>Ga0180732_1001585_pt1 | contig 13689 bp, 13 predicted proteins | sample KR11_01MetaG_FD_148674 | JGI IMG/M metagenome (GOLD analysis project Ga0180732, IMG submission 148674) | Groundwater microbial communities from the Olkiluoto Island deep subsurface site, Finland - KR11_0.1 MetaG | ecosystem: Environmental > Aquatic > Deep subsurface > Groundwater | place...
GCGGCGTTTTTCAGTTTTGGAAGAGACAAGGTAATTTCATCCGTTTCGGGCGGAATGGTCATAACGAATAATCAAGAGCTTGGGGAAAAAATAAAAGAATTCAGGGATAAAATGCCATATCCTGAAAAATCTTTAATTATAAAACAGCTTCTGCATCCGATCGTGACTTTCAAGGCTTTGCATTTTTATTATTTTTTTAGCTTAGGGAAAGTAATTATGTTTGCCGCAAGCAAGCTGGGAATTATAACTAAGGCATATACGAAAGAAGAAAAAAGGGGGGAGAAGCCAAAAAATTTTCCCGCGAAGATGCCGAACGCGCTGGCGGAGATCGCTTTGCATCAGATGAAATTGATTGATAAGTATAACGATCACAGAATAGAAATCGCGAATTTATATAATGAAAAATTAGCTGTCGCAAAAAATATAAGCCTTCCTAAATCAGATCCAGAATCAAAAAATATATATTTATGGTATACTATATTAGCGCAAAATAAAAAAGAGCTTATTAAAAAAGCTCGGAAAAATCATATAATTCTCGGTGACTGGTTCCCGCAAGCCGTCGGTCCGATTGAAGTGAATCTTGAAAAGGCGGGCTATGAAAAAGGCAGTTGTCCCGTCGCGGAAAAGGTAAGTTCAATGTGCGTTAATCTCCCGACGCATTATAGGGTTGATGAAAGGGATGCGGAGAGGGTAGGGGAGTTGTTTGGATAAAAAAAGAGAAAAGTAATTTAATAATATACTTTTCTCAGTCTTGAAAAACTAAACCCCAAAAGCGGGATGTTTCTGACGACGGGAATACCATCGTCAACTCTTCTTGCAAGTTCATCTGGGCTTGCGTTGAGAAGATTTTCTTTTTCCGGATCCATTATTATCACCCCCCTTAAGTCTTTTCTTTAATTCAATTCTATCACGATTTAAAAAATGGTCAAGGGGATATGAGTTGAAAGGTGAAAGTTTGTAAAGTATCTATTTTAGTTTGACGCTAAGAAATTTCAATATAACGGAGTCCTGACGAAAGTCAGGAGAAAATGCCACGATTTATTTAGAACTCGCCAATCTTGTGAAACCTCATCCTTACTTTCGTAAGGACTCCAAAATTCGCGCTTTGTTTAAATTATCACAAACACATCTTATGCCAACATTCATCAAACAAATCACGGACAAATCGCAATGGGAAAACTTTGTGATGGCAAATGAAAATACTTTTCTGCAGTCTTGGAATTGGGGGGAGTTTAATGAGAATACTGGGGAGAAGATTTGGAGGGCGGGGATTTTTGAGGATGATGATTTAAGGGCGGTTGCGCTGGTTATAAAAGTGAAAGCGAGGAGAGGATCGTTTTTGTTTGTGCCGAATGGAATGATAATGAAATTGGAAATTGGAAACCTGCCTGCCGGTAGGCAAGGTTGGAAATTGGAAATTTGGGAAAAGTTTTTTGAGTATTTAAAAAATATTGGAAAGGATGAAGGAGTCGGTTTTATACGAATAAGTCCGCTTTTGGAAAATAATAGGGAGAATTTAGATATATTTAAAAATTATGGTTTTAAAAACGCGCCGATTCATATGATGCATCCGGAGACGACTTGGGTTTTGGATATTACGAAATCAGAAGGCGAGATTATGAAAGAGATGAGAAAGACGCACAGAAATTTAATCAGGCGCGCGGAAAAAGAGGGGGTGAAAATAATCAAAAATACTGACGAGAAATATTTGAAAGAGTTTTATTCTATTCACGAGGAAACTGTCCGCCGGCATAAGTTCGTGCCGTTCCCTTATGAATATATTAAGAGCGAAATTGACGCTTTTAAGATTGATAATCAAATAGAAATATTTTCCGCGAAATATAAAGACAAAATAATCTCTTCGGCTATAATCGTATTTTATGGCGATCAAGCTTTTTATCATCACGGCGCATCGTCTAGTGAATATAATAAAATTCCCGCTTCTTATCTAAATTTATGGCAAGCAATAAAAGAGGCAAAAGCAAGAGGATGCAAAACATTTAATTTTTACGGCATAGTTGAAAACAAGCCAAATCATCCATGGAACGGCTTGTCTAAATTCAAAATGGGCTTTGGCGGAGGAAAAAAAGAATTATTGCACTGCCAAGATTTGCCTCTTTCTTATAAATATATAATCACTTGGCTTATTGAAACAATGAGAAAAATTAAGAGGGGATATTGAGATTCATATAAACATATAAACATTTTAACAATTCAGCAATATAGCAATTTAACAAAATGTCAAAATATAAAATAAACCTAAAATCAAAATCGGAAATAAATATTATGCGGGAAGGTGGGAAAATTCTGGCGGATATTCTGCAGCTGCTTGCCGAGAAAATCAAACCGGGGATTTCGGGAGACGAGATTAATGAATTGGCGGAGAGAGAAATAAAAAAACATAGGGCGATCCCCTCGTTTTTAAATTATAAAATATATAAAGGCGGCGTTCCGTTTCCGGCATCTATTTGTTTTTCCGTTAATGATGAAATTGTCCACGGATTTCCTTATGGGAAAATATTAAAAGAAGGGGATATTGCCGGTCTTGATTTGGGAATTAAGCAAAACGGGCTTCATACTGATAGCGCGATTACAGTCGGAGCGGGAAAAATAAATGATAAAGCCGCCAAGCTTGTTAAAGTCGCGAGAGAATCATTATATAAAGGAATTGAGCAGATCAAGGCTGGAAATAGATTGGGGGATATAGGTTTTGCGATTCAAAGTTATGTTGAAAAAAATGGGTTCTCGGTGGTTAGGGATTTAGTCGGCCATGGAGTGGGAAGATCAATTCACGAAGCTCCCGAAGTTCCAAATTTCGGGAAAAAGGGCGAGGGATTGAAACTATGCGCGGGAATGACTTTTGCGATAGAGCCGATGATAAATGAAGGCAGTTATCATATAAAATGCGATAAAGACCAATGGACAATCAGAACCAAAGACGGAAAACTGTCAGCCCATTTTGAACATACGGTTGTTGTGATGGATGAGGGATGCGAGATATTAACGGAATTAAAATAATTTACTGCTAAGGAATTTCGATATTTGTTGTTAGCTCCCCCTGATAAGGGGGTCGGGGGGTTAGAAAAATCGCAAAGCAGTAGATTAAAGTGTCTTCTTGATTTCTTTTGCATAATCACAACTTGCCTGTTTTCAAACCCCCTAGCCCCCTTATCAGGGGGAACCAATCATATTGCGCTTCGCGTATGCGTCGCTAGATCTAATTCAAAATAAAATATTTGCTTCAATTGAAAAAATATGCTAATTTAAACTTATGGTAAGTTTAAATTTATGCCTTTTAAAAAAGCGATAATAGGAAATGAGCGGATAGTTGAAATGCTGGAAAAAAGCTATAATTCAAACAAGCTTTCTCATGCCTATTTGTTTGAAGGTCCGGATCATATTGGCAAAAAAACTTTGGCCTTGGCGTTTTGCAAATTGCTTCTAGGAGACAACAGAGCTGATATTGAAAAAAATCCAGATTTGATAATTTTGCGTCCCGATGAAGATAAAAAGCAAATCGCGATTGAGCAAATTAGAGATCTTCAAAAAAGCTTGAGCCTTTTTCCGTATTCTTCAAAATATAAAATAGCGATAATTGAGCAGGCTGATAAAATGAGCAAGTCGGCCGCCAACGCGATTCTGAAAACTCTTGAAGAGCCGAGCAAAACCACGATTTTAATGCTTTTAACATCCAGTCCGAATAATTTGCTTGATACTATCAAATCTCGCTGCCAAACTTTGAAGTTTATGCCGGTAAAAAGAAGAACGCTTGAAGAATTCTTGGAAGATAAGATGGATGATAAAATAGAAATTGAAAAAATTATTGAAATTAGCGGATATAAGCCGGGAAAAATCGCGGAGCTGGCAAATAATAAGAAAAAAATAATAGAGCTGTCCGACATAATAAATGGTTTTTCTTCCATCGCGCAAAAAAATGATTTTGAACGGCTTGATGAAGCTGAAAATATTTCCAAAAAAGAAACAGAAGAAATCATTAATTTGCTTGATCTATATTCTTTTTATTTTAGAAAAAATCTGCTGAAAGAATATGAAGCGGATGAATTTAATAAGGATAAAATTTCTAAAATCAGAAATAATATAAATTTAATAAAAAATACCAAAGAAAATCTTTTGACTAAAAATATGAGCGCGAGACTGGCTTTGGAAAATTTATTTTTGCAGGTTTGAATTAATTTAAGTAAAATTTAAATATGAACAAAAAAATAAATAAAATATTTCTTTTTTTTCTAATTGCGCTTATGGCGGCTTCTTTTACGGGATGCCTTAATCTTTCAGGAACAACGACGGAAGTTCCCGAGAAAAACAGCAATCAGGGAGTTTTCAAATCAATTGACGGCGGAAAAACTTGGGAGCAAAAAGTTGATGTTGAAGGCGGGGGCCTGATTGACACCGTGAAAATATTAAGCATGAAAATGGATCCGCAGGATAATAAAGTTTTATATCTAGGAACGCTTAATAACGGTTTCTATAAGTCAGAAAATGGCGCAGATTCGTGGAAAAAAGTAACCGATGAAAATAATATATTAACTGAACAGGCGGTCGTTTATGATGTTGCGATAGAAAAAGGAAATTCCAATATAATTTATATAGCGACCCTTAATAATACCAGAGGAGAGCTTTTAAAGTCTGAAGATGGCGGAAAGAGCTGGTCTGAATCTTATATTACAACCGAAATAAATAAAATGGTCAACAAGGTGAAAATAGATCCAATATATAAAAATATTGTTTACATAGGCACAGAGCAGGGAGGGCTTATAAAAAGCGAAGATCGTGGAAAAACGTGGTATACTTTAAGTTGGTTCACAAGCGGAGTGAAAGATTTTGTTATTGATTTTCAAAATAATAAAGGTATAGTCGTCAGAACAACAAATGAGATTCTCAAATCTGTAGTAGATGGCAATGACGAAACTTTTATATCTATTGGCGGCAAAAAAGGAGATATCCTTGAGTCCGTAGAAGGAAGCAAGTGGATGAGACTAAACAGGTTAATGCAGGCTTCTTTGTCGCTTAAAATCAACCATCTCGAAATAAGTTCTATGACTATTGATAATAAAAATCCACTGATAATTTATATTACCTACCGGAATCTTGTGCTGAAAACCAGCGACGGGGGGTACACATGGGAAAAGCTAAATACAATAACTCCATCGCTGACCGCATTGGGCACGATACCCCAAATCAAACAGATAGGTATAATAGATGACACGATTTATTATGGAGCGGGAAATGCTTTGTATAAAAGTGGCAATAAGGGGATAACATGGTCAAATTATAATATTCCTATAAAAGGCGATGTTCGCTACACTCTAAGCGATTATACAAATTCTGACATAATTTATCTTGGAGCGTTTTACGATCCTCCGCCGAAGAAAAAGAAAAGTCCGCTTGGGTTTTAAAATAATTCATTAAATAAAAAATCTTATGGAAAATATAAAAACAATCTTAAGAGAAAGCCTTGAAAAAAACAGGGGGCATTTTAAAAGCGAGATAGGGACATTCAGCGTGGGGAGGGCGACTCCTTTTTTAGTGGAAGACATTATGATAGATTATTACGGGACTCCGACTCCGCTTAAGCAGATTGCGTCAATAAGCATTCCTGACGCCAGAAATATTCTTATTAAGCCTTGGGAAAAAAACCAGCTTAAAGAAATTGAAAAGGCGATTAACTTAGCCCAGCTCGGATTTAATCCTGTGAATGACGGCATAACTATCAGAATCACAGTTCCCCAGCCGACTGAAGAAAGAAGAAAAGACTTGGTAAAAAAGCTTCATGAAATTTTGGAAGACGCGAAAATTTCTGTTCGCAATGCAAGGGAAGACGCGATGAAGGAAGTTAAAAAAAAGGAAAAGGACGGCGAGATCAGTGAAGATGAAAGATTTAGAGTTCAGGAGGAAATTCAGAAAATTGTAAACGAGGAAAATAAAAAATTGGAAGAAGAATCGGAAAAAAAAGAGAAAGAGATTATGACTATTTAGTATTAAGTATCCAGTATTTAGTATTAAGCAAACTTAATACAAGGAGTTTAATACTAATTATATTGAGAATTAGATCAACTTGACATAGGGCGTTTGATGTTTATTTTGGTAAAAAATTTATGAAACACGAGCTTAATACTTAATACTAACTACTTAATACTATTATGATAATAACTACAATAATTTTATTTTTGCTGATACTTGGGCTTATAGTGTTTTTTCACGAGCTGGGCCATTTTTTTATGGCGAAGCTTTATGGCGTGAAAGTGGAAGAGTTTGGAATCGGATTTCCTCCGAAAATTTTTGGAGTTAAAAAAGGAGAAACCGAATATACATTAAATTGGATTCCTCTGGGCGGGTTTGTGAAAATTGTGGGCGAGGACGGAGGCGATAAAGATGATCCGAGAAGCTTTACTTCCAAAAGCATAAGTAAAAGATTCCAGATAATTTCCGCCGGCGTTTTGATGAATTTTTTTATAGCTTTTGTGATTTTTAGCTTTATTTTCGCAATTGGCGCCCAAATGAATGTCGCGGGAGAAGATTTGTCAAAAGCGAAAAGCGTTAAAAATCAAGAAGTTGTGATTTCAGAAGTTCTAGAAGGAACTCCCGCAAAAGATGCCGGACTTCAGGTAGGAGACGCTGTTTTAAAAATAAATGAAAAAGAAATCAAGGGTATAGAAGATTTGCAAAATTACACAAAAGAAAATCTTGGCGAGACTATAGCTTTAACTATTTCCAGAAATAACGAAACGAATGTAAAAGAAATTATTCCCAGAAAAGAATATCCCGAGAACGAAGGAGCAATGGGAGTTTCTTTGGTAAATACTGCTGAAGTCTCGTTTCCTATTTTAGAATCTATAAAAAGAGGATTTGAATGGACTGTGTATTTGACAATGTTTATCGTTTCCGCTTTCGCAGGAATTCTTTGGAATCTTTTTACGACCGGGAAAATGGTCGCCGAAGTTTCCGGGCCGGTTGGAATTGCCGCTATGACCGGCCAAGCCGCATCGCTCGGGTTTATCGCGGTTTTGAATTTTATCGCTCTAATCAGCATCAATCTTGCCATTATCAACGCGCTTCCTTTTCCGGCTCTTGACGGCGGGAGATTATTATTCTTGATCGTTGAAAAAATAAAAGGCTCGCCTTTAAATCAAGCATGGGAAGCAAAAGCGAACAATTTCGGCTTTATGCTCTTGATGGGCTTGATGATAATCGTGACATTCAAAGATGTTTTGAAGTTTGATGTCTGGGGGAAGATTATGGGGCTGTTCGGATAAAAACATATAAACATTTTAACATTATGAAAAAGAAAAAAGAAAAAATGACCATAGATAAATTGGCCGAATTGACACAGAGAGGATTTGAAACATTAGGATTTGAGATGGAAAGTAAAATGGAAAATAAAATTAATGGATTAAGAGATGAATTGAAAGGTGAGATGAGCGAGAAGTTTGATAGGGTTTTGACCGGCCAAGATCAAATTTTGAAAAGATTGGAAAATCTGGAAACCGATAATACAATGGATGTGGCTGCTCATCGCAGACACGAAGATAAACTGGAAAATCACGAAATGAGGATTGCCGCCGTGGAAAATAAAGTTTTAGCTTGAGAAAAATATTTCCGCGGAAATCGCAAAACAAAAAGAACGAGTTATTAGCTCGTTCTTGCGGAAATAAATAAAAAATATATTAATATCCATTTTTAGATAATTCTTTTGGCATTTCTATTTTAAATTCTTTTGTTTCTTTATTTACTTTTATTATATAATTTTTTTCTTCTAAAAATTTAATTATTGCTTTAATTTTTTCTTCAGTTAGATTTTCTCCTTTTGCATCAATATTTTCTACTTCTTCAAATGGTAATGTTATTTCAGACAATGTTTTATTTTCACTAAATTCTTGCATCACAGCTCCTTCAACAGCTTGGGTAAAATCTATTATATCACTTTCTTTTAAATTTTCAGGACTCGCAATATAAATTTCACTCATAATTTTTATTAATTATTAATTAAACTATAAACAGTATAGCACAATAAACTAAAAAAATCAATACCAAATTTATGCGTCAATCAAAACTTTTCGGAAAAACAATTAAAGAGGTTCCAAAGGATGAGGAGAGCGTGAACGCGCGGCTTTTGATAAGGGGCGGGTTTGTGGATAAATTGATGGCGGGGGTTTATACATACCTGCCACTGGGAAAAAGAGTACTGACCAAATTAGAAAATATAATCCGTGAGGAAATGGACGCGATCGGCGGGCAGGAGATTTTGATGCCGGCTTTGCAGAAAAAGGAAGATTGGCAAACGACCGGAAGATGGGACATAGATGTGATGATGAAAGTCAAGACATTTTTTGACAAAGAATACGGACTGGGCTGGACGCACGAAGAGGTTGTGACTCCGCTGGCGAAAAAATATATCAGATCGTATAAAGACTTTCCTTTCGCGGTTTATCAAATTCAGACAAAGTTTAGAAGCGAGAAAAGAGCAAAATCGGGAATACTGCGCGGAAGAGAATTTTCAATGAAAGATTTATATTCTTTTCATACTAACGAAAAAGATTTAGATAAATTTTATGATTTGGCAAAAGACGCGTATTTTAAAATTTTTGAAAGAGTCGGGATAAAAAATAAAACTTATTTAACTTACGCATCTGGAGGCGCTTTCAGTAAATATTCCCACGAGTTCCAGACTTTGTCTTCTGCCGGTGAAGATATAATTTATATTTGTGATAAATGCAAGATCGCTGTTAATAAAGAAATAATTGACGATTTGAAAGACAGTTGTCCTGAATGCGGAAATAAAAATTTGAAAGCGGAGAAAGCGGTTGAGACCGGAAATATTTTCAAGTTAAAAACCAGATTTACGGAAACTTTTAATTTCAAATTTTTGGATGATGCGGGCAAGGAAAATCTGGTTTTGATGGGATGTTATGGAATGGGACCGAGCCGCCTTATGGGAACAATTGTGGAATTATTCAACGACCAAAACGGCATTATCTGGCCGAAATCAATCGCGCCGTATCAAGTTCATTTGGTTTCTTTGGGTGGCGATGAGGCTGTCTCTAAGGAAGCGGAAAAGATATATGATTCTTTACAAAGAGAAGGAATTGAAGTATTATACGATGACCGCGATGAATCGGCGGGGATAAAATTTAAAGACTCTGATCTGATCGGAATTCCGCTTAGAATAGTGGTTAGCAAAAAGACTTTGGATAAAAATAGCGTGGAAATTAAGAAAAGAGATAAAGATGGATTTGAGATGGTGAATATAGATGAATTGATTAAATTTATAAGAAGCAATGAGGAATAGGGAGTTATGAATTTTCAATTTCTAATTTTCAATTTTCAATCAATTTTCAATGATAAAATTTTCAAGTATTTTTAAAATTGAAAATTGATCATTTATTGAAAATTGTGAATTGAAAATTGAAAATTAAGACCATATTAAGACTCTGCGATAGAATCAATAAATATTGTTTTAACTTTTTACATTTTACTTTTGACATTCATACTATGTTAAACAAACTCTTCGGTTATTTCAGCCATGACATTGGAATAGATCTGGGAACGGCGAACACTCTTGTCTATGTAAAAGGCAAAGGGATTATTATCAATGAGCCGTCCGTAGTCGCTTTGAATAAAAAAACAGGGCGTATTTTGGCGATTGGCAAAGAAGCAAAAAAAATGGTTGGCAAAACTCCGTCGCATATTGTGGCGACTCGCCCGCTTGTTGATGGAGTGATTTCTGATTTTGAAGTGACCGAACAAATGCTCAGATATTTTATTGAAAAAGTGCATAAAGAATCTTTTGCGCTTTTTCCGCGTCCAAGAGTTGTGATTGGCGTTCCTTCTGGCGTGACAGAGGTTGAAAAGAAAGCGGTAATAGACGCAACTATAAGTGCTGGAGCAAGAGAGGCATATTTGATTGAAGAGCCGATGGCGGCGGCGATCGGAGTTCGTCTTCCAGTGCAGGAGGCAGCGGGAAATATGATCGTTGATATCGGAGGAGGAACAACGGAAGTTGCTGTTATATCTCTTGGTGGAATCGTGGCGAGCAGAAGCCTTCGCATCGCTGGAGACGAGATGAATGAAAACATAGTCCAATTTGCGAGAGACGAAGCTAATTTATTGCTTGGAGAAAAAACCGCGGAGAATATAAAAATAGGAATCGGCTCGGCCTATCCCCAGGAAGAAAAAATGGAAATGGCAATGCGCGGCAGAGATTTAGTTACAGGACTTCCGAAAGAAGTTATAGTAACTGATGATCAAATCAGAAAAGCTTTATCCAGATCTGTCAAAATTTTAGTTGATAATATAAAAGCCACTATAGAAGAAACTCCCCCCGAGCTTGTGGCTGACATAATGACCAGAGGAATTATTCTTGTCGGCGGCGGCGGCTTGCTTCGCGGGTTGGATAAATTGGTAAGCGAACAGACCAGAATGCCCGTGAAAGTGGCGGACGATCCTCTTACAGCTGTGGCTCGCGGCGCCGGGATTGTTTTGGAAGATATTGAAAAATTAAGAGAAGTCCTTCTTTCCATGGAAAATGAAAGAGCCCCGGATTAATTATAATTGGAAATTAGGAAATTAAACAATCGACGGGAAATTATTTGAATAAAAAAATAGTTTTGTAGTGATAAGTTTATTTCAGCATCACTATATAATTTTAATTTGGAATAAAAACCTAATAAGCTAAATCATGGTTAAGGAAATCAGCGTGAAAATAGTAACTTTTATTTTTTTATTAATAGTGGCTTTGCTGCTGATTTTTTTGAATAAAGCTGGATATCTGAATCAGGCAAAAAGTTTTACAACCTATTACGCGGGAAATATTATGGAAATATTCCAGTCGCCGTCAAACAAGATAAATGATTTTTTCTGGACAATTGAAAATATAAATAAATTTAAAGAGGAAAATGCGAGGCTTGAAGAAAAAAATTTGAAAATGAATTATGAAATTTCGATGTCCAAAGAAATTCAGAGGGAAAATGAAATTTTAAGAAAGCAGCTTGAATTTTCTAAAAATAGCTGTTCCGAAAATATTTGCATTGAATGGAAAATGGCCGGTGTCATCGGAAGGGATCCCGGAAATTTCGGCAAGCAAATTTTTATTAATCTGGGAAGCGCTGACGGAATTCGGGAAGGGCAGGCGGCTGTTGCGCCGGGAGGATTGCTGGTTGGAAGAGTGGCGGAAGTTTTCGACGGCTTTTCAAAAATTATGCTTATTACGGATCCGAAAAGTTCTGTCAATTCCATAGTTCAATCTAGCCGGGCAAATGGCGTTGTTAGAGGAAGTTATGCGACAGGAATAAAGCTGGAAATGATCAATCAGGCGGAAGATCTTGCTGTCGGTGACATGATTATAACTTCCGGGCTGGAAGATAGAATTCCCAAAGGATTGATTGTCGGAAAAGTTTCGCAGATTGAAGAATCCGCGAACAATGTTTTCAAATCAGCGCAACTGGATATGTTTGCGGATTTTAACCGCGTTGAAGAAATATTCATAGCGAATAAATATGATTAATAAAAATATAAAAAATTTCATATTTATTCCTTTCTTGTTTATTTTTTTGTTTCTGCAAATCACTTTTATTCCTCAGCTTTTTCCTGAAAATTACGCGCCGAACATCGTTCTTATTTTGTTAATAGCATCTGCCGCCATAGGCGCCAAATCCGTTAATATATTTTTTATTTCTTTTTTTGTTGGTTTTATTTTAGATATTTTTTCGGGAAATTATTTTGGATTTATCACTATTAGCACTCTTTCGGCGGTTTTTATTTCTTCCTTTCTGAGCTATTATTTCTTGAAAGAATTATTTTTGCGCAATCTGATTATGGTTTCAATTTTGGCTGTTTTATCCTATAATATCGCATATATTTTACTGATCAATATTAGCGATTTTGATCAAGCCTTTTCCAGCGCGAAGCAATTTCTATTGATAATTGTTTCTCAAATAATTTATATGCTAATTTTAATTTATCCCTTAATTTATATTCTTTCGAGTAAAAATGAAAAAAGATTATTTCATAAAAAATAAGGGCAGAAAAGCTTCTGATATAGAAGAGTTTTTTTTGGATCCTGCGGATAAGGACGGCGGCAGCATAGAAATTCCCATGGACGACAAAAATATAAGAATATTCAAAAAAATATTTTTTCTTATTTTATTATTGCTTGTTTTTCAGGCGGCATATTTGCAAATAATAAAAGGAGGGCATTACGCGGAAATCTCGGAAAATAATTATAAAAGAGCCGTTGCCATAAAATCGGCAAGAGGAATAATCTATGATAAATTCGGCGCGCAAATCGTTTATAATGTGCCGATTTTTGATCTTGTAATTACGCCATCCGATTTTCTGAAAGACAAAAACAGCATAGAGCAGAAAACAGAAAAACTTTCTGAAATAATCGGAATATCCAAAAATGTCTTGAAGAATCAAATTGATAAAATGGACAGGTTTTCATATCAGCCCGTTTTGATTTTGGAGAATATAGAAAAAGACAGGGCGCTGATTATGGAAGAAAAAATAAAGGAAATTGATGGAACAAGGCTTGAAAAAAACGCTATACGAAATTATATTGATGGCAAGTATATTTCAAATATTATAGGTTATAGCGGAAGAATAAATGAAAATGAATTAAAAAATTATCCTGAATATTTTCTTGCTGATACGATAGGAAAAGACGGGCTGGAATTATTTTATGAAAAGCGGCTTAGAGGAGAATATGGAAAAGAAGAGATTGAAGTGGATTCTTTCGGAAAAAAAATAAGGACAGTGGAAAAAGAAGATCCTGTCTCGGGAAGCAACTTGATTCTAAATATAGATTTTAAGCTGCAGAAGAAAATATACAATGAGCTGGAAAAAATTATCTTGGAAATTAAAACCGAAGCGGGAGCTTCCGTCGTTGCCATAAATCCGAAAAATGGCGCGGTTCTAGCATTGGTTAATTTTCCTTCTTATGACAATAATCTCTTTGCAAAAGGCATAAGCTTTGCCGATTATAATAAATTGTTAAATGATAAAATCAGCCCGCTTTTCAATCGCTCAATTTCCGGGGAATATCCTCCCGGATCGATTTTTAAAATGGCGGTTGGCGCCGGCGCTTTGCAGGAGAAAATAATATCTCCGAGTTATAAAATAATTGATAATGGAGTAATTTATGTCGGATCCTATTCTTTTCTAGGCTGGAAAGCGCTGGGCTCGGTTGATTTGATAAAGGCGATTTCCCAGTCATCCAATATTTATTTTTATACGGTTGGCGGAGGATATGGTGAAATAGAAGGACTTGGAGCCGAGAGAATCAAAAAATACGCGAATTTTTTCGGATTTGGAGACACGCTCGAAATCGATCTTCCCGGAGAAAAGCCGGGGCTTATTCCGAGCGAGCAGTGGAAAAAAGATGCCAGAAACGAGCCGTGGTATATCGGGGACACTTATCATGTGTCAATCGGGCAAGGCGATGTCTTGGCGACTCCTCTTCAAGTCGCAAGTTATGTCGCTACGATTGCCAATGGCGGAAAATTATTTCAGCCGCAAGTGGTTGATAAAATTATAGATTCCGAGGGAAATATAATTGAAGACATAAATCCAAAAATAATCAGAGAAAATTTTATAGACGCGGAAAATTTAGAATGGATTCAAAAGGGAATGAGAGAAAATGTCGTGTCCGGTTCGGGAACAGCGTTAAAAGAT
>Ga0180732_1001586_pt1 | contig 13688 bp, 12 predicted proteins | sample KR11_01MetaG_FD_148674 | JGI IMG/M metagenome (GOLD analysis project Ga0180732, IMG submission 148674) | Groundwater microbial communities from the Olkiluoto Island deep subsurface site, Finland - KR11_0.1 MetaG | ecosystem: Environmental > Aquatic > Deep subsurface > Groundwater | place...
ACGCTTTTGGAATTCGCAGGCCCAGGAGATTTCTTTTTCCGGCTTCCTTAAGATATTCATGGGGGAACTGGATCTTTTCCGCATCCATGTCCAAAATCAATTCACGGGGCACCCAGTTGGTAAAGGCCCTGGCCTCATCCCGAAGCTTTTTCTGGTCCTCGGTCATCATAAAATCAAACATGGGGAAGATTCCTTTCTTTATTACGGGAAATGGTCCTGCACGGTTTGCCGGACTTGCTCCAGCCACGCTTTGCGCTGCTGATCAGAGCTAACGACCATAACCCCGAACATGGTTCGATGAAAGGCAGGAATCCCGCACAGGCCGAAGATGCAGTTTTTCCAAAGGGTTTCCAGGGGATCACCAAAAACCTCCTTTTCCCTTCGGGCTTCCGTATTGGAGGTGTTGAAAACCAGGGCTGCTTTTGCTTTCAACAACCCGTTGGGGACCCCTTCTCCGTTGTCCTCTTCCAGGAATTCATAGGCCACGCCCGGTCGAATCACCCGGTCCACCCAACCTTTTAAAATGGCCGGAGGCTGTCCCCACCAGTTGGGATGAATGATAATAATTCCGTCCACCTCGGAAATCTCTTGGCAATGCCGGGCAATTGACGGCGGCAGGGAAGCGTCCTTGGAGATTTCCCAAACCGGAAGCAGGGGATCAAATTTTTCAGCATACAAATCATGAAATAAAACCTCATGCCGGTTGTGATGCAATGTTTCTAAAGCCGCAACTGCCATGGCATGGTTGAAGCTCCCAGGATCGGGATGGGCCAAAATCACGGATATTTTCATGGTTTCAGCTTCATTTGTTTTCGGTCATTGTATCCTTTTTCATCAAAGGGCTGGATTTTCTCAATCCACATGGCTTCAAGCATTTTCAGATCCTCTCTGTAATCCGTTTTCAAATCTTTTTCAGGTTCCAGAAGGTCCAATACCTCAAATGAAAAATTTTCCAGGCCGCTCAGATTAAAATCCTTCTGGAGGGTCTTGTTCATATGGGACCCATGGGCAAGCTGGAACTTGCACCGGTTCATTTTCCCTTGAATACCCAGGCTGCTGTCTATGAACACTTTTCCATTGGCCTTGTTGATGACCTGGTAAACCCCCATGGGTTGGACGGTTTGGGCATATTGTTTTTTCAATTCGTTTTTATTCATATTGAGGCGTCCTTAAGAACAATCGGTTGTTGAGCGTCCTTTATGACTACTTCTTGACAGGTCGATTTTGAAGTGAGTTGATTCTGTTTTTACACCATTTTTCCTCAACAAATCAATTATTTTTAAATTATTTTATGGACACGTGCCAGGTAAAGCGAAGTTGGGATATTGGATTAGGTAAAGAAAGTTCAGTGCATATTTAAATCATAGAGGCTCTCGCTTTTCTCCCCATTCAGGATGGCCACTAAAATAGGTTGGATTTTCCTAAAGAATCAGGTAATCATAAAAAAACCATCCTGAGTCTTTGGAAAAGGGTCACAACCCCGCCATGGGGTGATGATATTATTTTTGAGATGACTTGTAAAAGCAATAACGGAGACAAGTAGAACAAGCGCTGTGCGAAGAGAGAAAGCTGTTCACAGGCTGGAAGACAGCTGGCATCAGCATGTTTGAAAATCACTCCCGAGCTGCCTGGCTGAACACATCACGGACTGCTTTTTAAAGGTCCGCGTCATTAAGCCAGGCCGGCATATATGGACCAAGGATAAGGGTGCTGACCATGCGATGATTAGAGCCGCATTACCTCGCTGTAATAAGAATGGAGTGATTAAATATGAGTGGAAAAAATATTGTGTTGCTTACCGGAAGAGGTGGAAGCAAATCTGTGAAAGGCAAGAATGTTTATCCGGTCTTGGGGCGGCCTCTTGTCTACTACGCCATGCATGCTGCAAAAGAGGCGACGCTTATTGATGATGTTTATGTTTCCACGGATTGTGAGGATATAAAACGTGTAGCCCGAGAAATGGGTGTATGTATTATTGACCGCCCTCATGCTCTGGCTCAGGACAGCTCAGAACTTGTTGATGCGATTAATCATGCGGTTGAGAGTATCGGTTGCGAGATTAATTTTTTGATCACCATGCACTGCAATTGCGGAGTGCACAGGCAGGGCATAGTCGATGAAGCGATAGAGAAACTCGCTGGTGCGCCAGAAGCAGATTCTTGTGTGAGCGGCTATATTGATCATTCCATCCACCCGTACCGGACCAAGAAAATCACATCCAACGGCACACTATCCACTTGGCTGGAGATGCCAGAAAACACATCTACCAACAGGCAAAATCTGGAGCCCTGTTTTGTTTTGGACGGCGCAGTAAGGGTAATACGTTACAACCATTGTTTCCCGCCCAACGGACAACCACCGTTTTCCTACCTTGGGAACAAGATTCTGTATATTGAGAATGTTTCTGGCGGGGATGTGCACTCCCTTGAGGACATCTGTATGACCGAGTATCTTCTCAAGAAAATTGGATGGAAGGAATTGGAGCATGCTGCGATCACATGAATTGTTGGAAACGATATCTCTGCCAGGTCGAGATAATTACGGGTTGCCATCTTCACAACTTAGCTTTCCGGACGGGGGCGCTTTTGGTATAGAGCTTTCAAGTATCAATAATTTAAAGATACTTGAAACTGTGTTGACTTTGACGGATGCCGCAGGGGTACGCGTTAATCGAGTAGATGAGTGCCGCGGAATTTTCCGACTCCCGGAAAAAGAAATTTCTGAAATGGTAGTGCTTTGTCGCGAGCGGAACATTGCACCGGTGTTCTCCATTGGCCCCCGTGCGGTTTATGACACGGGTGGCTTCGTAAGAGCCAAGAACGGTGTTCGGGTGGGTTACCGGCTCAGGGGCATGGATAACGTTATGTACGCTCTGGATGATGTGATCAAGGGGGTGGAACTCGGGGTTAGGGATTTTCTAGTTTATGATGAAGGACTGCTTTCAGTGATCAGCAAACTGAGAAATAAGGGTGAGCTTCCCGGGGACATCCGGCTCAAACTTTCAGTGCATAGCGGTTGTGCTAATCCGGCTGCGGCGGCCCTGTTTTCAGAGGTGGGGGCGGACAGCATTAATCTGGTTCCAGATCTGGAGTTACCGATGCTGTCGGCTGTTAGACAAGCGGTGTCCTGCACACTGGATATCTTCTCGGATACTGCTGCTGATGCAGGTGGCATGATTCGTACACCACAAATTCCGGAGATTATCCGTCTATGTGCTCCGGTATATCTCAAATGTGGTGCAGTTTCACAAGGTCATCAGAATCATCTCCCGAGTCAGAATGAGATCGAGGAACGTGTCAGGCAAATGGTTTGTGTTCTAGAGACCATCAGCCGTTATGCCCCAGAGCTGAGGCAGACAACGCATGTTTGATATTCGCATCTTGCAGCAGAGCCGGGAGGGAGTGAAGGCTGAGGGTTTGACGGTGATTATTGATGTGTTTCGAGCTTTCACAACAGCTTGCTGCTTTATTGAGAGAGGTGCAAAAAGATTGATTCCATTGGCAGATGCAGGAAAAGCGTATGATCTAAAACAACACAATCCCGATTTCTTTTTTGCAGGAGAGCGGGCTGGAGAAAAACTACCTGAAGCGGATTTTGGCAATTCACCTTCAAAGGCGATAGAACTGGACCTTAAGGGCAGAACGGTTGTTTTCACGACCAGTGCCGGTACGCAGGGTTTTCAGGCAGCAGTCGGAGCATCAGAGCTTGTTAGTGGTAGTTTCTGCAATGCAGGGGCAATTGTCCGCTATATCCAGAAACAGAACCCGGATAGTGTTTCTCTGATGTGTATGGGCCACAGAGATATACGCCCTTCAGATGAGGATACACTGTGTGCCGAATATATATGCCGGGCGCTCAACGGAGAGCGCATGAGTCGGGTCGAAATCAGGGCAAGACTCCGTATTTCACCGGATGCCAAAAAATTTTTTGATTCTGATATCCACTGGGCATCGGAGGCGGATTTTGATTTTTGTACAGATGTCGATCGTTTTGACTTTATTTTGAAATATGCAATCATGGACGGTCTCCCCGAACTCAGACCCATAACAGTCAGTTGTTAGAGGGGACAACAAAAGAGCAGTCACTTAAAACCACATTTGCAGACAAGAACTGTTTTTAAAAGATGAAAGCTAATAATGGAGAAAATAGATATTTTTGATTTTCGTGACATGTTTTCGCATGTTCGTTCTGCTGCCTTTGTCGGAAATTCTTCCTCGATCACCTCTTGGAATAACGGTCGGACAATTGACTCCCACGATATGGTGGTTCGCTTTAATAGAGCCTACACAAAAGGATTTGAAGAAAATATAGGCAGTAAAACCGATGTGTTATTTTCAAATGACATTAACTGTATTGAAAGGTCCCCCCTTCCATCAGAAGCATTGCAGCCAAAATGTATTGTTGTCTTTGTACAACCCAAAAGAGATCTTGACCTTGGTAAATTAAAAGAATGGATTGGTGATATTCCTTACGTGATTTCTTTGGCGCCTGATATTTTTGGCATTACATCAGGTATTAGGACGAGATGGTTCACGACGGGGACATACGCTTTGTATACTATATTAAGGCTTTTTCCATTGGAAAAACTATTTTTGACTGGATTTACTATGTTCGGGGAAGTGCCAGGCGGAAATTTAGATTACTTTGATAATAACAAAAGAGTTGGAATTTTTCATGACTTGGACCAAGAAGCCATTGCCTTTGCTGATATTGTCCATCAGTTTTCTGGCGAACTTCAGATGACTCCTGAGGTCGAAAGTCTCGTTCACAAGAGCACATTACCCCCAAATAAAAACAACTCCTTAAGGAATAGGTTTTACCAAGCACTAAGTCTAAAGCTATTGAAGAATGGATTTAAATATCGAAGAAAAGCTGAGCAGGATGGCTGGTTGTATCACAATCAAAAATGATCATTCTGTAATTTTCTTACGTGCTTTTTCCCCTATATCTCGAAAGCTCGGAATATCCCCATATCCCTTCGTTTTCGCGCCTTTCCGGCCGGGTGCCGCAATGTCTAAAATTGTGAATTTATCTTTTAGTAAACCCTAAGCGGCGGAGCGCTGAACGGCGGCTTGCGGTGATGGGTTGCCTGTTCAAAACCATAGGCAATTTCGATCAGCGTGGCCTCGCTGAAAGGCCGCCCCAAGATCTCCATGCCGATGGGTACCCCGATTGGTGCCGTTGCGGTAGGCGTTGAAAAGCCAGCTTGAACGCAGATTGCGGGAAATCCCGTCACGGATCCCAAAACCCCATTGCGTTCCTTTTGGCTCCTCCCCACTCCACAGACCAGCTGCTTTTGATGGGGATAAACCAGTGCATCCAGCCGGCCATCGGCCATCAGTTTCATAATCCGGGTTTGAAGCCTGCTTCTTTCGGCCAGCCGTTGGTTGTATTCCGGGGTCCCTGTGCTTAAGGCCATTGCCTGCTTCAGGTTTTCTTCGATGCCCGGATGGTATTTACCTGAGGCCAGAACTTCTTCGACAGAATGGACGGAAGCATGATCCGGAAGAGCTCCCAGATAGACGTTCAAATGATCTTTAAGCTCATGCGTGTGAACACTGACTTCATCTACAAGATAGCCGGAATCAATCGTTTCATTTAAAGATACGATCTCTGCGCCTTGGTCTTTCATGGCTTCAATGCTTCTTTTTACAGCTTTATTCGTTTCATTATGGATGGCGTCTGTGCCAAAAAAGCTTTCCAGTACCCCAAGGCGCTTGTCTTTGAGCCCACTCTCTTTTAAAAACGCACCATAAGATGTCGGCTTGCGGCCGATCGACCAGGCGGTTTGGTCATCGGCCGGATCATAGCCCGCAATCACGTCCAGCACGCGCACCGCATCTTCAACCGTTCTGCAAATGGGTCCGGCCGTGTCCTGGGTAAAGGAATAAGGAAGGATGCCATCACGGCTCACCAGCCCGATGGTTGGACGAATCCCCACCAGATTATTCGCGGATGCAGGCGAACGAATGGAATTGACCGTATCTGTTCCGATGCCGACCAGGCCGAAGTTCGCGGCTATGGCAGCTCCGGTTCCGCCGCTGGAGCCGCCGGGTGTGCGGGTCTGATCGTAAGGATTCAATGTTTGTCCCAAAATGGAACTGATGGTCTCGCCCCAGATGGCAAATTCATGGAGGTTTGCTTTGGCTAAGATTAAAGCGCCGGACTCTCTAAACTTGCGTGTGATAAAGGCATCCTGCTCCGGAGTAAAGCCCTCCAAGCTCAACGACCCTCCGGTTGTCGGCATATCATGGGTATTGATATTGTCTTTGAGCAAGACCGGAATCCCGTGCAAAGGACCGGATAGACCCCGCGCGATACAATTCCGATCCAAGGCCTCTGCTTCATCCAAGGCTTTCGGATTGATAGAAATCACTGAATTCAGTTTGGGCCCTTGTTGATCATAGGCTTCAATCCGGGCTAAATAATTTTCTACGAGCTTACGGCACGTCAAGGTGCCGTCTTTCATGCGCTGATGTACTTGGGCAATCGTTGCTTCTTCGATAACAAATGGATGCATTCACTTTCCTTCGCGGGTGTAGTTCTCACCCTTCTGAAATAGCTCATGGGCACAATTTAGGTACAAAAGACCCGGGGGGTGAACCTCCGCAGATCCTGTTTTCCGTGGAATTTATGTCTCTGAAGGGCATGATCCGGTCATGGACCAAGGCCTGGGGCGCTACACTCCGCAGCGCCATTTTCATGTTTTAGGATGAGATATGTGCCGTCCCCGGCAATCCGACGATTTCCTGCTCCAGACCGGCGTTGTGCTGCTCGATGAGTTTTATCACTGGAAGGCATTCCATGTTATTTTCATCAAACAAGGCTTTACGCCTCTGATTTTCGATCAAATTCAGCTTGCCGAACTGTTTGAAAAGTGTCTCGATATTGTCCGGGATATAAAGCCTGGCCTGTGGCAGAACCTTCTGCAGGCGCTGAAAGATATACAGCCCCTCCCAATCGTAATCTCCGAAATGAAGAACCGATACAGGCGGGGTTGGAAATGTTTTCAGCGCATCCATCACGCTCCCGGGTGCATTCCCGCCCAGGTAGGCCACCATGACCGGAACCGGTGCTCCGGAATAATCCGTCCGGAAAAAAGGCTCCCAGTTTTCAATGGTTAAAAGACGCCACATGGCCGATAGCGTGAGGTCCGCCAACCGGTCGGTCAGAACCGCCGCCACCCCATACGTTCTGGTCATTTGTGTCCACAAATCGTCCTCCTTGCCGAACCACTTGAACTGAAACGAGAGCACCCCGTGGGCGCTGCTTCCGGCTTTGCTGCCGCCGCTGCGTAGAATGTTCCCCTCCCGGATACGGGCCGCATTCGGGATCCTGCCGTGATCCGGATACCGGGCATCAAGCCATATGCGGAGCTGTTCCGGTTTGGCTTCAACGACTGTTCGGCGGATGCCGGCTGTTTTGATGGCCACGATTCCCAGGGTAATCAATTCGGCCAGTATTTTCGGGTTCGCGGCCGAGTGTGCCACCACCCCCCTATTCACCAGTGTGGTGAGCCAGGACGGAAGATTCATGTGCTACCTGCCGAAGGTTTCCTTTCAGAGATTTTAACCACGGACGCCAATAAGCTTCGGCTTCCGTTTCGTCTGAAAAGATAGTTGCAAGAAATATCCTTGCGAATTTCCGGACTGGCGAAAATCGGTAGGAAGTTGTTGAGGCTGCAGTAGGCTATGAGTTGATTCAAGTTCTCCGAATCGATGCTGCCGACCTCGTCCAGGAAAAACGGGATTCTGGTTGCGACAACATTTTTTCGCTCCTGAAGAAGTCCGATCAGTCCGAGATAAATTACGATTTTCACCCCCGTCTCTGTACCGTTGGACTCGAACCGATGTATCTCGTATCGCTCCACCGGCTGAGCCTGATGGTTGAACTTTACGGAAAACTTGATCCGGAACATGTCCTTCAGATTGATTTCGTTGCCGTACTGCTTGATATGGTTGAAATAGTCCTCCACTTGAGCGTGGGCTTCCTCCAGGGAACCACCGCCGGACCGGGTGGCAAACAGATCCAACTGGCCGGGAACGCTCAGGTCGATGGCATCCAGCAGGCTGGTTTTTTCCAGGGCGATTCCGATCTGTTCGATATTGGAAATCCGAACGTTTCGAATACCCTTGTTGAGCGCCGCCACCTCGGCCTCCACGCTCTCATAGGCCTGGGTGATTTTGGAGAGTTTTGCCCGGACCACGGTAAAAATCCCCTCGTACTCCCGCGTCAGCTGCGCTTCCAGCCCCGTAATTTCTCCCGCAAGGTTCGTTTTTAGCACCAGCCATTTTTCGAAGCCGACATCCGCCCCTGACTTTTCATACCGGGCTTCCAGCTCTACCCTCGGTTCGTCAAGCTCCATCTGGTACCTATCCAGTGATTTCACGATCTCGGAGAGATTCCCGCGGACCAGGGTGTATTCATCCCGTAATGCTTCCAGGGTAAGCGCATCCAATATTTCCGGTAGAACGGACGTAAACGCCGTTAGCGATTCATGCTCCCGGCAGACTTGCCGCCACCGCGCTTCTGCCGCTTCAAGAGCGCTGTGGGTCCGGTGTTGGGTCTGGCGTAAGGACCGGGCCTCCGCCTCCATGGTATCAACGGCATCACCGAGCTGTTTTAATTCATCGGCCTGTTGAGCGTGTTTGGTTTCGATATTTTCCGGGCTTTCCCATCTTTCGCTGAGGTTGGCAAGTTCGGTAAACCGGCCAAGCAGGGTGTCCCTGGCTTGAATCTCCGCTGTCAGGGACGAGAGTTCCTGTCGTTTCTTTTCCTGATTTTCTGCGATATCGATCTCGCCATGAATTTTCGCCATATTCTCTTCAAGCCGGTCACACTGGGCCATAAGTGGTTCTTGTTCCATTTCTGGAACAAACCAGAGCGACCGTGGAACGTTCAGGCCAAACCCCTTGAAGTTGCCCTCTGCATCCAGATAGTCCGCCGCTTGCAACGAGGCATCGACAAACGCCTGCCGGTTCTGCATACAATCGGAGGCCGAAAGGCTGGACAGATCATTGGACACCAGAAATGAAAGAAGAGCCCGGTGCATCTCATCGAAACCGGCATCCACCCAGACCTGTTGCAGGGTTTTGGCTTCCATCCGCCTTCTTGCCCCCGCAAGTTCCCGGCGGATCGACATCAGCTGACGTTTGAGGTCCGGAATGTTTTGGGGCCTGGCGGTGGACAGGGCGTTTTCAAGCACCACCTTGGCATGAGCTCGTTCGTCCCGCTCCCGACGGATGAGAGATTCCGAATGCTGCCTGCAGATTTCCGTCAAGGCCTCCAATCGCTCCTTTGCTTCTTTGACCGAAGCTAAGGCGGACTCCGCATCACCGATGCGCTTCATCCGGGCCTTGATCTGTTCGCCGAGGGTTTCATGCTGCGTTTCCTGGGTTTTGAATTCCCGGGCAAGGGTCTCTTTTTCTTTTTCAAGCCTGGCCATGTAAACCGAAGAGAGATGAAACAGCCGCTCGGAATGAGATCTTCTCTTTTCCTCTGTCTCGCCTATGCGGGCGCGTATCTTCTGGTACCGGGCCACCACTGGCTTCAGTGCCTCCAGTTCCCGAAGCTCAATCCGGACCTGATTGATATGACGGTACTTCTGCTCGAAATCCTGGAGCATGTTGAAACGGGTTTTCACCGCCCCCCTCTCCACAATCCGTACCAGAAGATCCTGGACCTCCGCCGCATCGATGCGATCGAGCCGAAGCAGGCCCTGCATGAGCTTTCGAAGCAGCCTGAAATTGGTCTTGGAAAGATCGAACATGGGTACATTGTATTCGCCGTGGGTGTGAAGGCCCAGAAGCGCCTCCTCATAACGCTCGAACCGGTCGAACCGATGGAAGTTCCGGCTGAAAAATACGGCTTGAAGCTCCTGAAGCGGCTTTGGCGTGCTCTCTTCGCTCAAAAATTCATTAAGATCAAACCCGCCATTGAACACGAAATTGACCCGGCCGTCCGACTCGCCGGTGCCGTAAATACCGACTGTCCGGATGCTTCCGGTGATGGTGCGCACTTCAAACAAAATGTAGGAGCCCTCGGGCCGGAAATAAAACCCCATGGACTCACCGGATGATTTGATGAAGGTCATTTCGTTGAAATTCGGGAAAAACAGGAACTGAATCACGGCGATCAGACTCGTTTTCCCAACGTTGTTGGCCCCGACCAGGTGAATGGCTTTGACGTCGAAATTGAGAGACAGGGTATCGAACATGCCGCTGTTGATGAGGCCGATCCGGCGGATGCTTGCGGTATAATCACTCATGGTTCCGGGCTTCCTCCTTCCGGGCATCGACCCCTGCGGCCTGGATCTGCCGGTGCAACCGACGGGCCATATTGATCAACCGTTCTGCAGGTCTTCGAAGGGTCAGGGTCCGCGACGCTGTGCTGTATTCTAAAAACCCTTTATTTGAAAGCCGTCTGAAAAGCTGTTCCATTTCACCGTCGTCACCCATTTCAATGCCCACCTGGCCCAGATACTCGCGGCCATAGCCGTCCCGGAACCAGTCCAGCTCCGTCCAGGAAACGCTGAGCTGGAACAGATCACCGAAACTCTTCCCCTTTTCCAACCACAGATCGGTCAGTAGAAAAAGCACGACCACAATCTGCTTTTCCTCCTGGCTCAGGAGCTTGTTTTCCTTTTCAAGGAAAATCACTGAATGGTCCCGGCGTAGCGAAAATCCGCTTAAACTCAGATGCTCCCGGAACCAGTCGAAATGACGGTCCAGGATATTGTACCAGCGGTCATAGCCGGGTTTGAACAGATCGGCATCGCTAAACTGGTAGCCCCGCAGCAGGATCTGAATGATTCTGGCGGTCTCTTCCGGCGTGTCATCGCCCATTGTCACCCTCCCAGACAATATCGAAATCGGTCAACTCCACTGTATACTCCTTCAAATCCCCTGAAAACGTCTGCTCGCTCATCCGAACGACAAACGGGGGATTCGCCATGATTAGCGGCAAGGCAATGGCTTTTAGCCGCTCATCAGGGGGGTAGGCGACATATTCCCGAATCACAAACCCCGGCCAGCTGTCAATGCGACGATCCTTCTCCATCCGCGAAAGAAGAAGATCATCGAAAAGAAGTAGGTGGTCGGCCCGTTCCTCTTTTGGCAGTGTGATGGAAAGAGGCCGAGGTCGAGGGATGAATTTTCCGTGGATCACGTCATTGAAAAAAGCCCCCTGTCTGTCCATGCCTGCCGTCTGGCTGGCCTGAAAACCGGTGAGTACGATGGTATCTGCTGTCAGGTTTTCCCAGATTCCGCCGAGGTCGCCGAGACAGGCGGCCAGCGCATCCTTAATGCTTTTTTCCTCTAAAAGTGAGTTCAGTAGCGCCCGGCTGGTATCGATCAGGGTTTCAAAATGCCGGATCAGGACATGGTCGATGTACTGGATATCGATGGCAAGCCGGGCCCGCCGGATATCGAGTTCAACGGATTCGGAAAGAAGTCCGGCATCGACCCCGAGATCGGCCATGCGGCGGCGAAGTAATGCCATCTTCCGGACCGGCTCTGCGTTGGGGTCGATGAGTTCCCTGAGCGGTTCGATATACCGCCGGTGCACGGTTTTTAGCTCCTCGATTCTCACATCGATGGGCCGTTCCCCACTATTTCGCTTCATGTCCCCGAAAGCGCGCATACAGGCCTGGTAGTGCTGGTAGCCACTTTCCCGCACTTCCCGAACCACCAGATAGATTTTGTCCACCGTATCGATGATCCCATCCATTTCCGGTAATTCAGCAAAAAGCAGCTGTTGCAGGGTGTCAGTGAGTTTTCCGATCTCGAAGATCTGATCCCTCAGAAATCCCGCATGGGTCAGCCGTCCCCGTCGCTCATAAAAATTGACCAGGCCGACCACCACCGGATTAACGCTGTATTCGAAATCCGCCTCTTCATATAGAATGGACGTTCGACAGTAGCGCTCGATGAGTCGGTCCTTATCTGCGGGCGAAATCCCGTGCCGCTCCATATAGGTGAGCAGCTTGGCACGGCTGATCACCCCCGGCTCGGCGCACAGGTCCACCAGCAGCCCTTGGTGCAGGTTTGCTGTGGCTAAAAATCCTTGGAAAGTGGTGATGGACACGGAGGATGCCTTTTCGTTAAATTTGAGCGTCAAATTTCAGGTTGGTTTTTTAATTCTTGCGCCCGCTCTTCAAGATACGATCGTCCTTCTTTTTTATAATCTTTATAGTACTCAACGATTTGTATCGGTGTTTCCAACGCCTCCCCGGGCGCCAGTTTTTCGGCGACCAATTTATTGGCAATGGCGACTTCGTAATCAGGATCGATGGCCAAGGCTTTATCAAAGGCTTCCATGGCGGCCTCTTTCTTTCCCAACCTTGCGTAACAAAGCCCCATGTTGCCATATGCCTGCGGGGTACTGGCATTGAGGGTCAGGCTTTCCTTATACGCATCGATGGCCCTCATCCATTCACCTTTTTCCATCAACGACATTCCTTTTTCAAAAAAATCCTGTGCCCTGATAAAGGTGTCCAGATCCGTTCCATTCACTTCTCTGACCGACTTCTCCAGTACCGCCAGCATTTTTTTTGCTTCGTGGCAAACGGAATCATCCGGTTCCCCCAATCTGACCACCTTTCGAAAAGCCCTCCCCATTCCGGCAATGTTCACCTCTTCCTTGTAGGCAATGCCCAAATTATAATGCGCTTCCACAAAATAGGGGAATATTTCAACGGCCTTTTGAAAATGCACGATCGCTTTCTGATTTTCGCCCTTAAAGGCAAAAAAAACGCCCATACCGTAGTGAATATAATGGTTGTGCGGATGCGACTGAAAAAGGGGCGATAATATTTCCCGGGCTTCGGTAAAACGTTCCCTTTCAATTTCTCCCAACGCCTTGTCCACCTGTTTCTCGATCGTTTCATCCAACTCAATCACAAACCCTCGGCCACCCGACTTTTGATATTTATCAGCCTGGTAATTCTCAGCAGAGTGATGATGTGAACAGGGATCGCATTCCGCGTTTCGAATACCGGCACAACATCGCGGGCATATCAATTTCATGTCATGCAGTCGGCATCCTCGCTTGCCTTTTGTTTTGCCACAAAGGGGGCATTTTTTTATCACTGGAAACACTTTCTTTCGTTATGTTAGGATACATTCTGATATAAATACATTTATATTTAGAAATATAGTTAAAATTCAGGGGTATTTCAAGAAAGAACTCTGGAAAAAATTTGAATGAAAATAAGATGCTCTCATCTGCCATGGAGGCTCTCATTGATCAACGCAGAGACCCCAAAAGGCTAAAACACGCGATAACAATTGGGAAGAAAATTTAATAACTATCGATATTTTAGCAAGCTGCTTAAATGACCACCAGCAAAGAAAATGGCCTTAATTTATAGATGAAACCTTATTAAAAACTCGGGGTGTTGTTTGCATTCAGTATCCCTTCAATATTCCGATCGGTCCAAATTTAACAATAGGACAATTATGGTTATATGAAGACACCCCAAAATTTTTATCCAATTCAATTTTGAGTCGAAAGAATCATGATCATGGCTGGACATCTCGTACCCTTATGAGGACTTGGCGGCAGTTATAATAAACAAACAGTGTTTGGCATGCAGCGTATTAATCTCTTCGAACCCTGCTTCCTTGAAATACGCCACCAATTCATGATGCCGAAAATGTGTTACGCCCAATTTTTTATACCAGGCGAAA
>Ga0180732_1001587_pt1 | contig 13685 bp, 15 predicted proteins | sample KR11_01MetaG_FD_148674 | JGI IMG/M metagenome (GOLD analysis project Ga0180732, IMG submission 148674) | Groundwater microbial communities from the Olkiluoto Island deep subsurface site, Finland - KR11_0.1 MetaG | ecosystem: Environmental > Aquatic > Deep subsurface > Groundwater | place...
TCCGCTAGCAAGATTATCCAACGCACCGATTCGAGTGAATATCTTGTCCACCAGGCAAAGGGAGGCTTTTGCCGCGGGAACAAACGACCCCATCTGGGTCATGATCACGGTGAGGGCGGCCTGCCGAAGGATGGTTGATTTTCCGGCCATGTTCGGACCCGTGATGATCAGAAGCTGATATTCTTCATTGTCCATATAAATGGAATTGGGAACAAACCGTTGCCCCGGGATCATTTTTTCAATCACCGGATGACGGCTGTTTTCAATGTCAATCCTACCCTCTTGGTTGATTTTGGGCCTGTGGTAATTGTTGGCGCTTGCCACCACCCCAAGCCCCAGAAGGCAGTCCAGCCGGGCAATGAATTCCGCAGCCTGCTGAATGCTTTGATTTTGTTCCATCACCCGGTTTCGGATGTCGGAGAAAACCTCAAATTCCAGGGAAGCCCGCTTCTCCTCGGCGTTCAGCACGTTGGATTCAAAATTTTTCAATTCCTCGGTGATATACCGCTCGGCATTCACCAGGGTCTGCTTCCTGATGTAATCGGAAGGAACGTTCGGAGCTTGGGCTTTGGGAACTTCGATGTAATACCCGAATACCTTGTTGTATCGAACCTTCAGAGATTGAATGCCGGTTTCGGCTTTCTGATCCACCTCCAGCTTTGCAAGCCACCCTTTTCCGTTTCGGTTAATCTCGATGAGTTCATCCAGTTCGGAATGAAAGCCGGTCTTGATCATACCCCCTTCATTGACGGTGGGGGGTGCATCCTCCCGAATGGCCCGAAAAAGAAGATCCGCAAGATCTTTCAGAGGGCCGATGTCCATCTCCCACAGGTAAAGCCCGGATTCGAAGGCCTCAATACCTTGTTTGATTTCAGGGATTTTCTCCAGGGACTGCTTTAGCGCCAGCAGATCCCTGGCATTGGCATGGCCCAGCGCGATTTTTCCGTTGATCCGCTCTAGGTCATACACCAACTTCAAGCCTTCGCGGATTTGATGGGTGGGCTGAATTTTCCTTTTGGACTCTTCCACGGCATCCAACCTGGATTCAATCTCCATAGGATCCATCAAGGGATAGCGAAGCCATCTTTTTAGCAATCTGCCACCCATGGCGGTAACGGTTTCATCCAACACGCCGATTAAAGCTCCATGTTTTCCACCGCTACCGATGTTGGCCGTCAATTCCAGGTTCTTGCAGCTTTTCTCATCCATGTACAGGAACTGATCCAGGGAATACGATTCAAGCCGTGCCAGATGGGAAAGGGGCTGTTTCTGGGTTTCCCGAACATAGGACAGCAGGGCGCCTGCCGCACTCACCCCTCTTTTTAACCCTTCACACCCGAAACCTTCAAGGGACAGGACTTTAAAATGGGACAGCAGCCTTTCCCGACTCCTTTCATGGGCGAATTCCTCTTCCTCCAGAAAACTGATCGCCTTTTCTGAAAAAGCGCTGCGAAAGGTTAAAAATACAGGCTCTTTTTCAAGGGTTTTGGGAATGACAACTTCACTGGGGGCGACCCTGAGAATCTCTTCCCTGATTTTATCGGGGCTGGAAGACTCCGTGAGACGGAAGGCTCCGGTGGAGATGTCGATATAGGCAATACCGGTGCTGTCGTTTTGGTGAAAAAGTGCCAGGATGAAATTGTTGGTTTTTTGATCCAGGTATTCATCTTCTGTGATCATGCCGGGAGTGATCACCCGGACCACGTCCCTTTTCACCAGGCCTTTGGCCTGGGCCGGATCTTCAATCTGGTCGCAGACCGCAACTTTAAGTCCGTTTTCAATCAGGCGGGAGATATATCCTTTTGCGGCCCGATAGGGGACACCGCACATGGGAACCGGGGCATCGTCGTTTTTATTTCTCGACGTCAGGGTGATTTCCAGGATTCTTGAAGCAAGCTTGGCATCTTCAAAAAACATTTCGTAAAAATCACCCATGCGATAAAACAGAATAGCATCGGGGTACGCCTCCTTGATGGAGAGGTACTGTTGAATCATGGGGGTTATTTTTGTTGGGTTCATGGATGTTCAGGGAATTGTTTCTGAAGCAATCAGGCCTCCGGTTCCTGATCCGGCTCCGTCATGTTTTTTTCCTCCTGTACAGCCGTTTCCTTGATCTGTTTTTTGGAATGGGTCTCCTCCATGGCTGATTTCAATGAATCATTCTCGGTTTCCAGCCGTGCGATGGTTTCCGCGCGGGATGTTAACTGCTGGTTCAGGTTTTTCAGGGCCTTATTGTGTTTGAATTTGTCATAAAGTCCGAAGAAATAGGCCATCAGAAAGCCAATCAGGAAAAAAACCAAAAGGAATAGGAGGTTGGGAAGCTCTGGAATCGAATATCTCCCGAAATAGAGATTGACGTCAAGGGTTTGCCTGGCCATGAAATAGCTTTGGTTCTGAGCGATTACCAGTCCGAAAAATCCTGCAATGAGCGACCAGAATACAATTTTTAATTTACTCATCGTTTGTCTCTCCGAGGTTCATGTGTTTAAATCCAGGTTGTCGAAAAAGGGCTTCAGATGGTCATATGTGCTTTTTAAATGTTCGGGAATCACCCGGACATCGGCAAAAACGGTCAGGGCGTTGACATCTCCTGACCATCTTGGAACAATATGAAAATGCAAGTGTTCTTCAATCCCGGCCCCTGCAACCTTGCCGAGATTCAACCCCACATTGAATCCCTCCGGATTCATCACTTTTTTCAGGATCCCGAGGGATTTTTCAACCAGAAGTAGAACTCTTCCCATCTCTTTTTCGGATAACTCGGAAAGGGTTGAGACATGGCGAACCGGCGCTACAAGAAGATGGCCGTTCGTATAGGGGAACTTGTTCATAACCACCAGGACTTCGGGGTTTGCAAAAAGCGTAAGTCCTTCTTCATTGGCCGGTGCTTTGCAGAAAACGCATCCCTCTTTCCTGTTGTCGAGAATGTATTCGATTCTCCATGGGGCCCACATGGTTTTCATAGTTCGCTTGCTTTCCTTCAGAGGATGAACGGTGTTTTAAAAATTCCCGGAAAAACTACCCTTTTCCGGGCCAAAACTCAACCTTTTTTTCCCTCAAGACCCACGACCTCAAGATCCCCCCATACCCCCATGGCCTCTGCCTTAATCACCACAATACCGGAAACTCCTGGAATAAAGCTTCCGAATTCAATGGCGCTTTGGAGGTCTTTCCGGGATTGGACCCTGTTGGCAATGGCCGTGGCTGCGGCATCAGCCAGGGGGCAGGAATCTGAAACCACTACAACGGCATCGGCCTTTCCAAGGCTGAGGGAGTGCCCGAGGGTTCCCGAGGAGGTGCAGACCCCTTTGGGATTTTTCCCGGTATCGATTTTCAACCCGACCTTCATGGAAAGGGGAGAGTGGCCTGAAAAAATCCCCACGGTGATCGGCTTACGGGTTTTGATAAAAACATCTCCGCCGTTTTCAACCATGACCTCCGGGGAAAGCAAAAGCAGATCCTGGCCCACGCATTGAGCCACAGCCCCGGCCACAGATGCCATGGGGCCCACCCCCGCCTGTTTTCCCGCAAGGATCATGGACTCTATGATTTCCGGGAAAAATCCCGATCCAGTCCAGGGAAGAAGGGTTTTTTGAAAACCCGGGTTCTGACGAATGAAGGATTCAACAAACCCCCTGTACTTCAGCACCAGCTCCGTGGTTTCCTTTTTATAATCCTTCAAGGCGTGAACCAGCAGATCGGTTTCTTTCACCAGGACATGAAAAGATGTAAGGTTTCCTCCGGTGATGGTATTCCTGTAGATCCGCCGATCCTCCATCATTTCATTCATTATCCATATTTTTTAACCAGGGAGGGTTATCCCTGAATCTTGCACGTGTCTGTGGCTTTCAAAGGCTTTGCTGAGATTTGATCATTTTTCATGCAAGATTCAGGTTATAGAATGATCAGACCCGGTCGCAGGTTTTCAGGGCATAGGTTTAAGAAATACCGATCCGTCATTCCCGCGATGAAATCCCTGACAATTTCAGCATTGGAATGTTTTTCCTTGTAGCGTCTTGATTTGCCTTTTAAAAAACCGGTGAAAATAACCGATTCCCCTTCCCGTGTTTCCATGTCGTTGCCGAACCTTTCAAAGAGCATTTCAAACAGGACACTGATATTGCCCAGATGCTGCTTGATCCGGGGGTTCATATAGATCCGCTCCATGTTGAACTGCTTAAGGTTTTTAAGCGCCTCGGAAACCTCGGGACTGAATGCGATATGGGGTTTTTCATAGCTGGCCTGAATGACATCGGTAACCAGATTATAGACAATGCTGCCGTTGGTATCCCCCAGGCACTTTACGCTCTCTTCCGGAAATTCCGATCGTTTAACGAGATTCAATCGAATGGCGTCTTCCAAATCCCGCCCGATGTAACTGATGGTGTCCGCCATGCGAACCACACACCCTTCCAGGGTCATGGGTGCAAGAGGGCATTGAGGATCCATGGTCTTTTTCTTCCGTTCCTCATCCAGATCCTCAAAGGTTTTGTTTAAATGGGGGCTTAAGGTTTGGTTGTGTATTTCTCCATCATGGCAGAGAATTCCATCCAGGGTCTGAAGACAGAGGTTCCATCCATTCCCGCTCCTTTCCACCTCGTCCAAACATTGGAGGCTCTGGACACTGTGGGCAAAATGGCCGATGCCGTGATCCCGGCAGAGGTTGGACAAGATCCTCTCCCCTTCATGGCCGAAAGGCGGGTGCCCCACATCATGGCCCAGGGAAATGGCTTCGATGAGATCTTCATTCAGCCCCAGAAAACGTCCTATGGTTCTGGCAATTTTGGACAGCAACTGGACGTGGAGGACCCTGTGGGTGATATGGTCATTTTCAATCAGGTAAAACACCTGGGTTTTATCGATGTATCGGGTATAGGCCAGGGAGTGAAGAATTCGATCCACATCCAGGGAAAAGGACTGACGGTATTCCGTGGCATCATTTTTATCGAATCTCCTTCGAATTCCGGAACGGCTTAAGGTCCCATGGGAATATAGAAATTCGATTTCTCTTAAATCCAGCCTACCCTTTTGTTTGATCAGATCCATTACCGCGTCTTCGGTTTTTTCTTTTTGTCTAAACATCTCCGTTTTCCATCATGGTTTCCATCAGCCGGTTATAATCCATGCCTGCTTCCGCAAAGCCGGCTTTTCCGTATTTCATATTGGCCTCTAACACATAATACCTTTTTTCGTATTCAATGATATCCATGCCCACATCATTCCACCCGCAGGAAAGTGCGGTGGAAAGGGCCAGATCGCAGGCGGCCGCCGGAACGGAGTCCAGGTCTATTTTCCCTCCCAAGGCCACATTGGTTCTGAAATCATTTTCAGGAGAAATCCGCCAGTAGGCCAGTACCGCCTTCCTTCCGATGACCAGCACCCGGATATCTTTTTTAATGGGAAGATATTCCTGAATGTAGGCCACACGTGTTTTTTCATGGTAGGCCTCTAGGTCCTGGTAATTCTGGATGAGAAACACACCCCGTCCCATGGAAGACCCCCTTGGAATTTTACCGATAAAAGGGAATTTGAAGAAATCAAGTATGGTTTTCATGCCCCTGGCACCGAAAAAAATACGGGTTCGGGGATGGGGAACCCCCATCATATGAAAAAGGGCAGTCTGTTTTATTTTGTCCTGGGCATAAAGATACGTTTGAAAGGTCGGGAAAATCGGCTTGCCCATGGTGTGGAACAGCCCGGCATAAAATGATGAGGGGTAGTAGACCTTGGAAGCATTGCGAATCAGCATCTGTTCCTGCTCTGTGTAATCGGCAAAATTCGGTTTCACCCCCAGAGTCAGGACATTCTTGCAATCCCTGAGACGTTTTTCAATGGCGACGAATGGGGCAGACGTTATCATCATAAAAAGAACAACCATCTATTTAATCTATTCAAGTTGAATAAAACAGAAAAACAGGTCCCTCCCTATCCATGTAGCCTTTGGCTATGAAACCGATCCTTTAGACAAAATTGGTTTTAGGGGGTGTCGGATAAAAACATACGCTGGAATTGATTTTCATTCAAGCCATAATTCCATCGAGTTAGTTAACGAAGTGAACCAAAGGCTCTATTAGAAAAGGGGGGTTTTCGTCTATTCCACAGGCACCCGCCGGGCAGGCATCCTTCGCCTCTTCATTTGCGGCTTTTTTCATGGATGGGGGATAGATAAATCCATTGGGTTTCTTTTCCTCTTAACCCAGACCCCGGAGTTGGAGTGTCGCTTTTATGCCACCTTAAAGGGGGGATTAGCATGGGGGGGGGTTGTTTGTTAATATTTTGTATCCACAAGGATTCCAGTCCGGCCTGAGCATGGATATCCATTTTTGTCTTTATGAACATTTAGGTGTGTACCACTTTTTTTACGGTTAAATTTCTTGCCACAATATGAGCATTCGATAACGTAGGTTGGTCCAATATTTAAACTCCTGCCAGTTGAGCTGGATGTGGGCAAACTAAAAGATGAAGATCTTGAAGCACTCACATTTTGCTTTGGCACTGAAACAGGGCCTGAAGGTGTGAGCTCTACCGCATACCTGGGCACATAAGGAATATTTGATATTTCCGCACCCTGTATTCTGTTCACACGGTACGATCGTGTTTCACCGGTTTCATGTTTGGATGCGATCAAAAGGATATTGCCATCCATGGTACGGCGAAGAGAATAAGGTTCTATCAGCCGGGTTGAATCCTGATACCGGAGGTTTACACAAATCCGGTTGGCGGCGGCAAACCGGATTTTTTCCATGGGAACCTGAGTATGCCAGGCCTGGGCCATGGGAAACGGCCGCCATGTTTCGTCCATTTGTTGTCTTCCCATGGGGATGGATGCGTTAACTACTTTCACTTTGGTACCGTGCAACCAATCCATCACTTCCGGGAGCGCCGCCCAGAACTGCTCAAAGGACGGCAATGCCGGAAGTTGATGAGCCAGCATGTTTTTCCATTCAGCTTCCAGCTCTTCCCGTTCCGGGCTACTTGTGAAAGTGATCATAGATGGAACTTCAATTCCCTTAAATTCGCACTTTTTACCAAGCGTGCTTAAAATAAGCAATTGATTTGGATTAAGATCATCATGGCGGTAAAGATGAACCACATCATATAAATCCCTAGGGCGTTGCCGCTCTGCCAATGCCCGGATTTTTTCGGCAAATACTTCTTCAAAACAGTAACTGCCAATTTTGATTCCCTCTTCAGGTCGATCCGAATAAGGATGGTGGACTTCCCGCACCACAGGATCAAGAACAAGGATTTCATCTATAGTCAAATCAAGCTTGATGCGGGGAAGGTCTCCCCTTTTTTGCATTGGCCCTTGATAGGCGATACGGCCTTGGGCTGAGACACCACCGCGATTATTTTCATACACTTCAAAACGAATCAAGTCCTTGGGAATCTCGATGCCGGATTCATCATACACCCATAAAGAGATATCTTTGAAACAAGCAACCAATGTCTCCCTTTCCAAGCCACCTGACCCGGATATGGTGAAATCCAGGTCTTCGGAAAAACGATATGTTTCAAAATAGCATTTCTTCAAACAAGTCCCGCCTTTAAACACCCATTGAGAGCTGATGGCAGGATGATTGAAAATTCCGGCCAACACCCACCCAAGCACATAATCCTTTTCCACCACATTGGCAGCCAATCCAAATTCCCTGGAAAACTCCATTATTTCAGACTTATCAATCAATGTCCCTACCCATTTCTCCGGTCCAGGATTCCGGCACCCACAACCGCCAACGGGTGACTAATTTGTCTACTTTCAATGCAGGATCAAGTTTAGCATTTCCGGCAGTCAAATTGTTTCGGCACTGGTCAAGCGTTGATTTTTCTTCAGGTCTCATGGTCTCCATAAGAAATCCCAGCCGTTTGAATACAGCGCCATTCCCCAGTTGTCTGGCATAATTTATCAGCAAATTGAGATCCACTCTTTCAGATGCCAAATATGTGGTTAGCATGTCCTTCACACTCCGAATGCCCCCACCTAAAGAAGGATCACTGAGCATATCCACCAGGGTCCGCTCCGAGTCCGATACACTGACTTTGACCTGCCCACGCCATACTGGCTTTTGTCCGAACAAAGCTTTTTCCGGAATTGTTTTCAGCAAAAAAGAAGTGCCTTTGATGATAATCTGCCGGTTTCGTGGCTTGTGTACGGTCATCACCACCACTGTATTGAAGATCTGCTCTGTGAGGTCCAGATATTCAGCCGCGCTCCATCCCCCGATATAGCAGGGCGAAAACAAACGTTCAGCCACAATCCAGGAATCCTCCAAAACCACATCCGTGGTCCGTGATTCCAAAGACACCGGCACATAATATCCACGCCGGACACGCGCCATCCAACCGCTCTTGGTCCACCGTGCCAGCATCTTGGCAGCATCCGATGAAGACACCTCCAAAATATCAGCCGCTTCACCAACTGAAACAGTGCCTTTAGTACCGCGCAATATAGCCGCTATTCGTTCTCGATCTGTTTTTCCAATACCCGAAAGTGAGTTCATAATATATTCTATAAGTAGTTATTCATATATTAGTTGATTAACTACTTATAGAATATATTCAATTGTCTGTCAAACTGTATTTTGTGCGATGTTATTCAAATATTAGTTAAATAAGTTCACTTAAAATATAGCAGCCAGAAATTTCACTATGCCTTAAAGAAATGCTTTTGTGGTAGAAAAGATACCGCTTAGAAGTTTTCAAGGGGGTGTTATTTTATGTTTTATTTATATTTTTAAATGGTTACCTTGGTCCGATCAGAATTTGCAGAATTTGGAGGCTTTTGCTTCAGTTTATCACTTTGGCCTGATCCCGATTCCGAGGCTATCGGCTCCAGGCTGCCAGCTGCGAAACTTCAGCCCGTAACCGTGTTAAGGTTTCAGGGGAGTTGAACAGTTTTCGACACAGCTCGCATTTACTATAGGTTATGATCTCGCTGGCCTTCATACCGGTAAATGATGCTATATTTGTTATCCCCATGGTTCTGATGAAGCTGTACAGCCGGTCAGTTTCGATTTTAGTAAAAAGCTGTTCCATTGTATTGTCGGTCAGGTTCCCAAGGTAAAAAAAGTTTGTTCCCGAAAAATGGCTCCCTGCATCGCAACAGGCGTACATATCAAGATCAGGAGTAAGATAGGGGTTCATGTCGCAGTAGTTTGCCTGATAATCGGTCAGAATATTTCTGCGTTTAAAAGAAGCGGCACGACCTGCATATATGACGGGTTCCGGGAAAAATTTGAGGCCCTGATCCCGTAAAAACTGTTCATATGGATCATCCTCCAAGGAAAAATCGGTGACAAATGAAATAAAATAATTTAACCCATTCTTCTGGCAGCTATGTGCTGCATTCAACACATTGTTCCGGTTTATATTTTTCTGGTGCCACCTTGAGTAACTTAATCTCAATTGGCAAAGCCCATTTTCTTTCAATTCTGAAACAAGACTTTCGGAAGACTCTGCTGTATTTGCCCAATAACTATTGGTAACAATCCTCGTATATATTCCGATTTGTTTGCACAGTTTCACAAGGTCTGTAATTTCATTGAAATACAGAAACGGTTCACCAGCTGAAAAACTTATTCCGCCAACACCTGCTTGGGCCATTTCGACAATTAGTTCTTTTGCCTTATTATGATCCATTTTCCTGCAATCAGGGATATCCTCTGAAGCCACACAATGTTCGCACTTGATATTACATCTGGTTGAGTATCCAAAAACTAATTTGCGCATATTTAGAAATGATCCTCTCGGTTTCCATATAATTTATTCTATAAAAAACCAGGTGTACTCTACCTTGGACAACGTCAAGTGGAGGTTTGATAATCATATAAAGGGCAGCCTGGGAGACGTTTTTATGGGGGGGCGTTGTCCCCCAAACCCCCTGGGATTTATCGCATTGAAGGTTTCCGGATGGATGATTAAAAGAAAGGTCACTGACGTCAGCAATGACCTCTCCATTCGTGTAGCCATCTGCCATGGCGCTCGGGTCGCTTCCCAGCGTTGCCCTATCCTCCAGGCAGATAAGCGGATTTTATCAGACTGGTTTTTTATTTCAACAGAAAATCAGATTGAATTTAAGAGAAAAATATGACACCTCCCTATCCAGGCATGGGGTCAACAGGCATGGGGTCAAGTCTGCTGATGACCCTTACTTCTGCCATAAGAGTCAACGGCAGGCTTGACCCCTTTATCATTTATCATCAACGAGGACGGAGGCCAGATTCTCCCTGCGTTCGTCCGAAGAATCCCACCAAGGTGCGTCACTGCCTCGGATAGACTCTTTCAGCAACGATTTCCGACAATCCGGAAGATACAATCCGGACCTGATAGGCATGATAAGGGTTTGCGGGAATGGCGACCGAGACGGTTTGGCTGCCCCCTGCAGGCAGGCACGTAATGGGGTGTTCCGAAATACGCTCAGTGCTTGCTCCTGAGGCATCAACAATGCCACGCACCAGACAGTCAACGGGATTGACACTCACATTTCCCGTATTCTGAACGACAAAGGTCAACTGCGTGGTTCGCATTGCTCAGGGGGCGCGCGGTTTTTGCGCTCCCGTGCAGCAAATTGTTCTGTATCAAAGGATACTGTTATTTATAATTTTAATTAATTGTTCATTACCACTTTTGATAGCAATATCAAGGGCAGTCTGACCCCTGAGAAATTTAATAACCATTATATCTTCATCTTTGAGGATGGGGGCTTTTAGATTAAAACTAAGCTCAGAATCCCATTTCATTTTATATTTTGCCTTCGCTCCATTTTTGATGAGAAGTTCAACAATCGGTATTTTTCCACGAGCAACAGCCATATGAAGTGGTGTAGCTCCATTTTGTGCTTGGTTGTTGACGCTGCAACCATTTTTAATTAAAAAGTCCACCAGTTCAAGATTATTGCTCTGACAAGCATAGTGAAAAGGGGTTGTTCCATAATTTGTTTTTACATCAAAGCGGGCTCCTTTTGAGATAAGGTATTTAACTGTGTCTATCGCACCTATCCAACATGCAGCAAAAATGGGAGTTGCACCTTCACTGTCTCTGGCATTAATATCGGCACCACGATCAACTAACAATGCAACAATAGAACGGTTACCGTTCATTGTTGCACCATGAAGCGGAGTAAGAACTAACTTTGGAACTGTTTTATTTACGGCAGCTCCATTATTGACAAGCAGATTGATTATCTCTAAATAACCCAAATAGCATGCATGGTGCAGAGGACTTTGCCCTGTTTCATCAATTTCATTAACGTCGGCTCCGTCTTTAATGAGTTGAATCGCCAATTTTGGGTCGTTACTTTTTACAGCAGAAAATAAATCTTTTTTTTCATCCGCATAGATAGAATGACAAAGCAGAATAATTGAAATTAGAATGAACAAAGCTTTTTGAACCATGGAAAATGCCCTTATATTTTGGTCTCAGCATTTAATGATACAGAACCCTCAAACCCCGGCTTTTTGGGTCGGCACAAGTGAAGGGTTATGTGCTATCTTCCGTTAATCTTGTTGTAAATATAGACCCTTTAAAAAGCTTACTTTCTCCTCTTTAGGCCATTTTGTTGAAGTTTGAACAGAATAATTATTTACTCTGCAATTATTCTCTCCAATAAGCATGTAAACATCAAATTCACTACCATGCTTATCCCCATAGACTCTCCAGATAATATAATTATTCGACCTATTTTCTTCTATTACTTCTCTATTCAATCCATGTTTATTTACGAAATATAAAGAGTCCCACTCATAATACGCTATTACGAAATCCCATCCCTTACAGGAATTGTTAATGTTGAACTCATATTTATCGCAAGGACCAAAAGCAATTGCAATTGAATCACCGTTATCATTTTTAAAAAACTGTTGGTTACTAGCTGTATTGTAGTCAGTTTTTTCCCATTTCCCCGGTATTGTGACGCTGCCAAATGGTACTACGAAATATTCTGTCTTATTTCTATCCTCATTATAGTCGCCTCCAACAATCATATTGTAGCTATTAGATGCGCATCCTGAGATTAAAATAAAAATCAGAAATCCAATACAGCTATATATTTTGCAATGACGCAAGATAAGTCCTCCTGAGGTCTGAACGCACAACGGGTTTTTCACCTTGTCGGTACGAAGCGCAGCGAAGTGCCGATCAGGTGTAAAAACAATGTTGTGCTTTATTTCTTAATATTTAATTTTATAGACGATTTCATCTAAAATGGTTCCTCTCATCGTTGAAACCATCTTTTCCTCAAAAATTATACCTCCCAGTGTTTCTGGTATTTTCCTGCTTGCAATATTGGCCTTGTCAACTGGATAAATGAAGTAGTCAAAATTAATTTTTCCAATTGCCCATGATACCAAAGTTTGAATGGCTTCTTGCCCATATTTGTTACCATGTGCAGCTTTTTTTATCCAGATGCCGAGTTCCGGAGTCTTTGTATTTTGCCTCCCATGTAAACCGCAACAACCCAAAAATTCGCCATTATCCTTTTTCGTGATTACTAAATGCAAATCATTGCCCGCTTTCATGCTTTTAAGAGATTCAGCTATAAATGAAACGGTTTCATCTATTGTTTCAGTTGGTTTAGGAACCATATATACTGTTATCTCAGGTGTGAATTCCTTGAAGACTTCATTGCTGTACCTGCCACAAATCGAACTTAAGACAACACGATCTCCTTCAATACGAATAGATGTCAGGTCTATAAAATTATTATGTTTATAGTCAAACCTTTTCATATACTCTCTGAAGCACAACGAATAGAATTTTATCCATTGTCCCGCACAGAAAAGCCGGGACGGATTGTTTATGAAAAAAGAATATTGGTTCTGGAACTAAAGTGATTCGGAGGCTGGCGGGATGATGGATAAAATCGTGTTGAACTGAGCCGCCGTACGTGAGTGAGAACTTATCAGCGGATATGGGGATTGTAAAGCAGATATTCGGGCTTTGGTAAGATTTTTACGGGGTATGGGGATGGAATGGGTTTGATTCGTAAGCATCAAGTCAATAAAACCATCTAAAATAGTCGGTTAAACCAGGTTGATTTAATCAATGCTCCGGTCTTTTGGCGCAACTATCCTGTTGAGGTCCACGGGACCCCACGAAACAAGCCACATTTTTAACAATCTCCCTCATCAGCCAAAGGCAAAAGCGGTCTGGTTTTTATCTGTTTTCCGGGTGTTGGGGAACTCGGCAATCGGAAACAGGGTTCCCTTTCTGCACACCGGGCAAAGCGTGATGTCCTTTCCCGTAAGATCTATCATCATCTCCGAGATGGTTCTTGGTGCTTTTTCCGGACGGCCGGGTTCAATCCCAGTTTTTCCCGGACTTGCCCGATCTTTTGTTTTTTATACCGGTTGGCCAAAAACCCGTAACTCCGGATCTTCATGAACCCGGACGGAAGGATATGCTGCATGAACCGCCGGATGAATTCCACCGCGTCCAGGCAAAGAGTTTCCTTGGTTCCGGCTTTGCGGTTCCGATACCCGATGGTGACTTTCCCGTTTTCAAGAGAGATGATCCGGTGGGTGGATATGGCCACCCGGTGGGTGTACCGGCCCAAGTATTCCAGAACATCTTCGGGCTTCTGGAAAGGGGGTTTGGCATACACCACCCATTTCTTGGCCCAAAGGGCTTTAAACAGTTCCTTTTCATCGGGAAAGGAGGCTTTCAGCTCGCTCATGAACTTACCTCGG
>Ga0180732_1001588_pt1 | contig 13680 bp, 13 predicted proteins | sample KR11_01MetaG_FD_148674 | JGI IMG/M metagenome (GOLD analysis project Ga0180732, IMG submission 148674) | Groundwater microbial communities from the Olkiluoto Island deep subsurface site, Finland - KR11_0.1 MetaG | ecosystem: Environmental > Aquatic > Deep subsurface > Groundwater | place...
GATTCGCCGATTACATACGGCTCGGTGATTTTCTTGTTTCGCTCCGCTCAACATAGAAAATCCTTCGAATCCTCACGAAAATAAATAAATTTATTTTCTCCCGTCACTGTGCTCCCGGGAGGATTCGCCGATTACATACGGCTCGGTGATTTTCTTGTTTCGCTCCGCTCAACATAGAAAATCCTTCGAATCCTCACGAAAATAAATAAATTTATTTTCTCCCGTCACTGTGCTCCCGGGAGGATTCGAACCCCCAATAACGGTTCCGAAGACCGTCGTGATATCCGTTTCACCACGAGAGCGTGTTTATATTATGCAATAAAATTAACAAAAAATAAAGATTCTAAAAAACACTTTTATAGCAAAAATAAAATTTTCCACACAATTTATTATTTTTTATTAATTTAATATCCGAACCTATGGTAGTATATATCATATAATGTTTCGGAAGTTTGTTTTATTATTTTATTTATTTTTTATAATATATAATTGTTTAATCAATATGAAAAAAATATCAAATACTATTTTATCAATACTATTTTTAGTTGTATTGATAATGGTTATTGGTTTTGTTGTATATCAATTTAATCCGAAACATTTGACTTACACTCTTTTACCTATTTTTATTTGGGGAATATGGATGTGGAAAACAGACAGAATATAAGTCAAAAATGGTTTACTAATTCATAAAAACAGTCCTTACGAGATTCTTTAAAAAAGTAATGGACAAATTAAACAATAGAGACAAAGACAGGTGGGAGAAGAAATAAATTAAATTCAAATGCTCTAGGAATTTAAAACCTCTGGGAATTCAAATGGTCTGGGAGACCATTTGAATCCATAATATATTTCAGTTAATTTGAATCCATAATATTTTTTGTGCTTGGTCCCGAACACATTTTTACCATTTTGTTTCACATTTCTACAAAAATTTATAGAATTTGTTGTTTTAATATCTGGACTTGTGACACCATATATGATATAACACCACGGAGGTTTGTTTCCTAAATTCACCCCCGAATTAGGACACTCTCACTATTAATAATACAATTTTTTATTCTTTCAATATTTAGCTGACTTTTAATATTTAATCATTTTCTTAAATAAAGGATTGTTTTTTGTTTTAGTATTTGAACTCGTGTTATTATATATAATATAAAATTGCAGAGGTTTATTTTGTTATTTTATTTATTTTTTTATATTTAGTATTTTATTATTTTATTTATTTTTTTTATATTTAATATTTTATTAAATTTGGTTTATGAGAAATGATAAAGACAAAGCATTTACACTCAGAAAAAACGGCTACACCTATAGTTATATTTCAAAAGAGTTGAATATACCAAAAGGAACTCTATCAGATTGGTTTCAGCATCATCCGTGGTCAGAAGAAATAAAAGAAAAAAATTCTAGAGCTTCGGCTGTAAAGAATATACGAATTCTTAATGAGAAAATTACAAAAAAACTTAAAGAGAAATATAAAAACGCAGAAGCAGAAGCAGAAACAGAATTTAAAAGACATAAAAATAATCCGCTTTTTATTTCTGGACTTATGCTTTATATGGGAGAAGGAGACAAAAAACGAGGAGATGGAATAATTAGAATAAGTAATATAGACCCAGGCGTTCTTAAGATTTTTGCCTTATTTTTGAAAAGATTCCTTTTTGTTAAGCAAGAAAAAATTAAATTTTGGATACTTTTATATCCAGACTTGAATGAAAAAATTTGCAAAATCTGGTGGAAAAACAGGCTACAGATAGAAGATAAAAGTTTCTATAAAAACCAAATTATACAAGGTAAACACAAGAAAAAAAGGTTGCAATATGGTGTTGGAAATATTATTCTTAGTAATAAGTTTTTGAAAACAAAATTGTTAAAATGGATTGATCTTATTTCAGAATATATTACGGGTATGCCCGCACACTAACTTATGTTTTATGTTTATATTTTAAAAAGTAAGAAAGATTCTGAATTATACATTGGTTCCACCAATGATCTTAAAAAGAGAATTAAACAACACAAAGCAGGGTTAGTTAGATCCACAAAATTTAGAAATCCATTCATTCTGGTATACTATGAAGCATATTTTTCTGAAAACGACGCCAGAAGAAGAGAACAGGGTTTAAAATTAAGAGGACAAGCGAGATTTCATCTTAAGAACAGAATTAATAAAAATCTTCAGGAAACATAAATTAGTGTTGCGGGTATGGTTTAGTGGTAGAACACGTGCTTGCCAAGCACGAGTCGGGAGTTCGATTCTCCCTACCCGCACAAAAATGCGAAGTATTTTTGTGTAGGGTAGAAAAAGCAAATTTATTTGCTTTTGTGGGGAATCGAAGGATTTTCTATGTTGAGCGAAGCGAAACAAGAAAATCACCAAGCTTTATGTAATAAGCGATTCTCCCTACCCGCACAAAAATGCGAAGTATTTTTGTGTAGGGTAGAAAAAGCAAATTTATTTGCTTTTGTGGGGAATCGAAGGATTTTCTATGTTGAGCGAAGCGAAACAAGAAAATCACCAAGCTTTATGTAATAAGCGATTCTCCCTACCCGCACAAAAATGCGAAGTATTTTTGTGTAGGGTAGAAAAAGCAAATTTATTTGCTTTTGTGGGGAATCGAAGGATTTTCTATGTTGAGCGAAGCGAAACAAGAAAATCACCAAGCTTTATGTAATAAGCGATTCTCTCTGCCTACGGCAGACAGGCCTACCCGCACAAATGAAAACTCTCCAGTGGAGAGTTTTCATCCATAATTTTTTTTATTTTTAAGAAACATTCAAAATGTTCTTAAGGACATTTAAAAAAAACAAAAAAAGATTAAAAATCTCGTTCGGAAATTTTTAATTTATCCACAGAAACTATAAAAATTGGTGTTGAAAACTGTGGATAATGGTGGGGATATGTGTATAAAAGACATTTTATATTTTGTCTTTTAAATTCGGATTTTATAAATAGGTGGCTCTAAATAAGGTTTTTTATAAAAAAGACAGTATTATGATCAAAACATTCAAAAGACGGGTCGGAGACATAGGGGAAAATGTCGCTTGTAGGTTTTTGAGGAGTAAAAAATTTAAAATCCTTGAAAGAAATTATCTAAAAAAATGGGGAGAGATAGACATTATTGCAAAAAAGAAAAAAGACATTCACTTCATTGAAGTCAAAACTATTTCGCGAAATTTGGATGTCTCTGACCCCGTTAAATCCTGCTCCGCAGGTCTGTCTTTGACAGAATTTAACGGGGTAAATAAAAAAGACAACGAATATAGGGCAGAAGAAAATGTTCATCCGTGGAAAATAAAACGACTCAATCGCGCGATTCAATCATACCTGGAAGAGAATAATATTTCTGATGATATTGATTGGACACTTGATTTGGTTGTGGTCTATTTGGATTTAGAAAACAAAAAAGCAAAAGTTGATTTCTTAGATAATATTTTTTGAATGAAAAAGCAATCCAAATTGCTTTTTCATCCACGATTATTTTTTTATTTTTTTTAAAAAAGCAATCCAAATTGCTTTTTCATCCATACTTGAAAACCTCTAACTTTGAAAGCTCTAAATGAGCTTTCAAAGAAAAGTGCTAGGTTTTAAATCATAACCCTGAGCTTTTCAAGAGTAGTGTCAGGTTTTAGTTTGCATTTTTTTTATTTTTTTTAAAAAATGCTCCGGAAGAACGTTTAAATTTATAACTCGTTTTCTCGCGCCTCGCTTCGTTCGCAATTATTGCTTTGTGACATATCTCTCAAAAAAATATTTTACCCGTTCGTCAAAATCTGCTGGGAGTTCTCCATGGAGTCCTGTTTCCGGGAAATAAAATTCAGCGCGTTCGTTATTCCGCAATGCATTCATCAAAAGCTCTGCGTGGTGAAACGGTATCTGATCATCTTGTTTGCTGTGGATTATGAGAATTGGCGTTGAAAGATTTTGCGCCGCCACTTTCGGCGAGTAAACAGCATCAACATCCCAAAATGTATTGGCCCAAAATTTTATTAGAGGCACGAGCGCTTCGCGAATAATAGGAAGGTGTTTATATATATCTTTGCCTAGAAGCGTCAGGTCGGCAAATGACGCGTAAGAAACCACGGCGGCGATTCTATCATCTTTCGCGGCCTGCAAAATTGCCGTAGCGCCACCAAACGAAAATCCAAATACTCCCACTTTTTTAAATCCGCGCGATTCAAGAAAATCAATCGCTGCTTCCAAATCAAGACGCTCGTTTGTACCGAGAGTTGTGAACGAACCGCCCGATTTTCCAAAATAACGGAAATCAATTAAAAGAATATTGAAATCTTGGTGAAGTTGACTTGCCCTGAAAAGAAGGTCGCCTTTCTCTGCTGGATAACCGTGTAAAATGAGCAGAGCTGGCTTTTGGGGAGCTGGCGCGGGGATAAACCATCCGTCAATTGATATGCCGTCCTTTGTTGTAAGCGTAATTTCCTCAAATAGGAGATTATAATTCTCCGGAGTAAGTTCGCTTTCAATACGCGACGGATGAGTCACCAGCCACGCGCTCCAGAAACTTATGACAATGAAACTGATAATAAAAATAAAGATATATAAGATAATTCTTTTATTTTTTGTATGCATAGCCATTGAATCGTCTTAAAAATTCGTAGTATTTTGATTGATCGGGACTGTCGGGATTCGTCTACCTACGGCAGACCCCGGGGATTTTAAATTTTGTTTCACAAAATAAATAAAATCCCTTCAAATCCCGCCGTGAGCAAAGCAGTTTGCTCACTGCGCGCCTCACTTCGTTCGGGGCGCCGGGATTCGTCTGCCTACGGCAGACCCCTGGGATTTTAAATTTTGTTTCACAAAATAAATAAAATCCCTTCAAATCCCGCCGTGAGCAAAGCAGTTTGCTCACTGCGCGCCTCACTTCGTTCGGGGCGCCGGGATTCGTCTGCCTACGGCAGACCCCTGGGATTTTAAATTTTGTTTCACAAAATAAATAAAATCCCTTCAAATCCCGACATAAGCAAATAAATTTGCTTACTGCTTCCTCCAAAAAATTGTCGGGATGCCGGGATTCGAACCCGGAATCGCCTGTTCCCAAAACAGGAATGTTAGCCGTTACACCACATCCCGACACAAATTTTATCCCCAAAGCATGTATGCTACCGTTACATTTACCCCGTAAGTTCACTCTGTGAATCTTATAGGGCCACGCCCTGCTATCTATTTTCAACTGAAAGATAATAACATAGACGCTGTATTTTAAAAAGATTTATTTGGTATTTGAATTTTTAAGTCACCTCAAAACAACCCTCCTAACATCAATGCTATTCGTTGCATTATTTGTTGCATTGTGTTAAATTAGATGCAACAAATGATTAAATTAACTGACAGGCAAAAAAAAATACTTTCATTTATATCAAAAGAAACGGAAGTCGGTATGTTTGATATACTTGGTTTTTTAAACAAAGATGAAATAAAAATCAGCCGTTTTTCTGTTGTGCGTGATTTAAATGTGCTTATTCAAAATAACTTTATAAATAAAATTGGTGGAGGACGATCTGTAAAGTATAGAGAAGTACAAAGTCATCCTATGCACAAATATGTAGATATCGATGAATATTTTAAAACATCTCAAGACGACAGAAAGCTCGCATCGGATTCTTTTGAATTTGAGATTTTTAGAAAATTAGAAAATGTTTTCACTAAAGAAAACTTGATAAAGATAGATGATTTAAACAAAAAATTTAGAGAAAATATTAAAAAAATTTCTAAAACAATTAAGAAATTAGAAACAGAAAGGTTTACGATAGAGCTTTCATGGAAATCTTCTCAAATAGAGGGTAACACATATAGTTTGCTTGATACAGAAGATTTAATTAAAAACAAAATTGAAGCAAGCGGTCATAAAAAAGAAGAGGCAGTTATGATACTCAATCATAAAAAAGCTCTTGATTTTATAAATAAAAACACTAATTACTTTGAAATAATTTCAATAAAAAAGTTAGTAGAACTTCACAGATTAATAATGGGGGATTTAAATATTAATTATAATCTCAGAAAATTTCCAGTTGGTATAACAGGCACAAACTATAAACCACTTGATAATGAATACCAAATAAAAGAAGCGATACAGAAAATGATAAAATTAATTAATGACACAGAACGCCCAATTATGAAGGCCTTTTTTGCATTGTCCTTAATTTCTTATATTCAACCATTTGAAGATGGTAATAAAAGAACGGCACGATTGCTTGCGAATGCACTCTTGGTTGCTCATAATTATTGTTCATTATCATATAGAAGTGTTAAAGAGAGTGAATACAAAAAAGCAGTTTTTGTGTTTTATGAATCTCACAATCTTGACCCATTAAAGAGAATGTTTATAGAGCAATTTGAATTTGCGGTGAATAATTATTTCAGGTCTTAAATTTTATGAAATGCAAAAACGGGCGGGCTATCTTTTAATTCCATATTTTCTTTGGGTTTCATTCGTGACGATTCTTAACTACTATATTTGGTTTTTGAATTTTTAGAAGCGCTTTATCTTTCTAATGATTTGGTTCTTCTACACATTGCACATTGCATATTTGTGTCCCACTTTTGGGACGATCGTCCCAAAAGTGGGACACGGGGTCTTTATCTCAAACTGAAAAATTTGGGGTTTTGTAGTATGATGGAATCACTGTGCCAGACCTATTTGATGAAAAATTTAATGAGGATTTGAAAAGCAACGCGCCTTTGGCGGATAGAATGAGACCTAAGAATCTTAACGATTTTGTTGGGCAAGAACATATTGTCGGGCCGACTTCACTTTTGAGAAAGGCAATTCAAAATGACGACATCCCATCAATAATTTTTTGGGGTCCTCCGGGAAGCGGAAAAACAACTCTCGCGAAAATAATTGCGGAAATGACGAATTCAAATTTTGTTGAAATTTCTGCTGTAACTTCTGGCGTTGCTGATTTACGATTGATAATAAAAGACGCGCAAGAAAAAAGAAAATTTAATAATAAAAGAACGATTCTTTTTGTTGATGAAATTCACAGATGGAACAAGGCGCAACAGGACTCGCTTCTACCTCATATTGAAAAAGGGATAGTCACGCTTATTGGCGCAACGACAGAAAATCCGTCATTTGAAGTTATTTCACCGTTGCTTTCCCGTTCGCGAGTTTATGTTTTGAAACCGCTTTCGCAAAACGATTTGAAAAAAATTATTGAAAGAGCGTTGAAAGATAAAAAATTTGGATTTGGAAATGAAAAAATTGAAACCAAAAAAGAAGCCGAAGAGTTTTTAATCAAAACGGCAAACGGAGACGCGAGAATAATTTTGAACGCGCTTGAAGTTGCCGTAAAAAATACAAATTATAAAAAAGAAAATAAAACTATTATAGATAAAAAATTAATTGAAGAGGCTCTTCAGCACAAAGCGCTACGGTATGATAAGGGCGGGGAAGAACACTACAATGTAATTTCTGCATTTATAAAATCTCTTCGCGGTTCAAATGTTGACGGCGCTTTGTATTGGCTTGCGAGAATGATTAAGGCGGGGGAAGATCCAAAATTTATTGCGAGAAGAATGGTTGTTCTTGCTTCAGAAGATATCGGAAACGCAGACACTAACGCGCTCATTGTTGCAAATGCAGTTTTTGACGCAGTTGAAAGAATTGGTCTGCCGGAGTGCAGAATTAATTTAGCGCAAGGCGCTGTTTATTTGACGAGTGCAAAAAAATCAAACAAATCGTACAACGCATTTTGCAAAGCAGAAGAAGTTGTTGAAGAAACGATGAACTTACCGGTACCATTGCACTTACGAAACGCACCGACTGGTTTGATGAAGGAGCTGGGTTATGGAAAGGGATATAAATACACGCACACCGAAGACGATTCAAAACAGACATATTTACCAGAAAAAATAAAAGATAAAAAATTTTATTCTGAGGATTAGTTATACTTGCTTTTTCTATCTATAAGGTGTATTTTAAGATAAATTAACTGTTCATTTAAAAATGGAGGTGCTTAAAATGGATAATAAAACAACGGACAAAATACAGATCTGTTCATTAACGTTTTCAAACCTAGAAAACTTATTCAAGAAAAAAACATTCGCAGAACAATCTCCCCATAAGGTAGAAATTGCATATGTAGAAGAAGCAAAAAATCTTTTTGAAAACACCCTTGCTGGTAGTTTGTTTTTTAAAGCCACAGGGGTATTCAATTTTCCCAATCTTGAAAGTATGTATTTTCTTCCTACTATTTCGGAGATTTTTAAAGAAAATAAAGATAAATTGTCGGAATTGTTTGTGGAAAAACATTACGACGAACTTTTTGAAAATAGTGATTCAATAAAAATTCTTTCAACAGTTTTTTATTGGATAACTTATTTAGAAAAACGAATTCAGAAAAAGGAAGAAATGGGGAAGATTCCGGTTGATTCTTTAATTTCCCTTTTTTCTCTTATACGAAAGGAATATGAAAAGAAATAATTCATTTCCATAATATAATCTTTAAAAAAACAATCTTGCGAACAAAAACGAGCGCCACAAGTTGGCGCTTTTTTTAAATTCAAACACTCTTAACGAGTGTTTGAATTTATAATGTTTTTTTGTTTTTAACCCCGGGAGAGTTTTTATCTCCCCTTATTTCTCTAAAGCAGTTATCAACAGATTTTTTAAATGAAAAAGCTCTAAATGAGCTTTTTCATCCATACTTAAAAACCCCTAAACGGGGTTTTTAAGAGTAGTGCTAGATTTTTATCCACATTTTTTTTGTTTTTTAAAAAAGCCCGTTGGGGGCTTTTTCATTTTTCTAGAGCGGTTATAAGTAATTTTTTTAACACAGGAGCTTTTACTTTATTAAACGATTTTGATGTTTCTACTAAATTAAATGATAAAAAAGTTTTAATATCTAAACCAATTTCTTTTTGTAAATTTCTATTTATATGCGCGAGAGTTATTGCTCCTAGGTCTCGTTCTTGTGTTAATTTTGAATCCGTTGTGGTTACTATAAGTCCAATTAATTTGTTTTGGTTATTCATAACTGCGCCGCCAGAAGACCCTTTCTGCGCGAGCACTGACCCCCCAAGAGATATAAAATCAAGCGTTCTCTCAGAAAATGTGTAAAGTTTTTTTATTTGTCCTATTGTTGTTGCGATGTTTAAATCTTTTTGTATTGTTATTCCACCCAAAAATCCTGCGGGGTATCCACCAAGTAAAACATTAGACCCTACCTCTAAGGTATTTTCTTCCACATCATAATCAACTCGCGGAAATTTGTTGGGGAGTTCATTTTCGTTATTTGTTGTTTCTGTAATTAAAAGGAACGCATAATCACTCTCACCGTTTTCTGAATAATTTTGTTGTGTAATGTTTTGATAATTATTTATTATCCACTCCTCGGAAATATACAACGGTTCTGCTTTATAGAGCGGATACGAGGGGCTACCCATACGAATAGAACATGTCACGAAATCTTTTTTGATGTAATCTCTTAAAAGAAAATATTGAGCTATGTGCGCGTTTGTTAAAATTACCCCCTTTTCATTAATTATTATTCCACTTCCGGATATTGGGCTAAAAGACCCAGAACTTTCTGTTGTGCACAAAATATTAACAAGCGACTCTCGTGTGGATTTATTAATTTTTTCAAAAGAAACAATATCTTTTGATACTGCCGGCATTGGGGGCTGAATAATTTTTTCTATTTGTGGTGGTGGCGTAAAGACCGTTGATATTGACGGAAGTTCCATTTGTTTTTTAGAGGAGGTAGGGGTTTCTTCTTTTTTGGTTTCATCGGTTTCGTCAATTTTATTTTCAGCCCCGTTCTTTGTTGTCTCTATTTTATCTTGTAGGGTTTCCTTGAGCGGAAGCTCTTCTTTAATATAGGCCCCTTTTTTTTGGGCTATATCAAAGACGGCAGCCATTAGAAGGAATAAAATCAAAATTCCTAAATAGGTTTTTATTATATTTTCTGTTTTTTCGTTAAACATATTTCTTTTAATATACTAATAAAGCGGTAAAAATACAAAACACAAAAGCGCAGATGCGTGAAAATATAAAGTACGGAGGAAATTTCCCTATAGGGTTTTCTAAAGATGAAGATGATAATAATTCTAAAGAATTAACAGGAAGTGGAGGGCCAGATTTTTAAAAGATTATAAATTAATAAAACCTCCTCGCGTTTACGGGGGGGTATTAATGTGCGGGATACCGGGATCGAGCCGGTGACCACAGTTTGGAAAACTGTTATTTTACCACTAAACTAATCCCGCGTATTTATTTTTTTGAAATAAACGAAACTTGTAGAAAAGATATTAACAAAAAGGGAGACAAAATCAAATTATAAAAAATAAAAAGCCGCATAAAGCGGCTGAAGAAAAATTAATCTCGGATAGAAACCAGGAAACCCGTTCCGTTGAAAATCAAATCATACCAGACCATTTTCAGAATATTTTCTGTTTGGTCATCTTTTGAAGAGTCCGCTGTTTTCTCTGAATTTTTGGGTGTGGGCCTATAGGGATCCCTTTTTTTTTAGAAAAAGAATCAACCAATTTTCCGTTCTCGTCTATTTTCATTAAGGGCATAATTTCTCCTTTATTATATGTTTTGTAAGAACTTAAATTTTGATTAAGTATACACTAAATTCAAAATCTCTCAAATAAGATTTGAATTTATGAGAGAGCAGACAAAAACAAAACGACCGAGCTTACAAGATAGGCTCGGTCGTTTTTTTAGCGCAATATTACCTAACTGCTTCCTTCAAAGCTTTAGCGGCTCTGAATTTTGGAACTTTCATTGCAGAAACCTGTATGGACTCTCCTGTTCTGGGGTTTCTTGCTGTTCTAGCAGCTCTTGCTTTAACAGAGAAGATCCCAAGACCAGCTATAGAAACTTCGCCGCCTTTCTTTAGCGTGTCCACAATACAATCAAGAATTGTATCAACAATTTTTTCTGACTGAACCTTTGTTCCTCCTAGGGTTTCGTGTACTTTGTCGACAATAGCTTGTTTATTCATATTCGTAAAAAAAATTATTCTAAAAATTATTTAACTATGTGTTCGACCTTATTTTTGACCCCCGGCGTTATCTCGTCCGAAGAGCCCTTTTAAATTACTGCCCCATTATACAATTAAGCTATATTTTGTGCAACAAGAAACAAAATCTTTAAGATTTTGAAATTCCAAACCACAAATTCCAAATTACAAACAAATTCTAAATCCCAAGTTCAAAAAATATAAAAACAAGCTTAGTATTGTCGAAGCACGGCTATAAATAAGGATATTTTTGCGAGGTTCTAAAAAACACAGGAAACAAGGTGGCAATTAGACAATTTAACAACATGATTTAAATTAGACAAATTCTGTGGATTGTTATATTATTAACACATTAAAGGATTAAACGAGATTTCACTTTGGTTTTTTTATTCTGAATTTTACCGATTTTTCAAAAAGACAGAAAATACAGAAAACAAACAATAAAATTTCTCAAAACAATTTAAATTTTTAAACATGTTTTTGCTCCCTTCGAACAATAAGGAATTGATGTTTTCAATTGAAAAAGGAAAAAATTTCTAATTTTTCAGAGGTTTTGTTTATCTATAAAAACTAAATTGAAGCTATAAAAAATTATGTCATTAAAAATCGTTATGCTTCTGGCGGGTTTCGCGGGGCTCATTGGTATTGCTTTGGGTTATTTTCTACGATGGCTTCTCACAATTGGAAAGAGAGGTTCAATGGAGTTGGAAATAAAAAAGATGATGTTAGAGGCAAAGGAAGAGGCAAAGAAAATAACATCTGAAGCCGAAAAGAAATCAGTTAAGATGTTAGAGGATTCAAAAAGGGAAGTTTTTGAAAAAGAAAAAGAATTAAAAAAGACAGAAGAACGCTTTATAAAAAAAGAAGAACTCTTAGATAATAGACAAACTGATATTGATAGAGAGGTTGAAGAAATAAAAAGAAAAATAGTTGAAATAAAAAACACAAAAGACAAAATAGAAAAAATAGTCGCAGAAAAAGAAAAAGAACTTGAAAAAGTTTCTGGATTATCAAAAGAAAACGCAAGGGAAGAATTATTTAAAATAGTTGAAAAACAATACGAAGAAGACCTTAGTATAAGAATTCAAAAAGTTGAAATGTCCAACAATGAAAAACTTGAAAGAAAAGCGAAAGATATTCTTGTTAGCACGATACATAGATTAGGTAATTCTGTTGCTTCAGATGTTATGGCGACAACGGTTTCAATTCCGTCCGATGACTTAAAGGGTAAGATAATAGGGAAGGAGGGAAGAAATATAAAAGCATTTGAAAAAGTTGCCGGAGTTGAGGTAATAATTGATGATACACCCGGAACCGTGATAATTTCTTCATTTGACCCGGTTAGAAGACAGATCGCCCGCGTGGCTCTAGAGAATTTGATTTTAGACGGGAGAATACAACCCGCAAGAATTGAAGAAATGGTTGAAAACGCAAAAGAAGAAATAAATAAAATTATAAAAGAAAAAGGAGAACAGGCGGCGTACGAATGTGGAGTTTATAATCTTGACGCAAGGGTAGTTTCTATTTTGGGTCGTCTTTATTTTAGAACAAGCTATGGGCAGAATGTTTTGCAACACTCTATTGAAATGTCTCACATCGCAGGAATGCTGGCTGAAGAATTGGGAGCAAATGTTCAAGTAGCAAAGGCCGGCGCTCTTTTACACGATATAGGAAAAGCTGTTGACCACGAGATACAGGGGACACATGTGGAAATAGGGATAAGAATATTACAGAAATTCGGGGCTGATAAGTCGGTTATTGATGCAATGAAATCGCATCACGAAGAACATCCATACGAAACAACTGAGTCAATAATTGTACAGGTTGCCGATGCAATTTCTGGAAGTCGGCCGGGCGCAAGAAGGGACTCTGTAGAAAATTACTTAAAGAGATTAGCAGACCTTGAAGCTATTGCGAATGAAACTTCCGGAGTTGAAAAATCTTATGCCATTCAGGCCGGTAGAGAAATAAGAATTTTTGTTAAGCCAGATAAAATATCTGATGTTGAGGCAAAGAAAATTGCTCGTGATATTGCATTAAAAATAGAGAAAGAATTAAAATATCCCGGAGAAATAAAAGTTAATGTCATTCGTGAGACGAGGGTTATAGAATATGCCCGTTAGGCATCGCAGATATACGCAGATAACAAGACGCAGATGTACGCAGATGGAAAAACAAAATTATGTGTTATCAACAAATAATTTTGTTTTAACCTCTTTTCCCTGATATAATTCAAATGTTCATCAGAACATTTGAATCCATAATACTTTTTCATCCCTAACGAACATTTGAGTCCATCCCAGTTAAATATACTTCGTATTTAACGGGACAAGTAATACTTTTTCATCCCTTGTTTTTTTAACAAACTCCACTTGGAAGCCGAGCTTCCAAGTAGAATAAATGAAAAATGCCTACAATGGCATTTTTCATCCATAATTTTCATGTTTTTTATTCCCAAACAACTTTTTCTAACAACATTTCTCTGATACAATTAAAAAGCAATCCAAATTGCTTTTTAATCCATAATACTTCTTAACCACTTAACCCAATGTTCAACTCCAACAAACAAAATTCATCCCATCCACCTGCGGAGACAGGTAGCTCCACCGAAGGGCGAATGGTATGGGATAAATCAAAGCTACTACAGGCCTTTCTAATACCAATAGCTGTACTATTGTTCGTATTCGG
>Ga0180732_1001589_pt1 | contig 13680 bp, 10 predicted proteins | sample KR11_01MetaG_FD_148674 | JGI IMG/M metagenome (GOLD analysis project Ga0180732, IMG submission 148674) | Groundwater microbial communities from the Olkiluoto Island deep subsurface site, Finland - KR11_0.1 MetaG | ecosystem: Environmental > Aquatic > Deep subsurface > Groundwater | place...
AATTGATTTGACGATGGCATGTGAGTTGATGGTCATTCCGAAGCTGGAGAAGTGCATGGGGATTAGAGGGGAGGCGCATGAGATAAGGGTGAGGAGAGGGGGGTGAAAGTATTGACAAGGCTAAAGAGCATCTTCAGTTGCCAAAATTTTTTCAATAAACTTTAGATAGATGAAGAATATATATAAAGAAAAAGTTTATTCCAATTTTACTTTTGGATTATACACCGATGGAGAATTAGAAACAAAAGGGTATGGTGTGAGATGGCAAAAAACAAACCTAACGGCAATGGAGCAAATCTGGGTTTTGAAGAAAAACTCTGGCAGACGGCTGATAAACTCAGAAATAACATGGATGCTGCCGAATACAAGCATGTCGTTCTTGGTTTAATATTCCTCAAATATATCTCCGATGCTTTCGAGGAGAAGAACCAATTTTTGATCAGGGAATCTAATTTGGGCGCAGATCCTGAAGACCCGGATGAATACAGGGCAGAAAATGTTTTCTGGGTTCCGAAAGAAGCGAGATGGGAGCATCTTAAAAAAAATGCAAAGCAGCCAACCGTCGGAAAAATTATTGACGAAGCGATGGATGCAGTCGAAAGAGACAATCCTTCCCTGAAAGGTGTTCTTACTTCCATGAATTATGCGCGGCCTGCTCTTGATAAGCAAAGGCTTGGGGAGCTGATAGACCTTATAGGCACGATAGGTCTGGGGGATTATGAAAGCAGATCCAAAGACATCCTTGGGCGGGTCTATGAATACTTTTTAGGGCAGTTCGCAGATGCAGAAGGCAAGAAAGGCGGACAATTCTATACACCAAGATCAATAGTCAAAACCCTGGTCGAGATGCTTGAGCCGTACAAAGGTCGTATCTATGACCCATGCTGCGGTTCAGGCGGCATGTTCGTGCAGAGTGAGAAATTCGTAAAGGCCCATGAAGGAAGAATTGGAGATATCGCTGTTTATGGACAGGAATCCAACCAGACCACCTGGCGCCTATGCAAGATGAACCTTGCAATTCGGGGTATTGATGCAAATGTCCAGTGGAACAATGAAGGGAGTTTCATGAATGACGCCCATAAGGAGCTAAAAGCGGATTTTGTGATCGCGAATCCGCCTTTTAACGACAGTGACTGGAAAGGCGAACTTCTTAAGGGAGACATCAAATGGAAATTCGGAGTTCCGCCAACTGGCAATGCAAACTTCGCATGGGTGCAGCATTTCATTCACCATCTATCCCCAACAGGTATTGCAGGATTTGTGCTTGCTAACGGCTCGATGTCTTCCAATACTTCAGGAGAAGGCGAGATAAGAAAGAACATCATCGAGGCTGATCTTGTTGACTGCATGGTGGCGCTGCCATCGCAATTGTTCTACAACACTATGATCCCCGCCTGCTTGTGGTTCGCTGCAAGGGATAAGAAAAACCATAAATTCAGGGACAGGCGCGGAGAAGTTCTTTTTATTGATGCGCGGAAGATGGGCGTCATGGCAGACAGAAGGCACAGGGAGCTTACTGATGAAGAGGTAGGGAAGATCGCTTCCACCTATCACGCCTGGCGCGGGGAGGGCGGGAAATATGAGGATGTGCCGGGATTTTGCATGGCGGTTAAGCTGGATGAGATCAGGAAGCATGGACATATCCTTACTCCGGGGCGGTATGTGGGCGCGGAGGAGGTTGAAGATGATGGTGAGCCGTTTGAGGAGAAGATGGCGAGGCTGACGGGGGAGCTTGCGGGGCAGTTCAAGAGGTCGAGAGAGCTTGAGGCGGAGATAGGAAAGAATCTGGCAGGGCTGGGATTTAAGGTTTAGATTATGAAATTCAGTAAAGAAGACACTGATATATTTTACAGGCTGATCTGGTCGCTTTTGTATTATACAAACCAGAAATTCCCTGTTATTAAAAATCTGAAAGAACCCATGTTGAAGTATGAGAAACCTGAAGATATTTTTAATCTTCATGAAAAGCTCTTCACTCATCCTGAGCTTATCGATTCTTTTGTTGCTGAAAATCCATTTAGCTTCACTCAGGAAGAGCTTGAGATAATAAAAGGTTGGAATAAGTTTGTAAAAGGCAAGTTCCTGATAGTTGCTCATTTAAAGAACTACACTATCTTTTTGACTACAGAGAAAGAACAGAAAGCTTATGGTGTTGTTGGGATGCGCGATGAAATTAAGGATGTATTGCCTCCATTTCTACCTCAATATGTTAATACCATCCTTCTTCAATTTCGGGGAAGAATAACCTACTGCGGGCAAATCAGCTCTTACGGGATACATATTGGTCCCAATATGAGGCGAAGTATTCAGGATGAGTACCAAAAAACAAAAAGCATGTTCGGGATAATAACATCTCTGGATGAGCCTGTTGTGGAAAAAAAGGAATCTAATGAAGAGCTTCTCAGGTATTATTTGAGAAGCGCTGATCGCAGGATGGAATATGGAGCTGAAATACATGATATCTTGGAAAAGAACCCGGCTCTTAGAAGTGTGTATTCTCTTGAGATCGGCAGGGCATATGCAAAATATGCCGGAAAAAAATTAAGCGAGATCGGCGCATTAACAGCATGGTTTGCGGTTTTTGAAGAGACTGTTATTGCTTCAGGACAGAGCGAAAAAGAAGCAAGAGAGCGGGCATATGCTGTTGTCCGGCAAGATAAGAGAGCAGGTGTGCATGTTTTCAGGCATGGCAGGAAGTGAGAGATGTTTGAGTTGGAGAATATAGGATTGCCTCATCGCATCGGCGCTGACAGGGGCGGGTAATAGGAGGTGGCGGGGGGATGAGGGAAACGAGATTTGAAGAAACTGAGACGGGAATGATTTCTGAAGGATGGGATGATTGAATTGGCAATACTGAATTTTAAATGTAAAAAATGTAGAAAGACATTTGATTTTAATGTTGGGAAAATTACTTTTGGAAATAAATTGAGTTTTGAGAATAGAATATTTTGCATAAAATGTGGATTGGTTGAGATTGATGATTTGGAGTTGACTGAACTTGGACAAACTCAAGTCACAGAGTTGTATTTTGAGAGTATTAAATGAAGAAGCAAACTAAATTCAAGGAGACCGAAATAGGAAAAACTCATGAGGATTGGGAGGAAAGAAAAATTAGAGATTGTATCGAATTATTTTATGGCAAAGGGCTTCCCGAAAGACAAAGGAAAAAAGGAAGTATTCCTGTTTTTGGCTCTAATGGTATTGTTGGATTTCACGACGAAGCAAGCGTAAAAGGCCCTGGAATAATTATAGGTCGAAAAGGGTCTGTAGGTGAAATCACATTCTCAAAACAAGATTTTTGGCCAATTGATACAACCTATTATGTTCAAACCAAACAAGGAAACGATATGGGTTTTTGGTATTATTTTTTGAAAACTTTAGGATTAAACCGAATGAACTCGCATAGTGCCGTTCCTGGATTAAACAGGGATAACGTGTACGAAATTGATAGAGCAATCCCGAATTTTATTGAGCAGCGCGCTATCGCCTCCATCCTCAACTCTCTGGACGACAAAATCGCCCTCAACCGCTCAATGAACACCACCCTCGAAGCCATCGGGCAGGCGCTTTTCAAACACTGGTTCGTTGATTTTGAGTTCCCGAACGGGGAGGGCAAGGCCTACAGGTCGAGCGGCGGGGAGATGGTGAAGACGGAGCTTGGGAAGGTGCCGAGGGGGTGGAGGGTTGGGATGCTGGGAAAATTTTGCGATATTATAATGGGACAATCGCCACCTGGTACGACTTACAATGAAATAGGCGAGGGATTGCCATTTTATCAGGGGATTACTGATTTTGGATTTCGATTCCCCAGCAGGCGAGTTTATTGCACAGCGCCTACCAGATTTGCAGAAGAGGGAGATGTCCTGCTAAGTGTTCGCGCACCAGTCGGAAGTTTGAATGTGGCAGATGAGCGATGCGCAATCGGGCGGGGAGTCGCGGCGCTTCGCATGAAGGGGAAACAGCATGGGTATCTGTATTATTTACTTTGCGCCACTCAATCAGGCTGGAATAAATTTGAGGCAGAAGGTACGGTTTTTGGTTCCGTAAACAAGGCAGATGTAAATGATTTTAAAGTGATCTTACCGTCTGAAACTTTGCGAAACAATTTTGGCTCATTAATGGAACCTTTGGATAAACAGATAATGAATAATGAAAAACAATCCCAAACTCTCGCCACAATCCGCGATGCCATCCTTCCGAAGCTGATGTCGGGCGAGGTTCGGGTGGGCGCGAGCTGATTATGAACACGGATTGCACGGATGACACGGATGCACACGGATTTCGTATCCGTGAAAATCCGTCCGATCCGTGTCATCCGTGTTCTATGTCGTGGTTTTTTCATGCCAATTCGCAAAAAACACAAATCTGAGCAGTCTTTGCGACCTTTGCGTTCTTTGCGGTGATGGCTCTGCGCCCCGGCGCATCTGCGTTCATCCACCTTCATCTGCGGTTGATTTTGAATTAATATCCCGCACCTCCGCCGCGCTCCGCGATGCCCTCCTCCCTAAGCTGATGTCGGGCGAGATTCGTGTAAAAAATACCGAAAAGTTCATTGAGGATATAAATAATAATAATAATATCTGTAGTCATTAGAATCATAAGGGGATATAACATGTCCAACATGGAACGACAATTAACATTAACTATCGGCGGACCAGACGTAGATAACACAAAGATTCCTTTTTCAGTTCTTGCGGGTAAAATGGATGCGCTCCAGAAAGCGCTTTTCAATATCGCGCTGACGCAATCAAGCGCCCCGGTGGCGCAAAGGGGTAATTGGTCAAAACGCATCCGTGCATCGTGTGAACTGCTCTTTTGTGAATCTAGAAAGGGAAGTGTTACATTAGTTGCAGAGATACCGCCACCGCTATCGTTGCAGACTACGCTGTTTGGAGATAAAGAAATTGATGAGGGATTAAATGCGCTAAATTCAATGAAGAAAGTCATAGAATCTGTAGCTGCAGGTGATATTTCGAATCTTGTTTCACTCATGCCAGATAGTGGCGCACGCCTGCGTGCATTAAAATCAATTGAGGCGCTTTGTCCTCGCGAAAGCGATAATTTCTGGATATCTTTAGGTAATGGAACCGGAAAAACTTATGCGCATTTAACATCTGCTTCTCGTAATTTCATTCAACAAATCTTTGAAATTGACGATGTTTTTGAAGTTCAGACAATAAGTGGAGATTTAGTTGAGATCCGTGTGCTTGCCGGAAGAAGGCATATAATTGTTCGGAGTCATCAAAAAGAAATTACATGTTATTATCCAACCGAAATGGAAGAGACAATAGCACAACTCGTCGCAGGTTCCATAGTTGAGGTAAAAGGAAGGGCGCAGCTTGGCGATGATGGGACAGTAAAGCAGATAGATGAACTACTGGATATTTCGACAATAGACCTTTCACCGTTTAGAACATCATTATTTAATTTTAATAATAAGCGTTTCATTCTTAAAGAGCCTGTATTCTGTACTCTGGAATATCGAAATAACCTGTGGGTATATGAATGTCCACGATATGGGTTGCATACTTTTTCAGAAGACAGGCATGAGGCGCTGCGCCAGCTTGGGGAAGAATTCAATTTTTTATATGAAGGATTGATATATGAACCGGATGAGAACTTAACTCAAGATGCTATTGAGCTTCGTGAGGTTCTTAAGGCAGATATGGTCAGGGTGGAGGAAATATAAATGACTGTATATTCAACTTCAAAATTTATCAAAGCAATTGAAAAAAAAGGTTTCATGCGAGATAACAGCCATCACAATATGTTCTGGTACTACCTTGATGGTAAAAAAACATCAGTTCGTACCCGTACCAGTCATGGTGAAAATGAATTTAATGATGGCTTGATGTCTGAACGGCGTAAACAGATTGGACTTGCCAGTAAACAACAAATGATTGATTTGATAGAATGTCCGCTAAAATCGGACAAATTAAAACAGATTCTTATCGAGAATGGTCGTGTTCGCCCTAATAATAGAATATAGAAAATAATTATTAATCTTATGAAATGCAATATTTTCTTAGCCTCACTCCGCGATGCCCTCCTCCCTAAGCTGATGTCGGGCGAGGTTCGAGTTAATATATAAAGCCGAAATAATAATCAATCTGACTAAATTAAGATCTGATTCACAAAAGATTATAAATAGATAGAATCTCATTTTGATATAGGTAAGATGGTCACAAAACCTAATTTTTTGCTGGAATATGCTATTGATTCTTTATTAAAGACCTTCAATCAGGAACGAAAACCTGTAATGAAAAAGGCTCATTTTTTCAAATTAATGAATTTGCTGGACACTCGTCTTAAGAATCAGGGAGTGGACATAGGATTACCGGGTTATTGGTATAAATATGGTTTCTATATAGAGATAAATCATCTCAATAGCGTTCTTCCAAGAGAATTCAACAAATTTTATATGAAAGATGATATATTTATTGTTCCGGCTTTGAATCCAAGGATAAAATATGATATATTAGATGAAATAAAAAAGAAAATTGATTTAACTGTTCATTCTCTTTGGAGACAATTTGGGTTAAAATCAGGATATGGGGATGCTGTCAAAAAGAAATCTTATGAAATCAACACACCCTACAAATTTAATTCAATTTTCCAGGAATATATCGGTATTGTAAACAGGACAGAACAAGGATTTAGTTCAAAGAAAGAAATTTTAGAACCTTTACTTGATAATTTACTCTCGGAGTTTCCAGATAAAGAATTTCCTGAATTTTATGACACTTATTTGGAATGGGATGACACTACACGATTATGCCTTGACTTCTTATCCGAAAAAAAACAGGATGAGTTGATTAAAGAACTGACTGATTTATTTTGGGATACGTTTTCTAAAGGTGTTCGAATACGCCACAACCAGAATATCCCGGATCCCGAAATTTTAAAGCGTTGGAAAGTGGAATATGAATATGAAATACCCAGGACTAATAAGCATATCGAAAATATTCGGAAAAATCTTCTATTAGACAAATATAAAGCATCTGGTAAAGATGAAGCCCTGATTAAACAGTTAATGAAAAAGGCATATGAAATGTCTGTGGAGGCAAATTGATTGCCTTTTTTTCTCGATAACAATGTTTTAATTGGTTATATTTTTGAAACCGATAACTGGAATTCCAAATCTCTTAAAGTCGATGATTTGCAATCTTTCACAAAAAATTTTTATTCGAAGGATGTAATAATAGGTTTCTTAAATCTCAATCTAAGCCATGACAAAAGCACAATAATAAATGGATTGAGGACTTTATTAAGAGATACTGAGTCACGTTGCTTAACAAATTTCCAAACCCTTGATAATTTAATTACTTTTTACAAAAGGGATAAATCCTATAAAGAAATTTACCACGTTTTTGAAATTGATGGCTTGGCACAAATAGACCTTATGGATGTTGAGATTATTATTGATGCTCATCATATAGGTTTGCAAGTAGGAGAGTTGTTTTTTATAACAGGAGATTATTTGCATATTGTCCCGAGAAGAGATATAATTAAAAACAATACTTCCCTAAAAGACGTTATTGGCTTAGGAGAATTTTATCATGGTAGAACGGATAAACAATGAATATAATGGCTATTTTCGATTTCAAGTGCTTTAATAGATCATGAAGTATAACTATATATAAATATAGACTAATATAAAAATAGATTTGAACCTCGGTAAGAATGACAAAATTCACAGAATCGGAAGTTGAAGAAGCTGCCCTTGAAATACTCTCAGAATTAGGGTATAAAATAATTCATGGTCCCGATATTGCACCGGATGGTATATCTCCTGAAAGGAAGAGCTATTCAGATGTTATTCTAATCGAAAGGCTGATAGATGCCATTGACAGGTTTAATCCAAATATCCCAGAAGAAGCAAGGGAAGAAGTTGTTAAAAAGGTGTTGAGGTCAGAAAGTCCTCTTCTCATTATTAACAACCAGAGCTTTCATAAGATGCTTGTTAATGGTGTTGATGTTGAATATAGAAGAAAAGACGGGAGCATAGCTGGAGATAAGGTCTGGCTTTTTGATTTCAAAAACCCTCAAAATAATGAGTTCCTTGCGGTAAATCAGTTCACAATCCTTGAAAACAACAATAACAGAAGACCGGATATAATCCTTTTCATAAACGGTCTTCCTCTGGTTGTCATTGAATTAAAAAACCCTGCTGATGAGAATGCAACGATCTGGACTGCTTTTAATCAACTCGAAACCTACAAAGCCCAGATTCCTTCTCTATTCACTTACAATGAGATCTCAGTCATCAGCGATGGAATAGAAGCAAGGGCAGGAACAATAACCTCTAACAAAGAGAGGTTCATGCCCTGGAAAACTATTGAGGGAAAAGAAACTGCACCTTCTGCAATGCCTCAGCTGGAAGTTCTGTTCCAGGGGATGTTTAATAAAAAAATACTGCTTGACCTGATAAGACATTTCATAGTATTTGAACAGGAACGACAGGACATTCATAAAAAATTGGCAGCCTATCATCAATATCATGCTGTCAATAAAGCAATTGAAGCAACGCTTAATGCTTCAAGCCCAAGAGGTGATAAGCGCTGCGGTGTTGTCTGGCATACACAGGGATCGGGTAAAAGCCTCACAATGGCTTTTTACACTGGAAAACTTGTTTTAGCTCTGGATAACCCCACAATTGTCGTGCTGACAGACAGGAATGATCTTGACGACCAGTTATTTGGCACTTTCAGCCGCTGCCACGAGATGCTGAGACAAAAACCAGTACAGGCAGCTTCAAGAAGCGAATTAAAGGAACTCCTCATGGTTGCTTCAGGCGGCGTAGTCTTTACAACGATACAGAAATTCTTCCCTGAAGAGAAAGGGGATAAATACCCTCTGCTCTCTGAAAGAAGGAATATAATCGTAATAGCAGACGAGGCGCACAGAAGCCAGTATGATTTTATTGACGGTTTTGCCAGACACATGAGGGATGCATTGCCCAATGCCTCATTCATCGGCTTCACCGGGACGCCGATAGAAAAATCAGATAGGAGCACTCCTGCTGTATTTGGAAATTATATTGATATTTATGATATCGAGCAGGCAGTAGAAGACGGCGCAACAGTAAGGATTTATTACGAAAGCAGACTGGCAAAACTTGAATTAAAGGCTGAGGAGCGCCCGAAGATCGATCCGGAATTTGAAGACGTCACAGAAGGCGAGGAAGTAGAGAAGAAAGAAAAGCTGAAAAGCAAATGGGCAAGGCTTGAAGCAATCGTTGGAAGTGAAAAACGCATAAAGATCATCGCTCAAGACATTGTTGATCATTTTGAGAAGCGGCTTGAAGTACTTGAGGGGAAAGGCATGATCGTCTGCATGAGCAGGCGCATCTGCATTGAACTTCACAATGAGATCGTTAAATTGAGACCGGAATGGTATCATCGGGACGACGACAGGGGAATTATCAAGGTTATCATGACAGGTTCTGCAAGTGACGATGTAAGCTGGCAGGAGCATATCCGGACTAAACCGCGGCGCAGAGTTCTTGGAGACCGCATGAAAGACCCGGGCGATCCTCTTAAAATTGCCATCGTGCGGGATATGTGGCTGACAGGATTTGATGCGCCAAGTCTGCATACTATGTATATCGACAAACCCATGCGCAGCCATGGATTGATGCAGGCTATCGCAAGGGTGAACCGTGTTTTTAAGGATAAAAAAGGAGGACTCGTTGTTGATTATCTTGGAATAGCAGATGAGTTAAAGAAGGCATTATCTGACTATACCGAAAGTGGTGGCAGGGGTAAAACCGTATTTGATAAAGAAGAAGCGGTTGCATTAATGCTTGAGAAATATGAACTTGTAGCAGAATTATTCCATGGATTTGATTATGAAAGATTCTTCACAGCGCCGCCGAGGGAAAAGATGTCTATTATTCCAGCGTCTATGGAGCATGTAATAAAGCAGGAAAATGGGAAAGAGCGATATCTTGAGTATGTAACCAGATTATCGCAGGCATTTGCCCTTGCTGTACCGCACGAGGAAGCTTTAAAGATCAGAGATGAGGTTGGATTTTTCCAGGTAATCCGGTCAGGTCTTGCTAAAACCACGGTAATAGCGGGTAAACCGCATGAAGAACTGGATTCCGCTATCAGGCAGATTATATCCAAAGCTATTGTTACGGATAAAGTCATAGACATTTTTGATGCTGTCGGGTTGAAAAAGCCAGATATCTCAATACTATCGGATGAATTTTTAGATGAAGTTAAAAGAATGCCCCACAAGAATCTTGCATTTGAATTGCTCAGGAAGCTTTTGAATGATGAAATAAAAACAAGATCAAAAAAGAATCTGATCCAGGGAAAGTCTTTTGCGGATATGCTGGAAAAAGCGATTAAAAAATACCAGAATAAGAGCATAGAGACGGCGCAGATTATTGAAGAATTAATAGAGCTGGCAAAACAGATGCGAGAGGCAAGACTCAGGGGAGAAAAATTAAATTTAAATGAAGAGGAACTTGCTTTCTACGATGCTCTGGAGGTAAATGATAGTGCAGTTAAAGTTCTGGGTGATGAAAAATTAACAATTATTGCGCGTGAACTAGTTGATACGGTTCGTAAGAATGTGACGATCGATTGGACATTAAAGGAAAGTGTTCAGGCAAAACTTAGAGTCATGGTAAAGAGGATATTGAAGAAGTATGGTTATCCGCCTGATAAGCAGAAGAAAGCAACGGAGACCGTGTTGGAACAGGCAAAATTAATATGTAAAGACCTAGCTGAAGTGTGAACGTCAAATTTTTCGAAGATACTTATATTACAAAAGAAAATCCATTGTTTACAAAATCGGTGTATTTAGTTTTGAATCTTCGTTTAATCAAGATTTCATTTCTTATTTCTTCTGGAAGTTCATCGAAAATTTCTGCTGTCTCCCGCTTTAGATCCTGCGTTGTCCTTTCAGATAATTTATTCAATAATTCATTCCTGATATCTTTGGGTATTTTGTCAAAATCATCTTTTACTGCCCAAGAAACAAAGTCAATAGCCTTTTCTTTATCCGATAGAATAATTAATAATTTACTTTTTATATTTTGTGGTAGCGTGTACCATTCTTCTGCCATGGCATCTACAACATCTCCTGCCGTTTCTTCTTTATCGCATAACTGGAACAATAGATTTCTTACATTCTCAGGTAACATATTATAATTACCTGCTATAGATCTCACTAAGTATCCAGCCGTTTCTTTTTTATCAATTAGCTTGAATATTATACTTCTTACATTCTCGGGTAGCTTTTTATAATTCTTTGTTATGGCCAATGTGACGCCCCGTGCAGCATTTTCTTTACCTGATAGCTTAGTCAATAGTTCATTTCGCACATTCTCAGGTAGCTTATTAAATTTTTGTTCTATAACTCCTGCAACATCGCCCGATGTTTCTTCTATTTCAGATAGTTTGAACAATAAATTTCTCACATTCTCAGGTAGCTTGTCATAATTCTCTGTTACAACCGTTGTAACACCCCATGCAGCGTGTTCCTTATTTGATAATCTAATCAATAATTCGTTTCTTGAATTCATAGGTAGCATGTCGAAATATTGTTTTACAGTCCATGCAACATCCCAAGCTTTTTCATTATTATTATTTGATAGCTTATTCAATACTTTTATGAAGATTTCTTTATTTACTCTTGTTACATGTCCATGTTCAACAAGCAGATGCTCTAAAGCCTCCGAATAAGACGGGTGTGAAAACGAAATATGTTCAGTAACATTGATCTTGTCTTCCTTGAACCAAGACAAAATTCTTTCATATTCCCATGCATTTTTTATTTTAAGTTCTTTAACTAATTTTTCATATTCTATTTTAATAAAATCAACTTCAAACCGAGAGGAGATAAAGGGAAATGATAAGAATAATATCTTATCATCACTCATATTTTTGATTTCATTTGCAAAACTTTTTGCTGTCTCTTTTGATTTTTCTTTTATCTTTTCTTCTATTTCTTTAGATGTTGTAATATTTCTAGTTGCTATAGCGAAATCCTTGATACTTAAAGGCGTGGGTAAAATCGTTTCATCTTTTATAAAATTTAAGACTAATTCTTTGAGTTTCTCATTATCTATCCATCTGCAATTTTCTTTTTCAGCCCATTTAAGAAGAATTTCTTTTCTCTTCTCATAATTGTATGATGGTTTTTTTATATTCAACTTTATTTCAAATTCTTTAAGAGTATTTGGCGAATATACAGTTTCTTTTTCAAATTCTTTAAAAATTTCATCCCTTGAAGTTATTATAACATAAGAATTCTTAATGTCCTTGATTTTTACAATTATAGTCCCAATTTCTCTTTCTAGTGGTTCTCTTTTCTCATACTTTATTTTTCCAAAAGGATCCTCAAAATAAATAATATGTTTTGGTTTAAGTTCTGTTTCAATGTCTTCTAATCTTTTTCTAACCTCTCTTCTTTCGGGTTCTTCTTCACCTTTTATCCATTTTGGTTCATATCCTTTTTTATAGTATTCCCACAATAGTTTTATTGCAGTGTAAGTTTTCCCATACTCTGGAGTACCTGTTATAATAACAAATCTATCTTTCTTGAGAGTCTTTTTTATATCCTCATACTCTACCGGAGGAACATACACATCATTAATTCGATTATATATGCTTCCTCCTTTTATTCGTTCTAAAAATTCATGAATTTCACACCACCGCTGAATCATCTTTACGTCTGCAATAAAAAATTGTTTTTTAGAGATAATTTCTTTGCAATGGATTTGTGACTTAATTTCCTTATAAACTTCCTTCGTTAGAACTACGAAAGTTTTTTTAATTTTAGCCCTGTATTTTGTTTTATAATGTTCTCGATATGGATTGATAATATCGTTTTTTAAAAAAATTATTACTTCTTTTTGGTTTATTGGATCAATTGTTATATTTTCGTCAATTTCACAAACTCCAAGCGCAATCTCCAAAGGAATGTAACCATAATCTTTATGGTGAATTTTAATTTTCGTTAGTTTTGCGATAATCTCAAATACAGTTTCAATTTCATTAACGATTAATACAAAATCATCTGAACCCTCAATAGCGCTTATCCCCTTTGATGTTTGAACTCTTTCTTTTTTTATTTCTTCAATTTTATTTCTAAGTGGTACTGATAAGTAATCTTGTCTAATTTTATCTTCATTGAAGCCCGACCTATTTGAAATTTCCTTGGCAAGTTCTTCGAACCCCAAAATGTCTAAATATATAAGATATTTTTTCTTGTGCATTTCCTTATACCCCTCAAAATCGAGTTCAACATCCGATAACTTGGAATATCTTATATAAATCCTTTGTTTAGATTTTTGGAAGTGAAATAAAGTAAGTTTCTTTTGGCCAACCAGAGCGAGAGACCATACATTGCTGATCTCCTCAGTGAACAGGGTCTTCGATCAAAGCAGGGTCATAACCATTCACATCCAGCAGCCCCATCACCTTACTCCTCTTCGCCAGCCATCTTGATTCGATAGCACCCGGGCGCGCATGACTGCCGCCAACCTCCCGCACCCAGGGACGCGCGCAGGCGGATCCGGGCTATGAACGAACACTCATTGGTCATCGGTTAAGGGGTTTGACTTGCTCTACCAATATCGTTTTATAAATAATTTCTAATTTTTTATAAATATTGATTTAATTTTAGTCTATTGAGTATCAACCAAGGTACTTTATTTAATAT
>Ga0180732_1001590_pt1 | contig 13661 bp, 14 predicted proteins | sample KR11_01MetaG_FD_148674 | JGI IMG/M metagenome (GOLD analysis project Ga0180732, IMG submission 148674) | Groundwater microbial communities from the Olkiluoto Island deep subsurface site, Finland - KR11_0.1 MetaG | ecosystem: Environmental > Aquatic > Deep subsurface > Groundwater | place...
CTCCAGAGCGACCTTCGCTTTGAACTCGGGAGTATGGAACTTTCTCTTCTTCGCTTCACTCATATTGTCTTGTCCCTGGTGGTTACGTATAGCTTAAACTACTGTCTCAAAACTGGGGTCCACTATAAAAAATTCAGTAACCCGTTCGGTATTGGTGGTGATGATTGCTTCTGTTCTGGTTCGGCTGTTTTGATACAACTCTACGATTGGCTCAATGTGAGAATCAGCATGGAGGATAAACTGAACAATACTGTCGTGAGGCATGCCTGCCCTGAAAATTCCCTCTAATGAGGTCATTGTCGATTCACCGGCGTAGGTAAGCGGAACGCACTCCCATATCATCCCAAAGGTGCTGTCCTGATTCACATAGATTTCATGTTGCTGGTCGTAGGCGAGATAGTTCAAGAAGGCAGAAAAGGGGTGCCGCTTGGTCAATTTAGCCAGATCGCTGTGTTTCAGGTATTCGGTGTTGCCGTAGATGACCCGTTGCAATAAATCAATCATTGTCTTGCCTTTGGCTTTTCACTGATATCGGTCAGAACCCATTGCGATTCTTTCAGTTTTAAATAGACATAGCGCGTCATAAACAGTTCGTCGCTTTCCCCTTTGTAAGGCAGCATCAGCACCCGCATGATCTTGGGTGGTTCAAGCATGGGCTTGTCCGGTTCCTCCAGGAGTTCCGTGAGCACCTTGTAGCGGCTGTCTTGAGCGGTTAGCTGGTTTTTATTGGTATTTGAAACTGGAGGATGGCAGGGGATCTTATCACCACTTACGTTTGTGCAGGTTGCAGCCTCATCAGCATTATTCGCATCAGGGAATCTGGCCTCCTTGTAAGCGGATGGTGTGTCAATGCACTTGCCGGCATCATCTTTGGTCCGGCATTTGAAGTTTTCTTCGTAAGGATTGATAATACTTTTGAACCCACTGCAACCGGTCAGAAGCAACAGGAACAATAAAGGGAGAACGATAGACAGTGATTTCATCATAATTCCTGATCTCTTTTATTTTCTTTGATTTCCAAATCCTTACCTTCCGAGACAATGACGGTAATTTTCTTGGTGGCAGCCACTTCGATTACTGGAGTTGTCTGTTTTGCCAGATCCATGTAAAAATCTTCCAGAGTGGTCGAGCCCTTGGATAATCCGCCACCTATGGCATATTTACCGATTTCTGCGGCATCAACATTTGAGGTTGTACCACCAGTAAGGGTGGATGTTGAGGTTGTGGTGGCCGCTGCTTTTAACGCTTCACCAGCTCCACCGAAAATACCGGCTATGATCGCCCTGGCTGTGGCCGCACCCATGCGGGAAACTACTCGTCCAGAGAGGCCAACCTTGGAGTCAGAATCAGTTACAAAGCCCTTGATCGGGGTATCAATAACGGCACTGCCTTCGTTGGACAGACATGAAAGTGAGACTAAGCGCACATCGGCTCGTTCTTTGTCCAACCTGCCTACCGCCTCGGCAATGACAAAACAGCCGGACAGATTCGCCTTAATGTCATTTGGCAGCACTGCCGGGGTCTGGATACGGAGCAAAAGAGGTTCGGAGTTGCCCCCCTTGGCACCGCTCGAAGTAGCAGCATCGAAACCTGTCAAAAGGTTCGCCTCCATGAAGGAAGGAGGGAGATAAACTGTCCGGCCTTTTTTTTTACCGTCATCTTTGGGAATAGCTGTCTGGTTGGAAACAACCGCAATCTTGCCCACGATCTTTTTTTCCTTCTGCTGGCCCCCACGACCACCTCCTTGAGGTTGCGGCCCCAAGTTGCGTCCGCCCATAACGGGTGCTTCTTGCAATAACGGATTGCCTTTTTCATCCAGCACAGGTTTTCCCTTTGCATCCATCAGCGGTTTTCTACCGGTTTGACTGTTTAATTGGCTGGTTAATTGTTCAGGGCTGGGGATAACTAATTTCTTGTTTTTTTCGTCTTTGTCTTTCTGCTTTTCAATATCCAGAAAGTCGGTCTGGCTTTTTTGCAGATCATTCACGGCCTTTTTCAGGGTATCAATCTGCCGACCCTGGTCCTTGAGCATGGTTTTTTCAATCATGTCAGGGTCAAGATGGATAACCTTGTTTGATTTTACCGCAGCAATGTCTATCCGTTTGGCACGGGAATTATAGCCAGTAACCGCGATTACCAGAACAACGAGACCCACTACCGACCAGACCAGAGCCTTTTTCTTATCTGGTGTCAGGTCCCTAAACCGTTCCATCAAGGTCATTGCGATTGCTCCCGTTTCTCAACCACAAACACCCTGGTTGCCTCTCCGGTATTCAACACATGATCTTCTATCGCCACGGCCAGGATTGATTCACTGATACCAAGCGACAAAAAGGTTTTTTCCTGTAATTCCATCTTTTCACTCTTGGTTGAAGCAACCTTATATTGCTTCAGTCGCAATCCAACCCCCTCTACATCCACGGTCTGCATCAGGTTGACGCTTAGATCACCACACAGGGGGATCAGGGTATCAGCATTTGAAACCTTGTAGCTGGATGGATAACCGCCTTCGTAGCCTTCACGGATGATTTGCAAGACCTGTTTTTCCAAAGGCAGATTTTTGTAATGGTCGATGTTTTTTTTAAAAACATCTTTTGCTGGTGCGGCCAGATGCAGGGTCACAGAGGCGATTTCATGAGGTTCCGCAATCAGGGTATAGACTGCACCATTGCAGACAACAAACAACTCGCTGGGGGTTTCGGCATACATCAATTCTCCGTTCATTTCCTCGGCCTTGAACTTGACAAAGGCGCTATTGCCTGAGAAATGACCAGTAACGCCCTTTTCCTCTGAATAAATCAGGTCACTCATTGGCCCGGAACAGACAATCCGGTTGATGTCACGATTGGACAACTGAACGATAGTTGGCATTTCGGCGGCGATAAAGTTGACCGGCACTGGTTCGTCAAAGGCTGCGGTTGAATCTCTTTTTGGTTTGATTGGTTTTGGTTCCCTTATAACAGGGGCCTGTGTTGGAAGAATAGAGGTCTGGTCTTTCAGGTCACGAGACTGTTTTTCTTCTGGGGCTGGTGGGGCTGGAACGGGAACAGGTGGTTGCCCTTCTTGTTTTGCCTGCGCCACCAAATCCGTCAACGGAATAGTTGGAGCCGCTGGAACAGGCGGTTGATTTTCTTCGGCCTGTACCGAGGATGCCGCCAACAATAGGCACAGACTTAATTGTATGATTTTTTTCATTTCGCTTCCGTCTCCGCATTGTCCATCTTCCTTTTGGCATCTGCGTTTTTCTTGAGCTGCGCGTCTGTTTCTGCCTCTGCTTTAAGTTTTTCAGCATCCGCCTTGATATTTTTCTCCTTAAACTCGCTAATCTCAAAACGACCATCACGAATGCGATAAGCGACTACATAGGTTTTGGCTGCCGTTTCAAGTTTTGTATCTCCAGCGAACTGCACTAAATTCCCAAACATTTCTATAGTGCTTTCCCCTAAAGTGATTTTCTCCATGTAAAAGGTTGAACTGACCTGTGATTCTTCAATCCGGCCAGCCAGGGAGTACCAGCTTTTCGATGCTTCGGGATAGGCTTCGGGGGTATAGAGAGCAAGGAGATCATTAAACTGCCCTCTGGCTGTTGGTGGGGAGTAGGTGGTGGCCAGATTGACAATCTTCCTGCTGATGTCTTTAACGTATGACTCAGTAGGCTGGCCCTGGACAAACTCTACCGTCCCGGTCATAGTGGGGGGAATCAGAATGGTACGCTGGTATTTAACGGCCCGATATACCATCATGGAATTAAAACAGACTGCTACGGCCATAACCCCGACCACAAATTTAAGCAGTCTGTTTTCCACGAATAAATTACTGGATTTTTGTACGAAAATATCTGCTTTCACTCGTGAAACTCCTGCTGAAAATAGTCGGGATAGTTCTTCATTTTGATCAGGCCAAAGACATAAAGGACATGTTTCAAAAATCCCCGGGCCTGAGATCGTTTGGTTTTGGTGTAGGAATACTGAGACACCAGAAAGATAACCCACATCAGCTTGCCGTAGAGTAAGGCCAAGGTTAAGAAGAAGAGGAACAAAACCAGCTCATCCACTTCAAACCAAAGAACCTGAAACGGTTTGGACAGATATTGTGGGAATTTTCTGGCGATCATTGTTCGTGTACCTCGTTACATGATTATGGAGCCGATTGTCTGCACCACGGTACTTGCAGAAAGCAGGAACGCACCACCAAGGATAACGCCGGCTGCAGGGAGTATCATTTGCCGGATAGCAAGGATGGCCGCAAAAACCATCGCGGCAACACCTGCGACAAATCCAATCGGGCCAAGCAAAATCTTATTCACTGCAATGTCGTACAGGTCATAGGCAAATGAACCAGCCGCAGGGGTTGCCATAGCGAAGACATTGACTGTCTGGAGCAGTAAAACGGTTAAGATGGCAAAAAAAGTGACTTTTTTCATGATTGCTTCTCCTTTTGTTGCAGTTGTTGCACGAGATTGTGCATTTTTTCGTTAGTTTGATCTCCACCCTTCGGTTGCCTTCGGGGTTGCTTCCGTAAATCATCCCTTTCCCTTCCGCTGAAGCCACCTTGTAGCCGTTCCCCAGAAGCAGGGCGGCAACGGTCTCAGCCCGATGCCTGGAAAGTTTCTGATTCTGGCTTTCCACTCCAAGCGAACAGGTATAGCCGGAGAGATACAGAGGACAGGCGGCACAACACTCTCGCAACTCCATCAGGAGCTTGCTGCTGGCATCCGGGGATACCCATGCGCTTCCCAGGTCAAAATAAACCACAGGAAATGGACGGCTTTCTGGTCGGGCGTAAAAAGTTGGTTGTCTTTTAATGACAAAAGTTTGATGGATTGGAATTTGTACAGGTGTGTTTATCACTGGCGAGTAGCTGTATAAATCCTGCCGAATTTCAAGCCCCCAAACCGGACTACAAATCGAACTGGAGAACATAAAAAATGCTCCGATAATCAGGATGATTTTTTGAGTTTGTTTTTTGGCTTGAATCATCATTTCTGTCGCATTAAAGAAACTACTGTTTCTTTCTCTTAGTTCATGTTTTTGTCGCATCTTTTCATGGTCATTTTGTAACTACAATTTCACTTTTTTCAGGGTCATTATTCGACTTTTCCATGATCTCATGTTGAAGATTTTGAGCTTGTCTTTCTTTGGCTCTATGGACTCTTTTTCGTACCCGATAAAGTTTGATAATATCAAAAGCTGACATCTTGAAACGGAAGGTTAATTCAATTTCTGGTATCAGGTATCTCATAAAAATTCTTTGGTCTGGTTCCAGGTTCATGAACCTGGAGTACACATAGCGTTCCCATTTTGTTTCCAGATCACAGGTGTCAAGGAGTGCTTTTCTGTCTTTTATGTTTTTTCTATGAAGCTGAGGTCTCAAAAATTCATGCATCCCCCAAAGAGTTTCCATCAATTTTAAGCCGATTAAATCGTTATCTGTGAGCGGATCGCTGATAAATTTATTTCTCGCAATCCATCTGAGCGTTTTAAGGGGAATTTTAGAGGTTTTCGCATATTCTTTGATGTCCATAACCCTCTATTCTCCTGATAGAATTTGATAAAATCCTTCTGACCGATTGGATATGAATCCCAAAATGACTGGCAATCGTGTTAAAGTTGACGGGATTTGGCTGTGAGAGAATCCACTGGGAGACCTGCCTTTGTCGATCAGTTAGTGCAGACAATGCCTCGGCAATAACTGATTCATCCAGATCAGAAGATTCATTCAGGTCAGGGGATTGTTCTTTTTGTATTGCCACGGTTGCCTGTTGTTCGTTTGCCAAGGCAACACCAGCGGCCATTTGGATACATCTGGTGCGAAAGACAATACGGAAATACTTGCTCGTTAAGGACAAATCCTTGTTTTGATCGATTAAGACCGAGATTACCTGATACACGGCAAGCTGAGCCTCTCCGGCCAAGTCGTAAGAATCGCATGACATATACCGATAATATGGCGCGGCTATGCACCATATCAACACCCTATTGGAGTGCACCCAGGATTGAGCCAGTGGCCAGATAATTTTTTTATCTGCACTCACATTTCTACCGTGTTAAAATTACGGTTGATTTTCTTCTGCGACCAAGTGGCTGCTTTGCATTTTCCCCTTTGAGTGATTTTTCCAAAAAAATGTCGAGGTCAATTTTTCGGAAAAGCAGTTTCCCTTTTTGTTGTTCAGATGGTCTTGAATATGGAATTATTCGTTGTTCTACGGCAAGCCGTCTAAAATGATCCGGCGAAAAACCAACATATTTGGCAGCTTCTTTCAGGCTCATCACCCCAGGAGAATTGGTTTTGTTGACCAAAAGATCAATAATTCGCCTTTGATTCTCTTCTATTGCTGCCAATCTGATATCAATATCCATAATCTTCTCATTTAGAGTATATAAGCTGCTCTACATTTTTTCTGATTTCTTCAGGAGATTCCCATACCCAGACAGATCTATCAATTCCAGTTACTTCCTCCAGTCGAACTGCTACCAAAGGAGGACAACGACGTTTACCCCGCATAATTTGATAGAAAAAGTCGGGGCCAATTTGGGCCGCAATGGCTATTTTCTTCTTGGTTGTTTTCTTTTTTTGTGTGCGCATGGTCTATTTTTTATTTATTTGACAAATAAAGTCAAATAAAAGTTGACCAAATATGCATAAATTGATTTTTTTCTTGAATTTATGGAGCAGTTGCTCTATTATTTCGTCATGACTCAATCAGTAGCCAAACAATTCCATGCCGCATTGACTCACTTGTTGAGTGAAGAGGGTAGGGGTGCGCAAACTCGTCTTGCCAGCGAACAGCAGATCGATCGCGGATACCTGAACGCTATTGTCAAACAGCGAAAGCTTGGGTCAGACAAAATTCGGGAAAGAATTGCCGATCATTTCAAGATGACCTTTGAGGAGATGCTATCGCTTGGGCGACGCATATTGAGCGGGGAAGATATTTCTGTATTGAAAAGAAATAAGATGGCAGAGGTACTTTCGAGTGCTCCCCATCTTGACGAACAGACAAAAGAAATCAGCAAAATTGACTTTTTCCCAAAGCAAGAGCTGGCGTCATTAAGTATCCCTGATAAAATCATACAAGTAATTGAGATACTTAACGCTGGTAGTGGCTATGATAATCTTATGTCTGATTTCATTGGTGCGGTCCATGATATGGTTAGCACCAAGAAAGAAAATGAGGCGTTGAAAAATCAATTAAGAGAGATTGAGACACGACTTGTTATCTTGGAGAAACAGACTGATTCTGAAAAAGAAAATATGCAAAAACTGGCATAAGGCATTCAGGGCGTAGGCGAAAAAGAAGTGCTGATGGAAAGATTATCTGGTTGTTTGAGTATGAATGAGAGCTTTGTTATCTTCTTGACCAGGCAGGATATGCAGGGATAAAAGTTGTCTTCGCTTCATTTTGCGGATTTTGAGTAAATTCTTTTGGGGCAGAGATTGTTGTCGAGTTGTGAAAACCAAGGCGATACAATGCCGCATCGTTGTAAGTGTTTTTTTGAAATTAGGACGATAAATAAGTATAAATTTAAAATTTATACAAAAAATATGTATTTTGTGGCGAATGTAACTGTTTTTAAGGGATGAGATGATTCTGGATGCGGTTAAGAACCGGTTTGCAGGATATGCGTTCTTGATTGAAAAATACCGATTGAGTGCCATGCGGAAAAAACAAGGGGCACCTTTCTGCACGGAAGCGGGCTGATTTTTACAGTTTCCTGGCCGATGACGAGGTGGCCAGAATAGAAAATGCTGTTCGTGCCGGATACTACAAGGATTGAATTCGATTTCCCTTGAATATATCCACCCTCGAAAAGTCAATTTGATGTTTTTATTCCAGCCCTAATGAGTTGATCAGATCAACAGCTTTTAATTTGTGATCATTGAGAAGATGGGTGTAGCGATGAACCATCTGTAGTGTTTTATGCCCCAGAATCTCCGCTAAGGTTCTGATATCTACTCCAGCCATGAGGAGATGGCTGGCTGCGGTATGGCGCAAGTCGTGGAGGTGTACATCTTCGAGACCTGCTTTGGTTCTGGCTGTTTCAAAAGACCGTCTGAAATAGAGACAAGGAAGACCGGTGCTCTTTTTTAAGGGTTCGCTACTCGGCGGTAAAAACACATACATGTCTTTTCCGGTGTCTGTTGGGCGGATGGAGCGAAGCACATTTTCAGCTACTTCTGTGAGCGGTACATACCGCATATCGGTTTTTGTTATTTCGAGCTTAACGAGTCGCGCATCCAAATCGACATCCCCCCATGTTAAACCAGCAGCTTCGCTTGGGCGCATCCCTGTGTGCATCATGACCAGGAGGTAAGGGTGAAGATTTTTGTTCCGGCTTTTTTGGGCGATATCCAATAATCTTTGGGCCTCTTCGTTGGTAAGAAAGCGGGTACGGCCATTACGAACCTTTGGTCGAGTTACTTCTGGTACTGGATTATCAACTTGAAGTCCCCATTCACGACGCGCAATGTTAAACATGTGGGAGAGTAGAGCAAACTCTTTTTGAATCGTTGATGGTAAAACGTTTTTCAGGCGCGCGTCACGGTAAACTACTAACCGTTGCGGGTTTACATCGGCCAAAGATATTTCCGAACCCATAACATTGAGGATCGCCTTAGCCGAATCTCTATCGCGACGCTCAGAGTTTGGTCGCTTTGTCGTTGAGACTTGATCTATATATTTATTTAACGCTTCAGAAAATGTTATTTTTTCTGCAGGCCGCGCGTCTTGGTAGCGTCCCATCCGCATTTCCCTTTCTATATTAGCAACCCAACTTTTCGCTTCGCCCTTAGTGTCGAAAGTCCTGGCTACTGGAGTAAAACCTTTAATTCGTACAGTAGCCGTAAACGTCGTTCTGCTTTTTCCTTTTCGGGTTTGAATGCGTGCCATAGCGTAGATCTCCCCATGTTTTTTTGTTCCATTTTTGTTCCACTTTTATGTCAAACCATACAATAATAAAGCAGAAAAAAGCAATAGCGAATGGAACAAATCACATAAAAAAAGGGGTTAACCAGTTGATACTTCTGGTTAACCCCTTGATTTTATTGGTGCGCCCGGCCCGATTCGAACGGGCGGCCTACGGATTAGAAGTCCGTTGCTCTATCCAGCTGAGCTACGGGCGCATATCTTTTGGAGAATTAATTATTTTAATCGAATGGGGGCAAAAAGCAACTGCATTTTCTCTCCCTCTCTTCTGCCTCAACTTTAAAAATTGAGCTCGGATCAGTTTTCTTTGATTAGATCCAACAGATCTTCAGTACTCATTTTGGCGCTGATATCGCTTCCTTCCAGCAAGCTTCCTGCAAGGTCTCGTTTTTCTTGATGAAGCTTGACGATTTTTTCTTCAATACTGTTTTTACAGATGAGCCTGTAGATGGTAACGGGTCGGGTCTGGCCAATACGGTGCGCTCGGTCAGACGCCTGATCCTCAATGGCTGGATTCCACCAAGGGTCCATATGGATGACGTAATCGGCTGCAGTCAGGTTCAGTCCGAGCCCACCGGCCTTGAGACTGATGAGGAAAAGATCACTTTCGCCTGATTGGAATTCATCAACCTGTTGTTTGCGTTTGGCGCTGTTGGTTGAGCCATCCAGATATTTGTAGGCAATTCCCTTTCCATCCAGATATTCTCGCAGAATCTGCAAATGGCCGATAAATTGGCTGAACACCAGGGCCTTATGACGACCACCCAGCAGCTCCTCAACGACGGCAGCGAAGACTTCGAGTTTCGCACTGGAAAGATTGGTGTCAGGGGCAATCAGACGGGGATGGCAACAGGCCTGGCGTAATTTCATGATCTCAGTCAGGATCTGCAGATGCCTTCCCTTTTTCTCTTGATTGTTCTCCAGTGCCTGCAGCGCATTTTGTCGCAGGGCTTCATAGAAATGGGTTTCTTCCTTGCTCATGGCCACGTGGAGGGTTATCTCTGTCCGTGGCGGCAGCTCTTCCAGCACTTCCGATTTTATCCGTCGCAGGATAAAGGGACGAATGAGTTTTTTCAGTTTCAGCCGGGCCTCACGATCGTGGTAGCGTTCGATAGGAATGGCAAAGCGCTCATTGAAACGATTAAGTGATCCCAGCAGGCCCGGATTGATAAAGTGAAAGAGGTTCCATAGTTCTCCCAGGTGATTTTCGATGGGGGTGCCGGTGGTGAGGAGTTTGAATCTGGCCTGGAGTGCCATGGCGGCCTTGGAGCGTTTGGTCGCCGCATTTTTTATAGCCTGGGCTTCATCGAGAATAACGGCCTGCCATTTAACTTGAGAAAGAAGCTCATTCTCTTGTTGGAGCAAGGTATAGGTGGTGATCAGGAGATCAAATTTTCCTAATTCCTGAATGGTTTTTTGACGATCTTTTCCCGTCAGGGATTTGATGTTGAGAGTGGGGGCAAAGCGATTTACCTCTGACTCCCAGTTGGTAGAGACTGAGGTCGGGGCGATGACCAGAGAGGGACCTTCTGACGAGAGTTCCAGGAGGATGGCCAGGGACTGGATGGTCTTGCCCAGCCCCATATCATCGGCCAGGCAGCCACCAACACCCCAGTGCACTAGGCGGGAGAGCCAGTTGTAGCCTTCGAGCTGATAATCGCGTAATTCCGCCTGGAGAGTGGATGGCAGCTGGGGGGCGAAGGATTGAATATCCTTGAGTCTGTCCCGCTGCGCGTCCCAGCCGGCATCGGCATTAGTTTTTGCCTGTTCGATCAGTTGTTCAAGCGGTATGACAGCCAGGGGGTGAAGAAGGATCTCATCTCCACCGTCTGGATCGATTCCTTCCGAGTAGGTGTTCAGCTCTTCCAGTCGTTTTTTAAATTCCTGGGTCAGTGCCAGAAATTGTCCCTCTCCAATCTGCACAAAACGGCCTGAAGACCCTTTGATCTTGCTGAGAAGTTCGCGCAGGTCAATGATGGTATTCTGGTCAAGCTCTACGTGTCCGGACAGGCTAAACCAGTTTTGACGATTGGTCCGTATCTTCAGATTCAGGTTTTTTAGTGAAGCCTGATGGGTGATCGCCAGTTTTTCACCTTCAGGCCATTCAATGATGACCTTATCATGAATGGCCTGCAATTCCAACAGGGCCTGGAGGCAGTCATCTGGGTCCTGGAGGTGCCATTCCCGATCATTCTCCTGTTCGATATCAATGGCCAGATCAAGGATGGGGCAGGATTCTTCAATCTCTCTGGCATTTTCCTCTTCGAGTGCGAGATTACGACGGGTCTGCAGGCGTCTGCCTTGCACCTCAGCCATGATATTCTCAACACCCTGACCGGGTTTCAGATAATGAGTGCCTTCAACAAAGGGTTTGACGAACATCTCCAGCCGGAAACCAGTGCCAAAGGGGAGGAGGTGGATGTAGATGGATGGGTCTGCCTCGACAAATACGATATTGGTATTGCTTGAGGCATCGGCGGCGATTGCCGAATGGACCGTCATGTAGGAAGAGATATTGCCAATGGCGGTAAGTACCTGTTCACTCGCCTCAATAGGGACGCTGAGGCCATCGGGTCCCGTAATCTGGGCAATACGGCGATGATTGTCGTTAATGGAAATAATCTTGAAACGGTTGGGAGTCTCCTGGAAAACGGTAATAGAATCTTTGGTTACTGCCTGGGCGAAGCGGATGTGAAGCTGCCCGCCTCGCTCTTCCACCAGAAGCTCTGGTTCACCATCAACAAATTCCACTGCTGACGTGGGTGATTGGGTCAGGAAAAGCAGAGGATGGCCAATCATGGCGATCAGGGCTTTGTCCATGTTAAACTGATAGCTGATCCCATGGGTCTCTGGGTGTTGGATTTTTTTGATGGCCGCGCATATCTTTCGATCCTGGATGGTCAGATAGGGGAGCATCTCACCGGAATAGAGTCGGGAAAGCGATATGGGCCTGCCTTTACTCCATTGTCCACTGGGGGCGATCTTCTGTTCTTTCGGACTAATGGTAATAGCGTCATTTTTGTAGTCTATGAACCAGACCATTCTAATGGTCTGATCCTTGGCGGGCTGTTGTTGGACGGTGGTGGCCTGGATCAACGCCTGCAGGCTTCGTTTCCAGGGCTCTTCGGGTTCGAGAATGGAGACCAGCGAGACTTGTCCACTCTTTTCCTGGACAGTTTGAATGGTTGTAAGGTACTCACCGCTGTCTGCGGAGGTCTTGGCCAGAATGTCAGCCAGATTCAGAGTGAAAAAGTGATATTGGTAGGTCATGGCCTGTTGGTACAGGGCCTGGATCATTTTTTCGCTATCTGGAGTCAGAGTGCTGTTCAGCCAGTAGCTGCAAAGTCCAGCAAAAAGGATGGTCAAGCTATGCGGCTTTTCCTCGTGGGCGAGTGAGAATTCTTCTTCTGAGAGCTTACTGGTGTTCTGGGCGCTGAGTAAGGCGGCGAGATAATGGTATGCCTTCTCTTCGACTACCCCGCTAAAGAGTGACAGGGTGATACCGATACGGTGGGCGACGGTCTGGTTCCGGTCGGAGGTGTCTTCCTCAAGGGCGGCGAGAATATGAAAGAGTCCCTGCGGGCCAAAAAATGCCACCTGATCATTGCCGCTGAGCTGTTGCAGGGTTTGGAGGTCGTCGGCAAAAGATTGCCGTGCTTGGCGGTACTTTCCGCGCAGAAAATAGAGAGAACCGACGGCCCCAGTTCCGATGAAGCTCTCAGGCTGTTCGGTGATCAGCTGTTCTGCACTATCAAGCTCGCCCTGCAGGAGGAGTTGGTTGAAAAGCAGTCGCTGAAAAGGGAGTCTTTCATCGTTGTTGAGGTGCGATAAGTTTTCCTTGTCTTGCAGAAAGAGGAGAATCTCTGGAAAGGACAATAATTCGGACTGGGCAAAACGAAGGGTCTTGTCTAGTAAGAAAAACTGAAATGAAGGGGCAAGAGTTCGAAACCAGACAGGATCAAAGGGGCTGGTAATGATTTGGACAGTGGGTGGAAGAGCAGAAAAAAACTCTTTGCACTGACCGCCAATAAAGTCAAGGGCATCGTCGATAAGATCAAACTGCTGGGTATAAATACCAATGCGAAGCTCACGTACGGCCCGCCAGCAGCGAGTTGTCCATTTTCCGTAATAATAGGATACAGGGGCCTCTTTGCGGATCACCTTGGCAAAAGAGGGAAACGTTCCCGCGGCTACCGAGAGCCGGCTTAATATCTCAGTGATCTCCGGTGCGCATTGCCTTTCTTTGGTTACGAGACCGAGCTTCTGGAATTTGTTGAAATAATGGGTGAGATTAGCTGCCGTGGGGTAGGTGCCCCGGGGACTGCGCATATCCAGTCCGGTGAGGCAGTTAACCAACAGTGTGATATGGGGTGGTTCGTAAACAATGGACAGAAACTGAAGAAAGGTCTGCTCAAAGGTGTTGAGCTTCTCATAGTGCTGCAAAAGGGGGTGTGAATGTGTCATAATAAATGCGCCCTTGTCCTGATCGAAACGATCATGGGTATTGAAAAGAAAATAGGAATCGATTTACAACCAGCTATTCCCGATATGGGAAGATCATATCTTCAAAAACTGTATAGTAAACCTCTGTTTCTGTATGAAGTGACCTGTGCAAGCCTTTTCACGGCCACTCATGTTGCTGGTGGAGCAAAAAAGAGAAAAAACCTTGTATTCAGGATAAAGCTATCCTATTCGTCCTGCTGAATGATACTGACAGGATCCCGATCTTTGACAA
>Ga0180732_1001591_pt1 | contig 13648 bp, 9 predicted proteins | sample KR11_01MetaG_FD_148674 | JGI IMG/M metagenome (GOLD analysis project Ga0180732, IMG submission 148674) | Groundwater microbial communities from the Olkiluoto Island deep subsurface site, Finland - KR11_0.1 MetaG | ecosystem: Environmental > Aquatic > Deep subsurface > Groundwater | place...
AAAGCGGATCATTACCAAGGGCAGGGTGGTCACCCCTTCACCCTGAACCGCCCAGGTTTTGCCGCCGTCTTCCGTATGCAGAATCTGGCCCAATTCTCCTGAGATCCAACCCTTTTCCGGCGTGACGAAACACACCGAAAACAGGCCCTTCAGGGTCCCGGCATCCTGGGAAACCCAGTCCTTGCCGAAATTTTCCGAATGAATCAATTTCCCGGCATGGCCCACGGCCCAGATCTGCCCGGATTCAAGCAAAGATACATCCAAAAGTTTATCGTAATAATGCAGAACCGGCTCCCCGGCCAAAGCTCCTGCCGGAACCATCATAGCCATGCCCCATAACAGCAACAGAGACATCCACATGAAACACATGAAACAGTTTCTTTTCCTCCTGCCTCGCTTCATTAATCGCTTCATCCGCCTCTCCTTCTCGTCAGAATTAATATTTAAAGTATGGATCAAGTAGTACTGAATAATGGCCTTAAGGGTATTTCAATGACGTGATGATGGAACACTTTAAATTCTAATTAATTATCTAAAGCATGGCTGAAATGATCGTTCATAAACGATTGTAAAACAGTGGATCAAAAGAATTGCTTTGTTTTATTGGGAGAATAGAAAATTATAAATAAAATCAATTATTGATATAACTTTATAAAATGATTTAATATAATCAATATGGCTTGTCAAGCTTCTTTTCGATCTTATATAGCCAACCCGATATTCCTTAATAATTCAAAGATAAAAAAGCCCTCCAATATAGGCGCCGTATTTATGGCGAATCACAAGACCTATTGGTTTCGGGTGATCGGTTTTCTCCAAATGACTGAACGGAGGGGAATCGCATGGAACACCCCTTTATGAAGCATGGAATAATATTGCCCATGGTTGTCCGTTGAAAAAAACAGGCCATACGAACGCCCGTAAAGATTTAAACCACTTGAATGTATGGTGAAAAATGATTGGATAGAACACCGTTCAGTGGATAGAACCAGATAGATGATTGAAAATATAGTCTATAATTGACACCCATAATGATTTACACTATAGAATCACTCTTTAATAAATACTTTATAATTTCATGCAAAACACTTCCGAACCAGCGGTCGCTCTATTTTTTCACAATGCGCTGCACCGAAAACCGTTTAATGAGGATAGAACCATGGCAAAAAGAGAAGGCATGACGATTTCTGAATTGGAAAAAATATCCGGAGTCAGCCGATCAACCATTCATCATTATGTCAATTACGGACTCCTGCACAAGCCGTATAAAACCGGGCAGACCATGGCCTACTATGACCAAAGCCATGTCAAACGGTTGGACATCATACAGAAGATTAAACTGGATTATTTGAAATCCGCCAAGACCTCGCGGGTTCCTTTGGACCTTATCAAACATAAAATCAGTGAAGGGTATTCTCTGGTCAAAGACTCAAGCGCACCCGTTAAGAGTAAAAGTACAGGTCAAAAGGAAAAGATACAAAAGAAAAAGGAGGAGATCATAGAAGCCACCCTTAGGTTGTACTCCAACCGAGGATACTATCTCACCAATATTCGGGATATCGCCAGGGAGGTCGGTATATCCGCCCCCACGTTTTATCACTATTTCATGGACAAGCGGGAACTCTTTGCGGAAACCATTGAATATGTCATCAACAACTTTAAAAAAGAGACACAGATCGCCCTGGCGGAAGAAAAGGATCCGGTCAGAAGAACGACCCTGATGTTTGAAATTTTTGCGTCCCATTATCCGAAAATAGGTGAAATCCTCAACCAGTTAAGGTCCGGGGCGATTCTCGGGGATCCGTGGGCCAAAGAAAAGCTGTCCGCCATTTACGGACAGCTCATGGAAAATGTAACCAGAGAGATAAAAGGCGCCATGAAGGCCGGTATCATACGGGAAGTAGATCCTGAACTTCTGGCCTTTTTCAACGTTCTCCTGGATGAGGTGGCCATGACGCGGGCCTCCATGGACAATAAATATTCCATCGAAGACGTTATCAAATTTGTCGCGGATATGCTGTACCACGCTTTTTTAACGGAAAAAGGAAAGGCCCTTTTCGGCCCCTACGATCAATCCCGGTCCTTTGAAGGTTGAACCAATGAACCGGTGATGTGATTTCATTGTTAAATCATTTCGGGATCACCGGCAATTCAATGTGGGACGCATAATCCTTTTGATGAAAAATGGTCTGCATGGCCGGAACGCCTTGGGCGTCTTCACCAATGGGATTGCCGGTATTCATATTCCGGTCGAATCTCGGGAATTCGCTGCTGGTGATATGAACCCGAATGCAATGCCCCTGGCCGAAAACAATACTGGTTGAGGCCAGATCTATGACGTATTCATTGATCTGGCCGGGGTTGACCGCTTCAGGCCCAAGGATTGATTTTCTGTACCTGGCCCGAAGAAACCCTTCGGCGATATTGATGGAGAGTCCATTGGGATGGACATCCACCAGCTTGGCGATAAAATCCGTGTCCACCGCACTGGTGGCGGCGAACAGGTGAAGTTTTACGGGTCCCGTGACCTCCAGCGGTTCTTTGAGTTCCGGGGTGGTGTAGCAAAGCACATCGTTTCGCTGTTCCACAAGGGTTTGATCCAGGGGTCCGGCGGGGATATTCATATCCGGGTTGATTCTGCCGCCTCTGGAAGGCACCGGATCCAGGGGATTGTAGATATACCTGTCCGGCGGCTCGTTTCCGGGTTCATTGCGGCTTAGCACTCCATCGCCGGTGAGGCTGTTGGCATGCCCCCGGCTGTGGAAATAAAATCGCTGCCAATCGGTTTGGGGAAGGGGCCAGGTGTCGGCATTTTTCCATTTCTTGATTCCCATGACAAAATACCGGACCGGGACAAGGTATTTGCTGTCAATCCCCCTTAAGTATTTATCGAAAAAAGCGATGTGCCGTGCTGTGGCAAAAGACCCGGGTCCGGTGGCATAGCGTCCGAAATTACAGCCACCCACCAGGTTGTGAAGCCGGGAGCCATGAAGCCAGGGCCCCATCAGAACATGCTGCCCTTGCCTCGCAATGGGAGAGCCGCCAATTGTCCTCATATTGAGGAAATTCAAAAATGTGTCTCCGCAAAACATATCGTACCATCCACCGGCATGCATGCACGGCACCTGGATCTTTTTATAGGCCCAGTAGATATCTTCCTCGGTTTTTATGCCTTCTGGAATGTCCCCCATGCGCTGCATGGCGCCTTTCCCCAGTTCTTCGAATTGAAAAAGGGGAAGATCTTTCAACGGCAGAAAACCGCAGGCCTCTTCGGTGTTTTCCGAAGCATACTTTACGGCTTCCGCCATTTTGGAAACATCGACCCCCTTTTTCGCCAGCTTGGTGAGGGTGTCCACTGCCATGGCCGTGGACCAGCTGATGGCGGATTCCAGGTCAATGAGTCCGGCCCTTCTGAATTCGCTGAGTTTACCGGCGGAAATGACATGGGGAGCAATGGCTTTAAGGTGGGGAGGTGCTTCCTGGGCTGCATCCCATTGGTTGCGGCCCAGATAGGAAGCCCCTGCCATGCCCACGTTACCATCACACCAGGAGCTATTGGCCACACACTCGACGGTGTCATACCCATCCAGACCTTCCGAGGCCCCGGAGACCCATTCTCCTTCCGAGGCAAATCGTCCCCGGGTATCCTGAATCACCACGGCATATCCGGCAAAGGCCCCCTCTGTGGGGGAGAAAAAATCACTCCGGGTGGACGGACCTTTATCATAAGGGGTACGCACAATAATCGCCGGATGCTTTTCTTGATCATCCGGACGAAAGACATCGGCACGCAGAACCACACCATCCCTCATTTCCATGGGAATATCTCTATCCATGCGTATGGACTTGATCATAGGACCTCCTTTTTTTATCCGGCATGACGTGCCTCCTTATTGATTTATGGATGGATAACGCCGCAGTTATGGTTGAAATAAAAGACGAAATGGTTTGGAAGATGTAAAATGAACGGGTGTTGGGAAAACGTATTTACTTAATCAAAAGATAATTCTCGTGTCAAATAAAAAATCGATAAGATATTGACAAGCCAACCGAATTCCAATTAAATGAGGGCCTGATATCATGATCAACCCATAGGAGAAAGATTTTCCCGTGTACTCAAAAATACTGATGTTAAGGTTCCCGAAAACGGAGGTTCAGAAACCCTTGGTCTGCAACCTGGTCAAGGATTACGATCTGACCTTTAATATTCTGAACGCAACCATCTTCCCAAGGGAAGAAGGCTCCATGGTTCTTGAATTGTCCGGCACTCGAAAGCAATTCAAGGAAGGGGTCCGATATCTGAAAAACCAGGGGGTCATTGTGAACAATGCCTCCCAGGAAGTCCGACGAATTGATAAAAAATGCATCCATTGCGGTTTCTGCACAGCCGTTTGCCCCACCGAGGCTCTTCGGGTTCAGCGTCCGGAAATGTTTGTGGTATTTGACCAGTCCAAATGCAGCATCTGCGAACTTTGCCTTTCAGTCTGCCCCACAAGGGCCATGCAGGTCACGCCTTCGGGCCAAGCCTTTTTTTAATGGAAAATTCGATTGCCATCGCCCTGAGCGGCGGCGTGGATTCTCTATTCTCCGCCCTTTTGTTGAAACAACGGGGCATCCCCCTGTTCGGCATCCATTTCATCACCGGGTTTGAGAAAACATCCCCCCTGAATCAGGGGGATTCCTTCCCCGAAGGCCCTGGCTTTGAAATGGAAAACCACCCCCTGAAGGCCATGGAAGAGACGCTGGGCTTCCCCATTAAAATCCTGGATATTCGAAGTGAATTCAAAAGGGAAGTGGTGGATTATTTTGTGGAAGAATACGCAAAGGGACGGACCCCCAATCCCTGCATGGTGTGCAATGCGAAAATTAAATTCGGAACCCTTCTGAGAAGGGCGAACTTGTTGGGAGCCACCCGGCTTGCCACAGGCCACTATGCGAAAATCATCGCGGATGATCAAGGCCGGTTTCACCTGTTTCGGGGAGCCGATCCGATTAAAGACCAGTCCTATTTCCTTTCCCTTTTAAACCAGACCCAGTTGTCATCGGCCATTTTTCCCCTGGAGAATCTGACCAAAAAAGACGTCCGGAGGATGGCCGGAGAACAGGGCTTGAATCCTGTGTTGAGCAGCGAGAGCCAGGACATCTGTTTTATTCAGGAATGCTCCTACCGGGACTTTTTGTCTCTTCAGCCGGAATTTTCTTCTAGACCGGGATCCATCGTGGACAGGTCCGGCAGACAAATCGGGGATCACCGGGGCCTTCACCACTATACCGTTGGCCAGCGACGGGGGATCAATATTCCGGCTTCGGAGCCTTACTATGTGATCCAAATGATTCCGGAGGAAAATATACTCGTGGTGGGCCATCGGGAGGATCTCCTGGTTTCGGAATGCCGGGTGGCAAAAATGAACTGGATCGGGGAAAAGCCCCGATCTGAAATGGAAGCTTTCACCCAGGTTCGGTATCGCCATGAAGCGGTTCCATCCAGAATCATTCCCACCGGGGAGGATACCGTCACGGTCTGCTTCCGGGAACCCCAGGCTGCGGTAACGCCGGGCCAGGGAGCTGTTTTCTATGATAAAAACGAGGTCCTGGGGGGAGGCTGGATTGAAAGCTGACCCAACCGGCAAACCCTGCTTTGCGGTTTTCACCCTGGGATGCAAGGTGAATCAATATGAATCCGAAGCCTTGGCCCTGGATTTGAAAAATCGGGGCTGGGTCAGGGCGGAACCGGGGGGAGAGGCAGACCTGTTTATCATCAACACCTGCACCGTCACGGGAAAGGCCGCCATGCAGGTCAGGCAATTGATTCGAAAAACCATACGAATGAATCCGGAAGCCTGTATTGTGGTCACCGGCTGCTATGCCCAGACGGAACCGGAAGAAATTCAAAAAATCACCGGGGTTCATTATGTGATCGGCCAGGCAGGCAAGGATACCCTGGCGGATTTACTGGATGCTGAAACCCGGAACCGAACCCTTGGAACTCGAAAAGATCCCCTGGTTCGGGTCCGGGATATCAAAAAGACCGGAAAAATGTTGTCCAGGGATTTTCCCGTGGCGGAGAGCCGCACCCGTCCGGCAGTGAAGGTTCAGGACGGGTGTAATGCCTTTTGTACCTATTGTATCGTGCCCTATGCCAGGGGCCGAAGCCGGAGCCTTCCGGTTTCTGAAGTGATTGATCAGGTCAACCGTATTCACCCCATGGGATTTAAGGAAATCGTCATCACCGGCATCCACCTGGGGCTTTTCGGCAAAGACCTGGCTCCCCGAACCGATCTTCAGTCCCTTCTGGAGCAGGTTCTTGATTCAACCTCCATCCCGCGCATCCGTCTGAGTTCCATTGAACCGGATGAAGTGTCCGAACCCATGATCGCTCTGGTGAAAAACAACCCTCGGTTATGCAGACATTTTCATCTGCCCCTTCAGAGTGGGGATAACACCATATTAAAAAGGATGGGCAGGCCCTACACCCGGGAGGACTTTGAAACTCTGGTGCGAAAAATTCACGGCCAGATTCCCGATGCCGGTATCGGGGCCGATGTTCTGGTGGGGTTTCCCGGAGAAACCCTTGATCATTTTCAAAACACCCTGGATCTGATCGAAGCCCTTCCCCTGACCTATCTTCATGTTTTCCCCTACTCACCCAGAAAGGGCACCCTGGCGGCCGGGTTTGCCGACCGGGTTTCCCCCGGGGAAATCAAGCAAAGGTGCGAGAGGCTTCGAGCTTTGGGGAACCTTAAAAAAGAATCCTTTTACCAATCTTTGGTTGGAAAAAAGGTATCGGTTTTGATGGAAGAAAAAAGCCCGGGAACCAAAGGCCTTCTGAAAGGATGGAGTTCCCAGTATGTGCCGGTTCTAACGGAAGGCGGAGATCACCTGAAGAACACCCTTGTGAGCGTAACCCTCGGGGAAGTGGTGAAAGGGCTCGGAAAAGAGCCCCGGATCTTCTGCATGGGCACTCTTTAATGATGGGATGGAAACGATATTTCTTTTAACAGTTCACAGTTCACCCTTCACAGTTCACAGTTCACAGTTCACAGTTCACCGCTCACCATCAAGCCATGCCCCTATCCTTTTTTATCTCTTCGTAGGCATTTTGAATTTCAATGAATTTGTCGTGGGCAAACTTGTTGAATTCGTCGGGCAATCCCTTGGAGGCGATTTTATCCGGATGGTAATCCCCCACCAGCTTTCTATAGTTGGTTTTGATCTGGTCGTCGGAATCGGTCCGGATGCTCTTCAGAACCGCATAGGCCTTGTCGTTTAATCCTCCGTATTTCCTCAAAAGGCCCTGATGGACCGTTTCATCCAGGTGGAAAAGGGTCATGGCCGTGCGGATCATGCGGCTTTCGGTTTCATTGAGGGTTCCGTCCGCGGATGCCACCTTGAAAAGAATGTCCGCCATGAGTTCCAGCAACTGGGGTTGGGCCCTGAATTCCCTGTAAAACTGGTTCGCAAAATCTTCAAACCGGTCATTGGAATTCAAGGCGGCTGAAAAAATATCTTCTGCGATCTTTCGGCCAAAGGGATCCAGGTTAAGATCCTTTGCCATGAACCTTCTCACCGCATCCAGCTCCGATGGATCCAACCTACCGTCGGCTTTGGCCAGCTTGGCCAGCATGGAAAAGGCTGCCACATAAAAGGTGAACTGGGACGACTCCCCGGCGCTCATGGGGTCTTTCCGGTATTCCACATATTCCACGTCGGATTTATCAAACACATGGCCGAAGGCGGCACCTGCAATGGCCCCCAAAGGCCCTCCCAGGGCAAAGCCAATGGTTCCTCCCACAATTTTTCCCATCACACCCATGATGAACAAATTCCCTTTCTTTTTTGGTCCTCATCTCTATATGGGTTGACCTAAAAAATCAATTCCTTTAAATATAATGGTTTTAGAGATCGTGAATCCTCTTGGTGAAAAAAGGCAGCGAATGAATTGGCATGAAAAAGTAGATCAGTATCTGGAAATCGAGAAAATATTAAACCATCTGTTTTCCGGTTTCAACTATTGCCTGACCCAGTGTATTCAAAAACCCGGGGATGAAGGTGAATTGCACTGCGGCTGCTGCAATAGGCCTTACCATGAAATCTATGATCAGGACCACCCTTCCTTTGAAATTCTAAGAGCCCGAAGGGAGGCCCTCTACGGCAAACCCGAATCCCACGCCAATATCAAACGCATCAGCCCCTGTGAATACCACACCTTAAAAGGGTGCATTTTGAAGACCCACAAAAGCCCGGTTTGCCTTGGCTTTTTATGCAAAGAAAGCATCCAGGCGTTGAGATCCGATTATGGCCTGTGGACCTACGACTACCTGGGCGTGACCCATGCCCTGGAATGGCTACTCACCGGGGATCTTTCCGGTAAAGCCTTGGACGATTTCCGGCAGATGTGTCTGGATATGGATAGGACGGTGATGAGTGAAGAGTGATGAGTAATGAGTGACGAGTGATGAGTGACGAGTGACGAGAAAAACAGCATTAAGAATCAAAACCTATCCAGGATTTTCATTTCACTCATAACTCATCACGTTTTACCCTTTACCCATCACTCTTTACTCTTCACTCTTCACTCATCCCTGCCTTTTACAATGCCCAAGCAATGGCCCATAGATCTCCAGGGCTGCTTTCTGAAAGGCCCCCTTTTTGATTTCCTGCTCCAAAGCCTGCCGTGGAAAACACATTCGGAAGTAGGCATCTCCGGATTCCGGGGCAGGGGAAAAGTCGTTGCCCTTCCATTTTCCCATGGCCCCGGCCAGGGCCTCTTCCTCGGGTTTTTTCCGGTTCAATAGGGCATCCGCATAGGCAAAGGAGGTTTCCGGGAAAAAGGTCATGGGAAACATCAGCCCCTGCCAGTAATAGGAAAGCAGAGATGAGAGGATTTTTGCGCTTTCCTTGACCGGCTCAAAAACCAGGGTTGAATCCTTGCAAACCAGGAGGGTGGTTCCTGAAAAACCAGTGCCTTCAAGGGTATTCAGGACCAGGTGATTCACCCATGCCCGAATCATGTATTTGGGTTTTAACCCGGCATACACAGGATAGAGATGAACATCTCCGTAGAGCGGGCTGATTTCTCCGGAGAGCACAAAATCCCCCAGGCTCAGGTTCACGGGGAGACTTTCCGCCACACCACCTGCTTCATGGGGGGTCACCTTTTCAAGAAAAGAAAGGGCCTCCCGGCCGGCCTCGTGAAAAACAGTGCCCCCGAGGGCTCCGTGGGGAAGTCTGCCTTTGGCCCGCTGAATAACTTCCAGCTGTTCCAGTCCCTGCCCCTCCCGCAAACCCCTCACCAGATCCTGGCCCAGGTCATATTGGTTCAGCCCTTCTAAAACAAAGGGTTCCTCTTCTTCCATGACCAGGGAATCCTCCTCCAGGGTAATGCCCAGACGGGTTTCCAGAAGGGACTTGCAGGGATTGTTGAAAAAAAAGGCCAGGTTTCGAATCCCCACAAAAAGGAAGTCCGAGTCCGGTGTGGATAAGGGCTCATGGATGAAGGCCGGGGGTATTTTACGGTTTTGCTCCGAATCGCCTGCGGCAAGGCATGCGGAAAAATCCTCCGCCGAATAGGAAAACAGTCTGCCGCCTTCCGTGAAATAATCCTCTGAAAAAGGCTGAAGCCTGTGCCGGGTGATGACGTGTTCTTCCGGCACGCCGAAACCCTTTTCCATGGTATCCATAAGCTCCTGGACGATAACACAGGGCGGAATCCGGGTATTGTCCCGGTTGCTTTGGCCCACAAAACTGATATAAAATTTTTCCCTTGCGGACATCAGGGCCTGGAGAAATAGATATTTATCATCATTTCTCTTGATCCGATCTCCGGGCCTTGGGTGTTTTGCAATGAGGTCGAACCCCGGGTTGTATTGGGTCCCGGGAAAGGCGTCGGCGTTCATCCCCAGAAGGCAAACCACCTTGGCCGGCACGCTTCGGAAAGGCAGCAGGGTGCAGAAGGTGGCCTTGCCCGAAATAAAACTCAGAGCCGAACCCACGGTTTCCATTTGTTTTTTCATCCTGTATCGAATGACCGGCAGCCCGAATTTCAAGTCCATTCCCGCCAAGTTTCCGCAGACGGTAAGATCATCAAACAACTCCCTCAGGAACTGCCTGTCCGCTTCCGGTTCATCCGCTTCCTGGAAAAAGTTTCCGAGCATATCCTTCAAAAAACGGGTCCAGTCTTTCAGGGTTTTATCACGGTTCAACTCATCGGTCATTTGCACAAGGGCATCAAACAGGTTGAGAAAATGGCCCAGAATTTCCGCATCCCCCCCTTCAATGTCATCATAGGGCAGGACCCCCGAAAAGGTTTGCCTGTCCTTTCCGGGCATGGCATATCCCAGGAGCAAGCGGCGGAACCCGGCACTCCAGGTGTTTTCCCCCATGCCGGGCAGGCCCAGCGAAACCCTGTGGCCGGAGTCAATCCCCCATCGTATGCCGGTTTCGGAGACCCATTTTTCAATTACCGGCAGATCCGCTTCCCTTAGCCCGAATTTTTCCTTAATTCCCGCAATATCCAGGATCTTCATCCCCTCTGAAACGGCAAAACGGCTGTCTGCCATCCCGAGGAGGGACACGAAACCCTGAATCATCGTGCTTTCAGCCAGCCGAGATCCATCCGGAATATGGTAGGGTATTTTCATCCGTTCTTCGGTCTGTCCACCGAAAACGGCATGTACAAAAGGTGCGTAGGATTCGATATCCGGGGCCATGATCAGAATGTCCCTTGGCGCAAGAAGCGCATCGGCTTCGAACATGGCCAGGAGCTGATCATGGAGCACTTCAACCTCCCTCAGCGGACTGTGGCAGGAATGGATTTGAATGGAAGAATCCCCCTTCCCGGACATGGGGTCGGGTTCCTCGGAACCCGAAGGCGCAAAAGGGGACCGGGTCGTTCTGTTTCTCATGTAAAGGATATCCGCCTGGATGGCGCTTAGGATGCTTTTTTCAGGAATATCTTCGAAAAGCTCCAGAACCTGTCCGTCCATCTCCAGGATCAGATTGAAAAAATCTCTTCCCATTTGCCCCAGGGCGGAAAGCAGGGGGTTTCCTGTTTCAAGATGGAGGTTGCCTTCAGTTTCTCCTGCTGAAAATCGCTCCTGAACGATTTTTTTTCTTTCCCGGGACGACACCGCATCCCCCCAGTATTCGCAGCATGGGTTCATGGAAAAAAGATGGATGTCCCTTATTTTCGATAAGGCGGCAAGGGTCTCCAGGTGGAAAACAGGCAGATAGGAAATGCCGAAGAGAAAAACCCTTGGCGGGATGTCGGCAAAGATTTCCGGGCTGGCAAGGATTTTATCAAAAAGGATTTTCCGCCTTGCGGCCCTGTGTCTTTCCGGGGTTTCTGCAATAAGCCGCCGCCAAAGTTCGGCCTGCCAATGACTTTCCTGGCCTTTTTCCCATTTTTCAATCCTATCCGGCCTGAAAATAAGGTACTGATCCAAAATCCCTGCGATTTTTTCAGACAGCCCGTATAATTTAAACGGGCCATCGCCCCCCATGTAACGGCGAACGGCTTCAAACCCTTCTTCTTGAAGGGAGGTTCCGAGAATTCTCATGATTCGAAGAACCATGACCTTGGGTTCATAGACGGACACCGGGGAAGTTTCGGGGTCGGCCGTATTCAGGAGCCTGTCAAGAAACGTATTGGGAAAAGGGAAAGCCGTATTGGCGCAGATGCCGTTCCATTTCGCAAGCTCCGTGGCCAGCCACTGACCCATGCCTTTGCTGTGGACCACGATGAGCTCGGGGGCAAGGGGGGAATCGGAAGGCCTTGCCAGAAGACCTGCCAGGTGTCGAGAAAGCTTTTCCAGATGATTGCTGTAATAAATGAATAGACCGGCCATGGGAATCTCTTACGGGAGTTTTGGACTCGGTTATAACATACCCCGGCAAATTATCAACGGTTGTTTGGTCGGGACCCAGGGCAACCGCATTTAGAAAATGATTGGCAATCCTGGGATTTGGGGGGTTTGTGTGCAAGCAAGCCGCTCTATGGATGCCCCGTTTGCAACTCTTATGAACTCGCCACCAAGGATGCCTATGGCAAGCGCAGTCTAAATAATAAATAACAATGGATTGTGAATTATTTTGATGAACTGCCAAGCGATATAGAGGCAGGCGCTTGCCCAAGGCATCCTAAATGGCTCAGACAACATAAGCTTTGCAAACGGGGCATCCATTCCGCTCAATCCATCCCTTTGAGAATCAAATGCGGTTACCCTGGGTCGGGACCTAAAGTGCAACTTGACAAACAGGAACAATTTAAAGAAGATTGGGCCGTGAAAAACAGGATACAATATCAGCCGTATGGATGCGGGTTTTTATACCGGTTATTTTTGCCGGTGATGGTTCTGTTTTGGGTTATGCTGCCCGGCCCGGCCCTCGGGGAAAAAATCGTCACCGACCAGCTGGGCAGAAGGGTGGTTCTCACGGACAATCCGAAGCGCATCGTGGCCCTTGCGCCGAGCATTACGGAAATTCTTTTTGCCATTGGCCAGGGAAGCCGGGTGGTGGGGGTGACGGAGTTCAGCAATTACCCCCCGGAGGCCGCGGCTCTTCCCATGGTCGGCTCCTATGTTCAACTGGACATTGAAAAGATCCTTTCCCTTCAGCCGGATCTTTGCATCGCCACGAGGGACGGAAATCCCATCGAGGTTATCAGCATTTTGGAATCCCTGAACATACCGATCTATGCGGTGGACCCCAGGAATTTGAAAACGGTTATGGAAACCGTACAGGAACTGGGAGGCCTGTTAGATGCCCGAACCCCTGCAAGGGAAGTGATTGCCCGGATGGAAGAACGGATTCAAAGGATTGAAAACCGGGTGTCTGAAGCCAGAACCCGCCCCAAGGTATTTTATCAGATCGGTATTTCTCCCATCATTTCCGCCGGTACCAACTCCTGTATTCATGAACTCATTGAAATGGCCGGAGGAGATAATATCGCCAAGGGACCCGCTTCCTATCCAAGAATGAGCTACGAGCAGGTGCTTGCCCTTTCACCGGACATCATCATCGTTACGTCCATGGCCAAGGGCATCGTGTTTGAAACCGTGAAAAAAGAATGGGGCCAATGGCAGGACATTCCTGCGGTGAAAAACAACAGGATTACCCTCATCAACTCGGATATTCTCGACCGGCCAACCCCCAGGCTGGTGGAAGGGCTTGAAATGCTCGTCGACATCCTCCATCCCCGAGTGCCCGAGGAAAACCATTGAAGGATTCACAACCCGCATCCGTGGTGAAGAAAATGGCCTGGGTCATGGCCCTGATGGCTTTGGTGCTCGGGGCTTCTATGCTTGTGGGCATTTCTTCAGGCTCCACCCGGAACGGATATTTTTCCGCATTTCAAACCCTTTTTTCACCGGAGAAAACCGACCCGCTGCTTTACACCATCATCTGGAGGGTCCGTTTCCCCAGGGTTCTGCTGGCTGCCCTGGTGGGGGCCACCCTTTCCCTGGGAGGGTTGGTTTTTCAGGCCCTTTTAAGAAATCCCCTGGCTGAACCCTATATTCTGGGGATTTCCGGCGGGTCGGCCATCGGAGCCATTATCGGCATTCTCATGGGCCTTACCCGATTTCCAGGGGTATGTCTCATGGCTTTTGCAGGAAGCATCGCTACCTTGATCATGATCCTGGGTATGGCT
>Ga0180732_1001592_pt1 | contig 13645 bp, 11 predicted proteins | sample KR11_01MetaG_FD_148674 | JGI IMG/M metagenome (GOLD analysis project Ga0180732, IMG submission 148674) | Groundwater microbial communities from the Olkiluoto Island deep subsurface site, Finland - KR11_0.1 MetaG | ecosystem: Environmental > Aquatic > Deep subsurface > Groundwater | place...
ATATAGAATCCAGTTTTGGCAAAAAACAGGAAGATATCAAAAAGGATTTTTTCCTCATCAGGAAAAAGGCCTTAAAGTTCAACAGGGTTAAAAAAGCAATGGTGGAAGCTAACCTGAGACTTGTTGTAAGTATTGCCAAAAAATACACAAACAGAGGGCTTTCTTTCCTGGATCTTATTCAGGAGGGGAACATAGGCTTAATGAAGGCCGTAGAGAAATTTGAGTATAAGAGAGGTTATAAATTTTCTACGTACGCGACCTGGTGGATACGCCAGGCAGTTACGCGTTCCATTGCCGACCAGGCCAGGACTATAAGGATACCTGTCCACATGACCGAGACCATAAATAAACTCATCAGGGTCTCCAGGATACTGGTGCAGGAAAACGGCAGGGAGCCTACAGCTGAAGAGATAGCTTCTGAGATGAGGATGAGCGTTGAAAAGGTCAGGAGCATATTGAAGATCGCTCAGGAGCCGATATCTTTACAGACACCTATAGGTGATGAAGGTGACACCAGTTTCGGCGATTTTATAGAAGACAAGAAAGCGATTTCTCCTGCCAATGCAAGCGCCTACATCATGCTTAAGGAGGAGATGGACAAGATACTTGATACCCTTACTGAAAGAGAAAAGAGGGTTCTCAGGCTGAGATTTGGCATAGGTGACGGTTATCCGAGAACCCTTGAAGAGGTAGGCAGCATCTTTAATGTGACGAGAGAAAGGGTCAGGCAGATAGAGGCAAAGGCATTAAGAAAACTGAGGCATCCCACCAGGAGTAGGCGCTTGAAGAATTTTCTCGAAATGGCTTTTGGTCAGGAAATATAATCAGCAATGAATGATGATCGGCGCGCGCTATCGCATATATTAAGGGCTGGATTTTTATATCCGGCCCTTTTTTTATTCATGTTTTTAATGGCAGGCCCCTGCTTTGCTGATTTCAGGTTTGCGGTAATGGGCGATAGCAGAGGAGGTGAAGACGGGATCAATACCGAGATGTTGAATAATTTCTTAGAACAGGCCAAATCAAATGATATTGATTTTATTATTTTTGTAGGAGACCTGATAACAGGGTCAAAGCATAAAGATATACATACAAGAAGACTGATGAAATGGAGGGATATTGTAGAAAGGTATGATATACCCGTGTACATAGTAATAGGGAATCACGAGATAAAATCAGAGACGTCAGAAGATGTAGTGAGATCTATTTTTGAAATGCCGAAAAATGGCCCTTTAGGTTTAGAGGAACTGGTATATTCGTTTGCTTATCAGAACGCGCATTTTATCGTACTTGATACTAACTTGTATAATAATTTTCACAGGATCGGAGACGTTCAGCTTAAGTGGCTCAAGGACGACCTGGATAGAAATAAAAAAGATATGATCTTTGTCTTTGGGCATGAGCCTGCTTATCCTGTTTCCGGGCATATAGGAAGTTCTTTGGATAGGTTTCCTTCTGAAAGAGATGAGTTATGGGAGGTATTTCGCAATAACGCGGTTTCTGTATATTTCTGCGGCCACGAACATATCTATAATAGAGCCATGCATGATGACGTCTATCATGTTATTACAGGAGGCGCGGGGGCAAGGCTGCATGCCTCGGAAGAAAAAGGCGGGTTCTATCATTTTGTTATCGTGGATACCTATGACGCAGGGGGATACGGGATTACTGTCAAAAATGAGGCAGGAGAAATAAAAGATAATTTTGTTGTCAAACCATCAGCAGGTGTAGTAAAATAAAATAATAATCTAAGGAGGGATTCATGACAAGGACAAAAAGAGCGTTAGGTTGTTTGATTCTTTGTTTAGCTATCTCGAGTTGCGCAATGCGTTCCAAGGCTATTAAAGAGGCTGATCTCAGGCAGAATGTCCCGAAGCCAGCAGTGAAAGAAGAGGTGGCAATCGAGCAGGTTGAGGAGAAAATCACAATAGCTTCTGCGCCTGCGCCGTCTATTGATAAAGCAGGACCTTTTCAACCCGCGGTCCCTGAAAAAATCACTTATGATCAGATCACAAATTTAATCGGAGAGTTTCTTGAGATAAAGGCAGTTGATAATGTTTCCGGGCAACCCCGTTTTGTGGGCACGTCAGAAAATAAACTTGTTACATTGGAAATGATCGGAGACAAGGATAATATTTCTATAGCCTCGATCAAACTTGTTTACCCTGATGATATAGAGCCTATTAACTCTGATTTGAACAACGCGATTGCGATCAGGTTCTTAAAAAATGTGGCGCCAGAGAACAAAGACTGGTCATCAAGTATTAAAGATATAGTAAACAAGTTTCATTCATTACAGATCGGAGATAAAAAAGAAGAAACTATATTATTTAATACCAAAGAGATAAAAATTGTAAGTGATAAAAATGCAAACGCTATTACGGTAATAACCAGATATCAATAAGAGGTATCGCTACTAGAGGACTTAGTCACTCCTCTTAAGTTTACAATTCTTGCATTCAGACTGTGTCGTAATCAAAAAATCATATGGTCTGATTAAGCGTTCTTTGACAAAAAAATAAGAATAATGGTTAAATCAAGGATGTATTAAGGTAATTTTGGTAAAGTCAAAGGCATTAGGTGAATTTTAGGTCATGATTGCCTTAATCAGTCCTTGAATACCAAAGATCGTAATCATCCTTGAGATATTAAAACAACTCGCTAATAGCGATATTTCTGCTTTGGCGCCATCAAGCCCTCGCAATAGAAAAGCATTAACTCCTAAGTTCCGCTTGATGTGTCCAAATGGCAGTTCAACTTTTTGCTGCCTGAGTTTATAAATCTCCTGGGATTCTGGTTCGTTATACTGGTCTTCAAATCGCTGACGGGTTTCTTCATTAAGGAGCCTGCTTACTGCTTTGCCGCGCTTTGATTTTGTGCAAGTATTAAAACGAGCGCAGCCTAAACAGAAAGATTTATTCTCGATTCTGTAAACATGGGATTTCTTATCAATAGTTAACCCACTATTTTCTAAAATATGCCCTTCTGGGCAGAGGTAATAATCATTCTCGGAATCGTAGGTAAAGCTTTTTTTAATAGTACTTTTTTCACAGGGAGGCACTACTACTTTGATATTCTGTTTGTCGACTCTTTCTAATTCATCTGTGGTAGAATATCCCTGGTCAGCGCAAGCCACAAGGCATTTTTGTCCCAGCGTCTCATTGGCTTGAGAGATATGGGTGGCAAATTGTCGGCGGTCATTATTCTCATTCACAACATCGGCATGCACTATAAGGCCGTGTTTTTCGTCAACAACAGCTTGCGCATTATATCCGGCATGTGAACCTTGAATGCTATTCATTCGCGCGCACTCTGAATCAGTGGTGTTTATTGATTTTTTATTAGTTTCGTTTAGTTCTTTGAGAATATCTTCTATTTTAGCTTTAAGGGCGTTTTTATCATGAAGCTCTTCCTGCATTGATACCATTGATGGCTGATCTTGTTCATTTTCATCAACTGCCTCACATTCGGAAAGGATCTCGTCAATGCGCTCGTCTATTTTCCTGAGGGCTTCCTCGGAACGCTCTTTTGTCCATGTCTTCTTGATAGATGCGTTTGCGCGTATCTTTGTGCCATCGACAAACAATGTGTTGCCTTCAATGAGATTGAGTTTTATGCATAAACGAGCGCATTGAGTAAGAGTTCCTTTTAAAGCTGATTTATTATTCCGCCTGAATTCGGCGATTGTTTTATGGTCTGGTTTTAGGCTCTCCATAAGCCAGATAAAAGCTATGTTGTGATAGGCTGCTCTTTCTAATTTTCGTGAGCTGCGGATACCGTATGAGTATCCGAATACAAGCAGTTTCACCATGCTCCTGGGATTATATTGGGGATTACCTGTGTGATTTTCATCAAGGATGATTCCCAGCTCATTGAAGTCAAGCGCTTCAACAAAAGCATCATATGCCCGCACAGGGTCGTCTTTACTTACGTAATCTTCTATTGCTTGCGGGAAAAGCTGTATTTGTTCTCTATTGCCATATCGATATGCCATAATAGAATCTCCTTTCGGTATTTGCATATTTATTATAGCATGTCCGACGGTAAATAGGTATAATATATGTAATAATTATCTGTAAGATTAACGCATTAATTGTGACACAGTCTGAATGCAGTATTTGTAGATCTTACCCCTTTCCCTTACAAAGTCTTTCTGTGAGGCATTCGAAGACTTAAAGAAAGTACGGGACCAAGTGTAATCTTCCCACTTTCACCTTTCATAAGCCTGACGAAGAAGATATCGAATGTAATCGGAAAGCTAAAGAAAAGGGGTTTTTAAGCCGAAGGTGGAAAATAGTGAATAAAAACAAAGTACTCTTACTCATTCTAATCCTGATACTTTCCTGCACCTCTTGTGCACAAGAGGATAGGCCAGTTGTTTCAAAACAACTTTCTCAAGAAGAAGAAATCCGCGCAGAGCACCAATATCCTGTTAGGTGGACAGGGGATGTAACAAGCAAGGTTTTGAAAGGAATAGACGAGATGTTGGACAATCCAGTAGATATGTTGCAGAGCGGCGGAGAGTTGAAGTTGACTAACGATGAGGGTAAGGAGGTAAAGGTAGCTACTTGTAGGGAATATTGGAATTATAAAAATCAAGGATTCGCCCCCTATACTACTTATGATAGAGCTATGGAATCTTGGTTTATAAATGCGTGCAATCCCTTAAAATTCCTAATGAATATCAAACCTTCAAAAGTTAGCTATCTTACTGATTTTGATTTAACAGAAAATCCTCTACAGATTTTACCGTGCACATTAGACCTTAATCTGTCAGATGATGAAGTGAAGAAAGCAAAAGAGTTTATAGCAAAAGGACTTACCTGGAAAGATTTTGCACCAAATAAGAAAATAGAGGTCATAAACAAGAATGAAATCAAACTCGAAGACGATAGTTCTATAACCTGGATCGTGCTTTCAGCATTCGCAGATTTCAATAACGATGGCATAGAGGATATTTTATTAGACGTTAGTCATCAGGTAAAAGGCGGATCAAATGCTGGTTGCGGTCATAGCATCTTAACAAGATTAGAGAAAAATGGAGTTTTGAGGGTATTAGAAGATGAACCATAACTGGGTAACTGGGGACGTCTCACTGTGTTATAACATCCTTAGGGGCAATGAGTTGCAGTTGTGATGATTCCAGCGATTATATCTGTCTTGTTGGAATCGTCACTCTTGTAAATATATAATTTGTAGTGAGTTAGGTAACTGTGAGACGTCCCTATTTTTTCCCCGATTTTTCTTGTCATAATATATTTCAAATGGTATAATTTAACTTCAATAGTTTTGACGAAGTAAAGGTCCATGGTTCGATAAACTCACCATAGGGCCGTCAAGTAGTAAAATAAGAGGGGCCCATAGCTCAGTTGGTTAGAGCACCTGACTCATAATCAGGTGGTCCAAGGTTCGAGTCCTTGTGGGCCCACCATCCGCCGCAGGCGGATGGTCCAAGTTTGTTTCACAAACTTGGGCGATTAGCTCAGCTGGTTAGAGTGTTGCCCTCACATGGCAGAGGTCACTGGTTCGAGTCCAGTATCGCCCACCATCCGCCGTAGGCGGATGTCCCGAGCGGCTAGATGGTTTGGATAGAGATGTAGCCGCAAAGCTTGCTTTGCTTAACTTGACAAGGAGACAGTTTTGGCTCAGGTAAAGAATGTCAGGGAACAGATAGAGTTTTTAAAGGCCCTTCAGGTCTTGGATAAAGAGATCCATTTGTTGAATAAGGAAAAGGATACCTTTCCTGAAAAAATACAGGCTATAGAGAGCTCGCTTGAGACCAAAAAGACAGGCATCAAAGAGGCAGACGCTAATCTAAAGGTATTACAGATTAAACTAAAAGAAAATGAAATCAGCCTGCAGCAAAAAGAAGAGCAGGTCAGAAAACTACAGCTTCAGCTATATCAGTTAAAGACCAATAAAGAGTATTCGACTATGACTCAGGAGATAGAAGGCTTGAAGGCCGATAACTCTCTCGTAGAAGAAGATATGATAAAATTAATGGATGGTATAGACGATGTGAAAAAGAAGATTGCGGAGGAAAAGGAGATATTCAAAAAAGACGAAGAGTCTTCTCGGAAGGAAAAAGATGTTATAAGCGCAAGGATCAAGGAAATAGACTCAAAGATAATGCAGCTGACAGCTGAGAGAGAAAAGATAGCGCCTGATATTGACAAACGATTGCTGGCAAGCTATGAGAAGGTGCTTAACAACAGGGATGGCGTCGCCATAGTGCAGGTGGAAGGCGGTACCTGCGGTGGCTGCCACATGAGCCTTCCCGCGCAGATAGTAAGCGAGGCAAAACTTAAGGATAACATCATAACCTGTGGCAGTTGTTCCAGGATACTCTACTTGGATGACAATGATGAAATCAATTGAGATATTTATAGACGGTGCTTCGCGGGGGAATCCGGGACCATCTGGCATCGGTATGGTTTTTTTTGACCAGGACAAAAAGGTCGTTAAAAAACTCTTTAAATTTATCGGCAATGCGACCAATAATGTAGCTGAATATATGGCTCTCATCTATGCATTGCAGGAGGCCCTTATAGAGAGATATGAAGATATTGTAGTAAAGTCAGACAGCGAGTTGTTGACCATGCAATTAAGAGGAGAATACAGGGTAAAAAATGAGAATCTTAAACCCTTTTATGAACAATTCCTGCACCTCTCTCGCGGTTTTAATAAGATTACGGTGGTCAGTATAGGCAGAGGCGATAATTCTATTGCTGATAAACTTGCCAATAGGGCAATAGACACAAGGTTAGATAGCTCATTAAAAACAGAATAGGCGCAGGCTGGATGGTCGCCCCACACCTTTTTGATATTTATAGACTTAAGGAAGGATACAATTCTTAAGCTTTTGAATACATAAAAGGTGCGGGGAGGAAAGTCCGGGCTCCACAGGGCAGCGTAGCGGGTAATGCCCGTCTCCCGCACCTTTTTAATATTCACAAGGTTAACAGCCACATATCTTTTAGTCTTCGTGAATGCATAAAAGGTGCGGGACGGATTAGAGCCACAGAGACGAGTCAAATTTTGCGGAGCAAAATTTGCTCCACAAGTTTGGGTGAAACGCGGCAATCTCTACGCGGAGCAAAACCAAATAGGCCTCGCTGATAAGAATGGCCCGTTCGAAGAATGCGAGGCGGGTAGGTTGCGTGATCCTCGCAGCAATGCCAGGGCCAGATAGATGACCGTTGCGGTCAGCGCGAAGACAGATCCCTCAGATACTCCTGTTTGTCGTATCTTCGGGATCAATCAGCGCTTCGCGCTGATTGACAGAACCCGGCTTACAGGCCTGCGCCTTATTCGTGCTTAATGACCTCTGGCAATAAGCCACTTCAAGAAGCCTATAATCTTAAGTCAATCGCTGTGATAATAAACCCAGCCTACCTACAAAAAAAGGATTATTATACTTGACGCGCATGGCGAAAAAAAGGTATTTAATCTTTTTCCTGCTGTTCATCGTCCTTATTATAGATGTCTATCTTTTAAACCTATCACAGTTTAACAATAACGAGGCTGCATGGGTGCTGTATGCCAAGGACTCGTTGGAGCATAAGAACCTGCCAACCCATGGGCTGGCAGGTTCTTTAAATATATATCATGGCCTCCTGGTCGTGTATCTTTTTATGGCGCTATTTTACATCTTTGGTTGCTCAATGAATACCCTCGGGGTCTTTTACATTATTTTGCACCTCCTGTCCGTGTATGTTCTTTTTCTGGTTGCAAAAAAGATGTACAACAGGCTGGTCGGTTTTTTGGCCTGTGTGTTTTATGTATCTTCTCCAATATATGCTAGTTTCTATTCGTTGAACGGGGATGATTACAGCTTTTATTTTATCCCTTTGACTCTGATAGTATATTCGTTTCATAAGATGTTGAACGAGAAAAAAGAGAGATATGTTATATTGTTGGCGTTTTCCCTGGGAGTGGCTACTCAATTTCACTCCAGCGCTTATTTTATAATACCCGCATGTCTGACTTATCTAGCGTTTAATCTTTCTGTTTTTGAAAAACACAGTAAGCGAAATCTGTATATTTTCCTATCTATCGTGATATTTTTTGGCCTTACCGCGCGCCATCTTTACACAATCCTTATCGGTTTAGACAGGATGAGAGACTATATCCTTGTCCAAGGGCCCGCCTTTCGCTTATTGCACGGGAACGCCTTTAACTTATTGCAGGCGTTTCTAAAGAGCTTGTCTATAACCGTACCCGTTAGCAAGTATACAGATATTGCTTTTTTCAAAAAGTTTCCCTATATTTTTGACCCCAATATTTTGATGCTGATATTGTTTATTTTCTTCGCGCCTTTTAAATCCATTAGTTCGAAATTCAGAAGAAATGATCTTTTGCTTTTTACGTGGTTATCACTCACGCTTCTTTTATTCCTGGTGTCCACCCACTATTTTTATTACTCTATAACGCCTATATTCGGGGTCTTTGCGCCGGTCATATTTATTGGATACGCCTCTTTTATCGGTAAGGTATCCCTGCATCTGGAAAGGCGGATAATTGCTAGAAGGTTGTTTCTAACCTTTGTCTGTTTATTGATCGTTGCGAATATTGGGGGATCTATTCTTTGCGCCCGATCCATAAGAAGAAGCGGCGGAGTAGGCTGGCATAGACCTACGCGTAACACGAGAATCGCTATAATAGAGTATATTTTTTCATTGGACAGCGACCCCAATATTATATTGGTAGGCGACGAAGAAGAGGCAAAATGGAGTCATGGGCCATATAAGTTTATCGCGGATACGACCATAGCTGCAAGAGGAGAAAAGAGAGGCCTTACTTTCTATATCCTCGAAGAAAAGAGCGCATGGTACAGAAGGTCGTACAGCAAGAAAATAGAAGGTATTATAGAAGGTATCGGGGTGATGGACAAAAAAGAGATCGGCTCGGTAACGATAATAATTTCAGAACAATATAGAAATGGTGCCGGGAAGGCGGTAAGGATCAGTTCTTCCCGCATAGATGTGAAACAATTCCCTTGATCTCCGCGGCCTTGATCTCCGCGCTTGTAATTTGCATTCATATATGATATATTTAAAAATATGCACTATTTAATTGTTTTAATAATATGCGCGCTCACTTTGTCTTCAACGCTTTACGCTGACAGTCTGATCATGAAGGACAATACTAAGCTTAAGGGTCTCGTTATCGAGGAATATAGCGACAGAATCCTGCTAAGCACGATAGATGGCGAGAAAAATATTTTTAGGAAAGATATATACAGGATCGAGTATGATACGCCAGAGCAGAATTTTATGCAGCTTGGCAGGGCCTATGATGAGAAGAAGTGGTATGATAAGGCAGCGTTTTATTATAAAAAGGCAATGGAGATAAACCCGGATTATAAAGAGGCGAGAGAGGCTTATCTTGCGAGTCATACAAAGATGTGGCGGCAAGAGGAGCGGATGACCAGAAAAGAGTTGGACCACCGCAATATGGTAATGGACTGGTGGAAGAACAGAAATAATAAAGAATCCCCTTTCCAGACCAAAGACAAGCCTCTATTATTGAATAGTATGCTTGGCATTTCTCTGGTAGAAAAAGAAGGTGTCTTTACGATAGATTCGATCCGGCCTTACTCCAGCGCTGACAGGTCCGGCATAGAGGAAGGCGATATGCTTGTAGGCATATGGGGCAGGCTTATACAGCATAGCAAGATGGAAGATGTTCTTGACGAACTGATCGGCCCCAAACATTCAGAAATAAGGGTGTTAATTGAAAAGAAAATACCTGTAGCTGTTAGCGCAGGCGAGAAAGATTTATATAAAGAACTGGGGATTATGCTTGGTTTTGAGTACGAAGGTCTTGCGGTAAAAGATATAGTAAGCGGCAAAAAGGGAGAGGCCGTTGGTTTCAAAAAAGGGGATTTCGTGACAGCGATAGATAATCATATCACCAGATATCTCCCTCTTGATAGCATCATAGCGCTTATAAATAGTTCAAAGGACAATAAAGACATTGTTTTTACGATCAAAAGGACATTAAATTTACGAAGAGAGGCTGAAAAATGAGCGCAGAACCCATTTTTAGAAGAAGACGAAGACAATATATAATCAAAAGAGGACTGCAGTTCAGGTATATAGGGATCGTATTTGTCCTTGCCATTTTAGCGTCGCTAGTTACAGGTTATACAGTGTTTGCTACAGGGTGGACTCTATTGGGAGCAAAACTTGCCAATGTGTATCCTCAGGGCAGGCTTTTGGTGGTATTGAAAGCGACAAACATGGCCTTGATCAGAAACCTTTTACTTGTATCTCCTTTTATTTTTATACTGGGGCTTTTCTTTTCCCATAAAATAGCCGGCCCTGTATACAGAATAGAAAAAAGCCTGTATGAAATAATAAAAGGCAACCTGACCTTGAAGTTCAGATTAAGAAAGGGTGATGAGCTATGGGATCTAGCGAATTTATTAACTACAATGACAGAGAGTTTTAATAATAGTGTGAGTTCAAATAAAGACGCTATTGTAAAAGCGCAGAGAGAGATGGAAATCGCTAAAAAGCTAGCTTTAACCCAGCCTCTGGACTCAGATGCATTGCAGGCAGCTATTAAAAATCTCCAGGCAAATATCGAAGAGATAAAAGTTTCTTTGGACAAGTGGACAACAGAAAAAAGCTCCAAACCTTCCTGAAGCCCTCATTATCTGTAATACCTTCAATATCATATCACGCTCTTAAGCCGCATTACCAGCCCTGCTCGCTCAGTCGAAGATTTACCCCCATCTATCCAGCTTTACCTGGGGGCCGCCTTTTAGGCAGCATTTTGTCGGGGGCGAGAAAACTCACCCCACACCAACTGCCTTCGGCAGTAAGGTGTGGGGCTCGGACAGTTCTCGCCCTTTTAGAAACCGCCAAAATACTGTCTAAAAGGCTAAATCTTCAATTCGCGATCAGGACTGGTAATGCGCTTAAGAGCGTGACCTAACTATTCGAGTTATTCGCTTTATCAATTCGCGCTTTATCAATATTGACAACAATCTTATAGTTTGTTATACTAACACCAAAATATGCGTATATGTCATGTTATAACTAAACCTGAGCTTGGTGGCGCCCAGATATCAACTTTAAACCTTCTCTCAGGGCTTTCAAGAGACAGATATGCTGTTTCTGTCATTACTTCCCCCTGTGGTATTCTAAAACCAGACTTTAAAAATTTAGAAAAAACAAGGCTTTTCTCTTCTCCGTTCTTGATCAGGCCAGTAAATCCCATAGTAGATATATTGGCATTTATACATATATTTCTTATATATAGCAGCTGGAGAGCCTCTTTAGTGCACACGCATAGTTCAAAGGCAGGGATTATTGGTCGGTGGGCGGCAGCGCTGTATAATTTGACGCATTGCTTGTGTAAAGTTAAAAGTGTAAGGTGTAAAGTAATCCATACTGTACATGGGTGGTCTTTTAATGATTATCAGCCTGTGCCTTTGAAGCGGTTTTTTATATTATTGGAAAGGATAACAGCCAGGTTTACGACAAAAATTATTTGTGTTTCAAAAAAGGACTTAGAGACAGGATTAAAATATAAAATAGCGCCTGAAGAAAAATTCGCGCTAATAAAATACGGCATACCGCTTAAAGATTTCAGAAAATCTTTGGTTGATAAGCTGCAAAAGAGAAAAGAATTAGGTATCCATAACAGCGATCCGGTAGTAGGAATGATCTCCTGTCTTAAGCCTCAGAAGGCCCCCCTGGATTATATAAAGGCAGCAATAAAGGTTTACGAAAGAATGCCGCATGTGAATTTTCTGCTTGTGGGTGATGGTGTATTGAGAAAAAGATGCGAAAAGTTTCTATCTACCGCGTCTTTGAATGGAAGGTTTATTTTTGCCGGGTGGAGAAGAGATGTTTCAGAGATCCTGAGTATTGTGGACGTGGCAGTTCTTACAAGCAAATGGGAGGGCATGCCTATATCATTAATAGAGGCCCTTTGCAAAGGCTGCCCTGTCGTAGCCACAGATATTGGTGGAACGTCAGAGCTTATTAAAGAGGGAGTCAACGGATACATTACGCAGGCAGGTTCATATGAAGAGACAGCTGAAAAAATATTAAAGATACTTAATGACCCCGTACGCTTTAATAATATGAAGAAACAGGCCGCGTTTACCATTGACGAATCTTTTGACGCAAATAGAATGACACGCGAAATAGACGAGTTATATAGAAGCCTGACATGATTTATTTCCTTACATTTTGCATTGTTTTTATCCTGACGCTTATCTTTGCCCCAGCTACTATCAAAATAAGCGAGAGGTTTGACATATTTGCTACGCCAAAAAAAGGCGAGATAAAAGGCAAGCCTTGTCTCGGAGGCATTGGGATCTTTGCGGCATTTACAGTAGCTTTATTATCAGCTTGTTTTTTTAGAAAGTTCTGTAACGCGCATCTGTCAGGATTGATCATTGCTTCGGGTCTTATAAGTGCCCTGGGCGTGATAGATGATGCCAAGAATCTGGACCCACTCAAAAAAATAATAGGGGAATTGATTGCTATACTGATTTTAGTGTTATCCGGCACATTTACCAAGATTTCATTTTTTCCTATTTGGGTCAATATACTCATTACTTTTATCTGGATCCTTTTTATAACCAATGCCTTTAATCTATTGGATATCGTGGATGGATTGACATCAGGCCTTGTGATCATTGTTTCTTTGACCTTTCTTGTTATTTCATTGGTGAACAAGGATTTCTTATCAAGCGTTATTCTAGTCGCGCTTATTGGGTCCCATCTGGGTTTTCTTAGATACAATTATCCTCCGGCAAGGCTTTACATGGGAGATACAGGGAGTTTATTTTCAGGATTTGTGTTAGCGGCTGTGGCTATAAATATCAGCTATTCTTCTCTCGAAAGGACTATAGCCCTTGTTACGCCAGTATTAGCCCTGAGTCTACCTATATATGATACTTTTTTCCTGATGATCATGCGCGTGAAAAAAGGAAAGTCTATTTTTAACAAGACCAATGACCACTTTGCCCTGAGGCTATTGACTATGGGTAATGGCGTGCGCAAGAGTATATGGATCATGTATTTATTCAGTATTTTTTTAGCAATCTCTTCATTAATAGTTGTTTTTGGCTCTAATGCAATAGGAGGCATTATGCTTTTTGCTGTAGTGCTTGTATTTGTTATCATGGGTAAGAAGGTGGGGATGGTTAAAATAGATGATTAAGCATCAGGGTAAGAGTGAATTTGTTATTTTAGGGGCAGGGCTTGCAGGCCTTAGCGCAGCGTATCATCTGAAGCGAGGTTATTCTGTGTATGAAAAAGAATCAGGGCCTGGCGGCATGGCCAGGACCATACATAAAGATGGCTACAGGTTTGACTATGACGGACATCTGCTGCATTTCAGGAACGAATATACCTTTTCGTTGATAAGCAAGCTTCTTGAAGGCAATCTGGCTCCTCATAAGCGCAATTCATGGATATATTCGAAAGACAGTTATACACGATATCCTTTCCAGGCGAATTTTTACGGGCTTCCAAAGGACGTGATCAAAGATTGCCTTGTGGGCCTTATAAAGACGCGGTTCAATCTGTCGGATGAGCGTAAGAAAGATTACGCGGAAAAAAATAACGGAAATTTTGAAGATTGGATAAAGATGACTTTCGGGACAGGCATAGCAGAA
>Ga0180732_1001593_pt1 | contig 13632 bp, 17 predicted proteins | sample KR11_01MetaG_FD_148674 | JGI IMG/M metagenome (GOLD analysis project Ga0180732, IMG submission 148674) | Groundwater microbial communities from the Olkiluoto Island deep subsurface site, Finland - KR11_0.1 MetaG | ecosystem: Environmental > Aquatic > Deep subsurface > Groundwater | place...
TCTATTCAAGACAACTTCCTGTTTCCTGCCCGGATATATCCTGAACTGATATGTTTTTCGCATTCGGCCATACCATTATTTTTAGAATATATATCACTGCTGTTAGTGGTGTGAAAGTGTTGTTCCAAGGGGTACGATTCATCTGCGCCCTCGAAGGGCGCAGGGTTCTCTACCCCTTGACCCCACGTTCTCAGCATTTCTTCTATCATTTCATCTGTACTTAACAGGAATCGTACTCTCTCCATGTCTATTTCTCCCAAGCTCTTCCATGAAGGCTTCTCGATATCTTTGAGCGTATCTTCATACTCTAACATTTCTTTTGTCATCTAATTCACTCCTTTTATTTAAATTCATGATATAGATTATGTATATTAATATTATGATAATTATGAAACTAATACTTTTCGATAACAAATCTGGTAACATATATGATAATAATCTTGTGATTTTTGGAAGTCTGATACCCATATCATGCCCTCAGTGGACATAACTGAAAAGCGCCCTCGTATTAACATCTTCAAGCTCAACGGCGCCTATTATTTCAAGCAGTTCTTCGATACCTGAACTATTCAAGGAGTTCGAAACGTATCATGAAAAGCAACGATTCAGGTTCAAAATGGGAACGGCGGATTCAGATTCTACTAAGGTTCTATCTGGATAATCCACGGAATATAATGACAAACAGATTTTAAGATAATCCATTACATCATTTTGGTTATGGCAATTCTCCAATCTTATTGACCTTTCTGACAAATCACCTTTTAAAGTAATCATGTCAGGCACAGATATTTCTATATCCATTTTTTATCCCCTTCGGACATTTCATTATAATTTACTTAAATATCTATTTTTTACGATAGTGCATATTCAACTACCGCTTTGCAATTCACCCAATTCTTCTTATTTTGTCTTTCATCGATTTCAACCTGCTCAATAAGGAAATGGGAATTAACAATTTTACTCTTTCTTTAGAGTTCTTCAACATTGTTTTTTCCTCGACAATATATGTATTATAGAAATACATGATAATGTAAATCTACATAATAATCATAATAACAATGATGATATAAAAGTTTTTCGGTTAACAGTGACCGTTACATTACATGTTGGTGAAATTAAGGTAATTGGATGAAATCAAACATCGATTCTGAATTTATCCCCATGGCAATCATTGTATTCTTGTCCTTATTCGGCCCCGAAGAATAAAAATGAAAATTTTTATAAAACATGATTGTCCTGAAAAAGTTTCCAACCCCAGTTGAAAAACTCTTGCCTGCATCAATAATTGGTTGAAAAAGTGAAAATGTATGTTCAGCTTGATTGGATGTTTTTGGAATATCATGATCAAGATATTGGAACAATCCTTCGATTTTACTTACTAATCGGTTCACAACACCTTGAGCCATCCATGGCAATGTATGTCTTTTTTCAACTAGAATCGCTAATCTCTGGATTGCCTCTTCGCTGGTACCTGCATTGAAAATATTCAAAATCGCTTAATTGCATCTGCAAATTATTTTTTTCACATACACGAATTGAAACGGTCAAGCATTTCCGAAACATTTATATTGATTAAAAATAAAGAATTATATAGGACAGGAAGTGTTTAAATTTGGATGAATTTAATTTATATAAATTTATAGAGTTTATTATATTTGCTTTGTATTTGACATTTATATACCTCGCTATACAGATATGGTTATTATGGAAAGATGTAAATAAAGATGATTTTAAAATAAATACAATTATCAATGAATCTTTCTTCAAAAAGAACTGCATCTATGTTTTTTCCTTCTCTATATTCTTCATGGGACGTCAGATCTTTGAAGGGGTAAGCATAGACTATGCGAGGATCTATTTTATTTTACTGGAAATGCTTGGATTTATCTGTATAGTATTATTTGCCTATGATTGGTATTCAGTGTTAAGATTATCAGTTAATAAAAAACTCCACCCACATGAGCTTCCTGAGTTCATGAGATAATTTTTCATACGAAACAGACCTTTGCACTCGTTACTTATTTATACTCAGCATATAAGTATAATTGGTGGACTGATATCTAAAATGATAATAGTCGGTGAAGAAGAAGATGAAAGTGACTCTAGTCCGTTTCTTTTTTTAAGGCAACCAGTGTACGAAAGCGTACTTAATGTCAACCATGATTACCGCTACCTGCGGATGGGATATTATGTATCTGCGCATGCTGAAACCTATGGAGTAGACGTCACACCGGATTGTACAGAAATAATGGATGCATACAGGAACCCGCTACTGATAGAGAAGGCAAGAAGGAACGGTTTACCTACATTTAGTTACAGACTTATTACAAAGGCCATGGATGACCTGAACACGCCTGTAATGATGTTCGCGGTAAATCCTTTTACCAACAACTCGATGAAAATAGTAAGCTCAAGCTCTAAACTGGAAGGAATGATAAAAAAAATGAGCATGAACGCAAGGTTCCCGGTATCACTGCATCCTGTAAAAGGCGAGGTTCATGAAATCGTGCAAATGTTCGGTGAATCTACCAGTGATGAGACCTCGGAATTCACAGAAAAGTTCTATAAGATATTCAATATTCCAATATGTAAGTTAATAGTGCAGATAGAAGACGGGAATGTCATCCTGAACCACTGTGAACCGGCTCTTAAAAATGAAGTTAAGTGGGACATAGTTTATGAAAAGCTGCAAGAAATAAAACGGAAGAACTGAACCTGTATGAAATTAGCATGTTTTGTAGAAGCCTACAACTTTAATGATAAATCAGAGCGAAGCGCTCTTTCGAAATTCAAATCGACTGCTGAATCTCTCGGGCACTCGTTCGATTTTATATTTAAGGACAAAATTCCTGAGATACCGCTTTACGATTCTTTATTCATCAGAGCAACAACTGACCCTAGCAGTTCCGCATATATAGCCTCAAGGCTTGCACAACAGAACGGCCTCAGGGTAATCGATGACCCGCACTCTATAAGGACGTGCTCGAACAAGGCGATACTTCATGATCTGTTCCATAAAAACAATATACCATCTCCAAAATCTATGCTGTTCACAGGTGAAGACTTGACATGTGAAAACAATACAATTGAGAAAATATTCGACATGCTTGGAACACCAGTTATTATTAAAACACCCTATACCCGTTTCTCCTCGCATGTTGAGAAGGCAAATAACAGGGAAGAATTTATCGAGATCTCAAAAAGATTCCTTAGAAAATCAAAAGTAATGATAGTGCAGGAATATATACGATCTGATTTTGACTGGCGTGTTGGGATACTTAATAATGAAATATTGTACCTGTGCAAGTACTGTATCCCTGAAGGAGGTTGGAAAGTAAAATCAAAGATAAATGGAAGGAACGTTTGGGGCGATACGATCGCCGTGCCAAGGGAGTCCATATCACATGAATTGAAAGATATTTGCATAAGTCTTTCAAAATGCGTGGGCGACGGACTTTACGGACTTGATGTGAAGGAAACAAAAGATGGATACAAGGTCATCGAGATCAATGATAACCCCAGCATCTACCAGGGTTTCGAAGATGCAATAGACCAGGACATCTATGAAAAGATCATCAATGCGCTGGCATCATAATTTTTTGATGAAACGCAGCGCATCGTCGCCGTTCTTGTAATATTTTTCCATTCTCAGTTTTACTGAATATCCTTCTGAGATATACAGATTTCGGGCTGCAATATTATTAACGCCTGCTTCTAACGTGAAATTCCTGTATCCCTTCTTTGACAACAACGCTTCACTTTGCTTCATGAGCAAACTCCCGATGCCGATGCGCCTGTATGAAGGATGAACGTTCAGGGAATATATCCTGGCATTTGAGATGTGCTTTCTTAACAGGATAATTATAGAACCAACAATTTCCCCTTCAATTGACGCAACAAGGAAAAGAGATTTTGCTTTTTTAAGCAGATATCCTATCTGCTTTTTATGGAATGTCTCTTCTTTAAAACATATTTTCTCAAGTTCAAGGATGGCAGGCATGTCCTCTTTTTTAGCCGGGCGAATGCTCGGTTTCAAGGAACTGCCACGCGCGACCTTACGCATTCCTGTACCTGCTTTACCACTTCAGGATAATCCCCGAATATATGACCCAGATCCACCGTACCCACCATGTCCACAACGCCAAGAGCTGCGATCCCGTAACCGTCTTTATTCCTTATCGGGACGACAACGACCGGGATGCCGGTATATTTGCCGCTTGTGGGGATCTTACGCACGAGCTTGTTCTCCTTTAAAACCTGTTCCAGCACCGGGCCTGAATAATCAGTATCAAGGATTTTTCCCTTCTCTATCCTTACGCCTTTTTTGTTAAGGGTTCTCATGGTTACAGGAAGACCTAACAGTTCATGTACCGCAAGAGCAAAGGGAGCTATCTCTTCACTTTGGGAATCTGCAGAGATCTGTATACTTGTGAAATTAATCATTATTCTAGTGTTTATGTTCATTGATGATATATTTTATTGTTTCACATCATAATAACAATTACTATAATTATAAAAACAATTCGATATATTTATGTAGATAAAGATTCATAATTGAAACGGTGATGTATGACCGTCTTGAAAAATGATTGGATAAATGCAGTAAAGTGGAATAACTTCAATACCGGTCATATAGACAGGAACAGATACATAAAATTCATAATTTTATTTGGAGTAATTTTCTCGCTGCTTCAGATATCAGACCTGATGCTAACACATCTTGCACTCAAAAATCCTGATATAAAAGAACTAAATCCACTTTATGGTAAGGACTGGTTCGTTCCTGTCAAACTGACAATGGTATTTCTCATAATGTTCACGATGTCCCGTATACCTGAAAATAGCCACAGGCTTGCAAAAAATACAATGGCAGGGTTGATTTGTATGTATGTTTTCATAAACCTGAACAACCTGTATTTCCTGCTGGTTTCGTAAACCCTGATAATAATTTATACGATAGGAGTACCTTCTTTTTTTGTCAATTCCTTGAACTCTCCCATTAACTTCCTTGTTATCTGACCGGGTTTGCCGTCCCCGATAATGCGCCCGTCAACTTTCGTCATCGGGGCTATCTCAGCAGCTGTGCCTGTAACAAAAACTTCATCCGCAGTATAGATATCGAACAGACCCATATTGATCTCTGCTACCGGTATCCCATCTTTTACGGCTAGTTCTATGGCAGCTGCGCGCGTTATACCGCGAAGATTGTTAAGGGTCGGCGGCGTAATGATCTTGCCATTCTTCACAACAAAGATGTTGTCGCCTGAACCTTCAGATACGTTGCCGTGGACATCGATCATTATCGCTTCATCACCGCCTTTAGCGTTCGCTTCGATCTTTGCAAGTATGTTGTTCAGGTAATTCATCGATTTGATGTTTGGCGGCAAAGCCTCAGGCGCATTTCTTCTTATGCCAACTGTGACACCAGTCAGACCTTTCTCATACAGGTCGCCATACATGGCGCCCCATTCCTGCGTGATGATGAACACGTTGGGTACCGGACATTTCCTGGGGTCTAGACCCAGATCACCGTCGCCCCTTGTAACGATTGGGCGTATATATGCGTCCTTCAACCCGTTCTTCTTCAGGGTCTCTATGATGGCTTTTTTCATCTCTTCTTTTGATAGCGGGACCTTAAGGTCTATCGCTTTTGCAGAGTCATACAACCTGTCAAGGTGCCCATCAAGCCTGAATACCCTGCCGTTATATGCCCTTATCCCTTCAAAAACGCCATCGCCGTATAAGAATCCGTGGTCGTAAACTGAGGTTCTTGCCTCTTGTTTTGGTACCAATTTTCCATTGAAATAAATTAACTGCTCCATGTAAATCCCAGTTCCTTAACGAAAACAATGGATATATGTGTTTTGATTGGCGGGGCATGAAGTATGATCCAGGTCATAAAGTATTATTTTTCGCTGATACATAGGTCATAATACTCAAAAATTGATTAATATATAATGCACATCATCAACATAAACATTATTATGATATTATTACTATTCGAAATGGGCCGGGCTATTTTTTTTTTGTTAACTTTTCATAGAGGGTTAATATTAAAACGTAAGATTTATATTCCATGAATACATTTAATCGCATGGTGAAATGTTATGAAAAGTCTTTCAGTAAATGTCCTTGACAAATCGGACGAAGAATTCGCGGATACACTCATAGACCTGGGATTAAAGAGAAATGTAGCAAAAGTACTTACATATTTGAAAAACGTTAAAGAAGTTACTTCCAGGGACCTTGAAATGGGGTCTGACCTGAGGCAGCCTGAAGTGAGCATAGCAATGCGCGAACTTGAGGAACTCGGCTGGATAGCGGAGAGGGAAGAGAAAAAGCCGGGAAAAGGTAGACCGTATAAGATATATCAACTCAAGACAGGCATTGACGAAATTATCGAATATCTGGAGAACCAGAAGAAAAAGGAATCACAGGCTATGATGGCAAGTATCAAACGCCTGAAAGAATTAAGTAAATGAGTTCTTCAAAATAGTAGGAGGGTGGGGAAAAGGTATTTTAAAATATTATGAAAAATACCCGAAAACCTTTTGTAATTTCGATTATTCTTGCATTGGCGCTGGCTGCGACTTTTGCAGCGCTCAATTTAACTGAAGATGGCAATGCTTTGATTGCATCGAACTTTGCCTTGAATTCAATTTTGAATACAATAGCCTGAATTCAGGTTACGGCGACAGAGGACGAAAAGGTCAGATGATGTACACAATATAAATGGTCAGATGACATGCACTTATAATATGTCCTTGCCCTCGATAAACGGCATCTGATGCCTGATCGCATATTTCCTTGCATCCTCTTTGGATAGAGCTTTTCCAGTGCAACTGTCAAGCATCTCGCATACTACCATCGAAGGAGGAATTCCTGCCATCAGTGCAAGCTTTATCGAAAGCTCAGTCTGTCCGCGGCGCTCATCAAGAAGACCTGACGCTGCGCGAAGAAGGGCAACATGGCCAGGAGACCTGAATTCCCTGCCAAAATCCAGCTCTTCCCCGTTCATGACTTTCTCCACTGCCTCTGCGACCTTTTTTATAGTAAACGCCCTGTCGTTATCGGTAATGCCGGTGAAAGTATCCCTGTGGTTTACCCAAAGGGAGAAAGATGAGCGTGAGTCATAGGGAATATCACCCTTCTTTTCAACCATTGAACGTAATGATCTATGACCATTAAGTGAAACGCTTTTTAAGAGTTCAGACATAAAAGGTAGCCCCAGTTTGTCTGCCGCATCTCCATGAACTGCAACGCATATCAGCCCCCCGCCATCGCATCGCATGCGAGCAACGTCAGCCGGGGTCGTAGATAGCGCAGGAATGACCAGGTCAGTTTCACCTTCACGGTCATCCGCATCGTATAGTAGTATCATTTTACCATTTCTGAGAGCTTCTTTAGCTTTTTCAAGACTCATTTTATTACCTCCACTTCAACAGCGCTGCCGTCCCTGATATTTAGATGTTTCCTCAGGTTCACAGGCGCGATTATCTCGATTATATCTTCTGGATAGTGCGTGCGCTCGGGAACGATAACCGATCCTTTTACATCATCTATCATGACATTAAAGCAGGAGCCGCTACCGAAAGTCCTGTTCTCTGTCGTGAATCCTGAGATTTTAATATGTGCGCTTATTCCTTTTCTGATCTCGATACTGGCAGGATCAAGTTTGATGTTCAGCGTGCCTGGAAATGGCGTAAACCCGAGTTTTTCAATGAACTGCTTTCTGTACCCAACAAGTGAAATGTAATATTGGCCTTCTCCCAGCCCTGTAATTACCTTTCCTGTCAGGAATTTTTTATGTCCATTCCCAGAAAATATCGCTCTATATTCATTAAACTCTTTCTGCAGCGCCCCAAGCCCGTTCTTTGTTATATTTACAAGCTGCCCGTTGTGCAATATCTGCCTGGTAATTAGCATTTCATCTTCAAGGCTTTTTAGCTTCCTTGCAGCAGTCTGGGGACTTGTATCTATGTGAGATGCGAATTCCACAGAAGAGATTTCCAGAGGCTTATTATGCGCCCCCAATAATGCAAGTTTTTTAAGAGATGATATATCCATAAGACTATCCATATCTGAGTTGCATCTCAAATATGGGGTTTTCAGGTATAAAGCTTTTTATCGGGCAGCAGGATACGACCCAAGTATCTTGAGCATCCCGACTTTACTTTTTATCTTTTCAAGGGTCTCCATAATTATCCTGTCCTCGGTGTGCCCTTTAAGGTCTATATGGAAGAGGTAATCCCCAAGAAGCTTTTTTGTGGGGCGCGATTCTATTTTTGTAAGGTCGATATTTTTTTTCGCGAACTCATCCAGTATCTCAAATAGCGCGCCGGGTCTGTTCTTTTGAAGATTTAAGATGATAGAGGTCTTATCATTTCCAGTTGCATGCGGTGTCTCTTTCCCGATCACAATGAAGCGTGTATAGTTCTCGTTAACGTCCTGTATGTTTTCTTCGAGAATCTTCAATCCATATCTCTCTGACGACGCCACAGACGCAATGGCTGCCATATCCTTTGAACCTGAAGCAAGTTTCGCAGCAAGGGAAGTGCTCAGAACCGGACGGACTTCCGCGGTTTTGAAATTTTCTTTAATGAACTTCCTGCACTGGGAAAGAGCCTGGGGGTGGGACATGACGACCTTAATATCTGAAAGCACACCCTTTGCTAGCAGGCAGTGGCTTATCTGAACGATAACCTCGCCAACTATCTTTAACTGGTGTTCCATCAGGAGATCAAGAGTAAGCGGGATAGACCCTTCCAGTGAATTCTCGACAGGCACGATACTGTAATCCACTTCGTTGTTCAAAAGCGCCTCCACAGTATCCTGGATATCGTCGTAGTAACGCAGCTTTTCGACTTTATTCCATTGTTTAGCAGCCTTTTCAGAGTATGAACCCTCAGGTCCTAAAGTCCCGATAATCATCCGTTCTATATATTGAAAGGCACAAGAAATACTTTGTTGCCAGGGATTGTGTCTGTAGAATCCAGGGATCATGACGAAAATGTATTTAAATAATAATGATTATAATCATGTATTATATGTTATTAAATGGGGATTAAATGGCAAAAACCAATCATCTTGCAATGATACTGACGATCGGAATCACAGTGTTCCTGATAGGATATGCCCTTGAATCTTTCAGGGTTGGAACGTCCCTGCTGCGCGATTACTTTCAGATATCAACCGAGCTTTTGCCCCTTGTCCTCACTTTTTCTATATTTGCGATCACATGGCTTGTATTTAAAAGAAAAGCTAACAACAAGTCCCCATTCCTTCCTGACGTGTTCGCAAAAGAGGCTGGAACTGAAGAAAGTACAGGATATGTAGACAACCAGTCCCTATTCCTCGGGCTTGCTTTTTTCATTATCGGTCTCATTGACCTATACCACATCCTTTCTTATCCATTTATGCCGGATTTCATAACGCCCAACTCGCTTGAGAAGTCCCAGGTCTTCTGGGGTGTGGCCCGTATCGTCACAGCAGTTTTATTCCTTGCAAGCGCGTACGTTCATAACGATACATTTCAGGTGCTACAAAAAAAACCAGTACTGATAGCCTCGGTCGCTGTTATCTCATTTTCATCCATAGCCCTTTTTGCAGGGATAAATCCAGAATTATTCCCCATGCTCACTTCTCCTGATGGAGGTCCTAGCAGGGAAAAGATGCTTCTGCTTATTACAACATCAATGGCCCTCCTTTATACAGGCTATCTTTACACCATCAGAATACATGAAACCGGAAATAAGATCCTGATTTGCCTTTTATACGGTTTTGTCCTGACAGCGTTCAGTGATCTGATATATCTGTTCCTTGAATACCCGGGACACCTGATGAAAGCAGCAGGGTTATACTTTTTTTACATGGGCATGTTCAAGACTTCGATCGATATGCCATATGAGACAATGGTAGAAGCTGGAGAAAAGCGCATCCATGAGGCGCAGGAGAGGTACCGCAACCTGTTTGACAGCGCCAACGATGCTATCATATTAACTGATCCTGATAACACTGTAACATCATGGAACAAGAGCGCAGAGAGGATATTCGGATGGACTGAAACAGAGATCCTTGGAAAGAAATTCCTGCCCATGTCATTTGACCAGAAACTGCAGCCTGATAGCGAACAGATCATCCGTAATGCCATTTCAGGCGGTACTGTTACTGGAATTGAGACTATACTCAAACGAAAGGACGGAAAGGAGATAGATGTCGGTATGACATTATCCCCATTGCGCGATACAAACCAGGAAGTGATAGGCCTTTCAGGTATTTTCAGGGATATAACTGAGAAAAAGCAGGCGCAAGAACAGATAGAGAACTCACTGAAAGAAAAGGAGGTGCTTCTGCGGGAGATCCATCACAGGGTCAAGAACAACATGCAGATAATCTCAAGCCTCTTGAAGTTGCAGTCAGGATATATTAAAGATAATAAATACATTGACATGTATAAGGACAGCCAGAACCGGATCACTACCATGTCCCTTATCCATGAGAAGCTCTATCAATCCAAAGACCTCAGCAGGATCGATTTGGGTGGATATATTAAAGAACTTGTGGAAGGACTGTTTATTTCCTATAATATAAATCCGGGCAAAATTACGATGAATATCAATGTTGATAGTGTTTCCATGGGGATCAATTCTGCCATTCCGTGCGGATTGATCATCAACGAACTTATCAGCAATTCGTTGAAGTACGCTTTTCCGGATGGCAGGCCAGGAGAGATCAGGATATCTCTGCGTTCTACAGGCAACAGCAATTTCGAACTTATTGTGGGTGACAACGGTGTAGGTTTGCCAATAGATATGGATCTTAAAAACACAGAATCATGGGGTATGCGGATGGTCGCGATACTGATAGAAAACCAGCTTCACGGTAAGTTCACTATAAACAGGGATAGACGGACGGAATACCTTATTATATTCAAGGAAGTGAAATGATGGAAGTCAAAAAGATAATGGTAGTTGAAGATGAGAGCATTATTGCAGAGGATATACGCATGAGCCTTATTAAAATGGGTTATGTTGTTCCTTACGTGGTATCTATGGGTGAAGTTGCCGTTGAAAAGGTTAAAGAGGATAAACCTGACCTGATATTGATGGATATAATGCTTGCCGGGAAGATGGATGGTATCGAAACAGCCAGCGCTATCCGCTCGATGTTTGATATCCCGGTGATATTCCTCACAGCATATTGCGATGAAAATATCCTGGAGCGGGCAAAGATAACTGAGCCTTTCGGATACCTGATCAAACCATTCAAGGACCGTGATCTTCACATAACTATTGAGATGGCGCTATATAAGCATAAGATGGAGAAGGAATTAAGGGGGAACAAGGAATTTTTTGAGAGCATCCTGGAGGGGATCGTTACCGGAGTATGGGTATCAGATAAAAATGATGTTATCGTCTTTGCCAATAAGGGTATGCAGGCGATAATTCCAGACCTTGCCGAGGGGGTAAATGTATTAAATGCCTGGGAGTTTTTCAAACCCTATTATATGAAAGCCAGGGAATCATTGGAGCAATTTCATTATGAGGGCGTCCCTTTCGTTGTACCGGGCACAGGGGCGAAATATCATACTGGATGGCTGACCCCTCGAATTGAAGAAGGTAAGTTCAACGGCATGATGTGCACGATCGAAAGCATACATACGCAGGCATGATCTAATTCAGACGCGTCGCAGGTCAATTTCTGGCAAACTTTTAAAACAAGTTCACATATATATGAGGTGATCGCTTTGAAACTTAAAGAATATATTCCTTTTATCGGTATGGGGTTCATGCTTCTTCTTGTGCAGCTGATCGCTCTTGCTCTTACTGAACCTTTTAAGTTGAACGAGATAAAGGCATTTTCCAATCCAGAAGACCCTGGCAACGTATTGGTCTATATGGCTATCATCCTGATCTTCACAGGTTTTATTTTCCTGGTCATAAAGTTGAATAAAAAATGGATCATCCAGGCGTTCATATTTTTTGCTGTGGGTTCAACACTTTATTTTGTGTTCATACCATTCTTCTCTGTCGGTCCTTACATTACATTAACAATAGCGCTTTCAACCGACATGATACTTGAACTTGGTACTGTTTACTATTCGATCTTCATTCTTTCAGCAGGCCTTACCATCCTTCTTTATAAGTATCCTGAATGGTATGTGATCGATACTGTCGGCGTGATAATTGGCGCTGGTGCAAGCACCATGTTCGGCATTTCTCTTGAGATAATACCAACGCTTCTTCTCCTGGTCGCTCTGGCGGTTTATGATTATATCGCGGTGTACAGGACTAAGCATATGGTCGCGCTGGCAGAAGGAGTAATGGACCTTAAGCTTCCTATCCTGCTTGTCGTCCCGAAGCACTGGAAGTATTCATTTCTTACAGAAAAATTTGATAAAGAGGATCGTGAGGCTTTTTTTATGGGGCTTGGAGATGCAGTAATGCCTACTCTGCTTGTGGTTTCTGCGAACTTTTTTGTGCAGGCAAGTTCCTATAGCGTTCCATTTATCGGAAGCATCAATCTTCCGGCTCTTGGCGCAATAGTTGGTACGTTCGTGGGATTCACCGTGCTCATGGGGCTTGTCATCAAAGGAAAGCCCCAGGCAGGTCTACCGTTCCTTAACTCTGGAGTTATACTGGGATATGTGGCCGGAAGCCTGCTAGCAGGGTCAGCGCTGTTCTAATGCCAAAAGATTAAATAATCTAATGCAATCATAGGGAAACATGTCTCAAACGGTTTCAGAAAAGATTTTTTCAAAAGCATCGGGTAAGAAAGTAAAAGCCGGGGATTTCGTGCTTGCGGATATTGACCGTGCCATGACCCATGATATCACAGGACCTCTTGCTGTAGAGGGATTCAGGGAGATCGTGAAAGGTAAGAAAAAACAGAAGGTCTGGGACCCTGAAAAGATAGTCATACTTTTTGACCATCAGGTGCCCGCTGATTCACTTGCGGCAGCTGCGAACCACATTATGCTGCGCCAGTTCGCAAAAGAGCAGGATATCCTGAATTACGATGTTTTCGAAGGTGTGTGCCACCAGGTGATGCCTGAGAAAGGACATGTAAGACCTGGAGACCTCATTGTGGGGTCAGACTCGCATACGTGCGCCTATGGAGCCCTTGGCGCATTTTCCACAGGCATAGGCAGCACAGACATGTCTTTCGTGTTCGCCACAGGAAAGCTGTGGTTCCGCGTTCCTGAGACCATGAGATTTGAGGTGAACGGAAAGCTCCCGCATCGGGTGCATTCAAAGGATGTTATCCTTCATCTCATTGGCGATGTTGGAGTGGAAGGGGCAAGATATAAAGCCGCGGAATTCTGCGGTTCCACGGTAAGAGGGATGGATATACCGGAGAGGATGACTATGAGCAACATGGCAGTCGAGATGGGAGGAAAAGCAGGTATAGTTGAGGCTGACCGAACCACAGAAAAATATCTCATGGAAAGGATACCGGATTTTAAACTGGACGGTCAGTGGAAGAGCGATAAGGATGCCGTATTTTCCGAGACTAAAGAGTACGATGTCAGCGACCTTCCCCCACAGGTGGCATGTCCGCATAATGTTGATAATGTTAAATCAGTTGAAGAAGTGGAAGGAACAAAGATAGACCAGGTGTTCGTGGGCTCAT
>Ga0180732_1001594_pt1 | contig 13631 bp, 11 predicted proteins | sample KR11_01MetaG_FD_148674 | JGI IMG/M metagenome (GOLD analysis project Ga0180732, IMG submission 148674) | Groundwater microbial communities from the Olkiluoto Island deep subsurface site, Finland - KR11_0.1 MetaG | ecosystem: Environmental > Aquatic > Deep subsurface > Groundwater | place...
TCCCGGTACCGGTTTTTCCTATGATATACGTATGGCGGCGCCTATCGTCCCTTTCAATAAATACCGGATGAATCTGTCCGCGAAATGTACTTCTTCCAAGAAAGAGACCTGTTGATGGCAAATTTGAGGGAGCAGGAGCGCGCTTGGAGGTGAGCCAGTAAATACCCGGGGTCACAACGCTTTTGTTGGGGAAATGAAAAATAGTTGCCAGTTCTTCACTCGTGTGTATGGATGATTGCCAAAAAAGAGGAAAGTAGCGATAAATAAAATCATTCATGAACCAACCTCTGAAGAGATGCGTGTTGGTTATAAAATGGTTCCGGCTGGAATACTGACTAAAGGCGTTGACTATATTATTGAGGTGCGCTTTGGCTGCCTGCTTGGTTGTAGAACAAACAACAATTCTAATAATTGTATCAAACCCGGGCTTGTTGATAGAATTTTCAATTGATTCAAGTTCTTTGGCGTCGGTTTTGTATTTGGCGGTTTCCGGATTGGCTTCGATTTTCTTCTGACTACTGACGTAACCCCTGCCGGCTTTTTTCCAGCCGGTACCTGCCGGTCTAATGAGCATTTGAATTGTAGCGCCTTCACCTTTCCCCATTTTGGCAAGGACAGAAGTGATTGACGCCAATGGATCAACCGGCATATCCTTGAATACCTTTATCGGTATATAACTATTGCTTTTCTGCCGCAGGGAGGTAAAGGCAACTTTGCCATTTTCGGAGAAGATGCTGTATTCGGATCCGATTACATTGCCCCCTCTTTGTTTGGCGCTTGCCTCGTTGATTGGTACGATTTCCGCGTCAGGATAGGCGCCATTTATTTGCTTTTCAACAAAATCACGGTGCTTGTTGGGGACGCAGACGTAGAAACGGATATCACCCGGCAAGCCGACAATTTCAAATGATAAACGCGGCTGTTGTTTGAAAAATTCCAGCCTGCCTATCTGCCGAATTCCGGCAAGGCTTGAAAACATTTGTTCAGCTGCATCTATCTTGATCTCATTTTCGCGTGGAACAGTAACCTGCAATAGAGTTGAATTGAGTGACTCTGTTTCGGTATCTTTATTTCGCAGCCATAACAGAACCAGCCAGGCTATAAACCACAATACTGCTCCGATTATAGTAACCGTTATTACTGCAAAGAGAATATTTATAATAAAAGTATTTGTATTTAAATTTATAAATGAACTTAAAAGTGAATTTATGTCTATCATTTTTTTATATTACCAGGATCGTATTTACGCCATTGATACATTATCATAGCCGCAAACCAATGAATTGAATCCCTGAAAGACGAATTCTTTTCCTTTTGGACTGCTTGCTTATAGGTCATCGGTAGGCGAATAATGCCGGTTGGGGTGGTGATCACCGGAGTTGATTCTTTTGCTAATTTTAGTGGTGTATTTTTTTCAATTTTGGGATCATGAGCATCAGAAGCTTTTTCGATGGTATTTTTTAACTCCTGCGGAATCATAATCTCATGAGGAGTTGAAGGTGTTATTTCCGGCTGAGTCTCTACCGGCTTTGTAAATTCGGATTTGACTGCGGATACCGGCCCATGTTCTCTGTGTCCGGAAATTGCCGGGGGCTCGACTATGCGTCCTGCTTGTTGATGAGGCGAGCTAATCCCTTGAGGCAAGGCGCTAACTTGAACAGGAGTTGTTGGATTTTGAATTTGATTAGAATCACTCATATTTTTATATTAGCATGTGAGGTATAAATTAACAATAAAATTATGGCTGGTTGGCGAAGCGGGCGATGGTGAAGAGGAGGTCTGACAGACGATTAAGATAAATAATAATATTGTCATCTATCCCTTCCTTGTCGAAGAGGGTGACAACTCTACGCTCGGCTCTTCTGGCAATCGCGCGGGATAAATGTAAAAACGCGCCGGCTTTTGTACCGCCGGGAAGGATAAAATTTTTAAGAGAAGGCATTTGTCCGGAAAGCGCATCAATTAATTTTTCAAATTCCGCCACGCGTTTATTTAATCCTGCGATCACGCATAATTTGGGAGATGCCAGGACTGAGCTAATTTTTATTAAGTCGTTTTGTATTTTGGTTAATTCTTTTTTCAGCTTTGTGTGCTTCTTGTCTAAAAGAAAAGCTAAACTTACGCCAATGGCGCTATTTAGTTCGTCAAGCGTACCAAGCGCTTCAATCCTAATGTCATTTTTTAGCACTCTTTCTCCACTCAAAAGAGATGTTTGTCCTTTGTCACCGGCGCGCGTGTAAATTGACATAATTCAAAAGTCAAAATGTAAAAGTCAAAAATACAACTCAAAAATAAAAAGTAAATAATTTTTGACTTACCTGGTTAGGATTTTGTGCTTGAGATTTAAAAGTTTTAAAACGATTTCGTAGCTGGCGAAAAATATGCCGGTATAGAGAAGGTCGCCGAGGATTGTATTTCTGAAAAAGGGTATGGCCATGGTGTAGCTTTCAAGAAGGCCGGAGAGGGTTTTGGGATAAAAAGGAGTTGTCAGCCAGACGCCAAAATTGGTAATGAGGTAGAAAAGAAGGGAGGAAAACAAGGCAGCCGAAATAATCACCGTTGGTTTTTTGTGATTTTTTAAAAAGATGCCAATACAGCCGGTGAGGAGAAAGCTTCCATACACAAATGACATCATGGGTGCGCCGTAAAAGCCTATAAACAGGTCCGAGGTAAAAAGGGCTAAGAGAGGAAGGATAAGCGCGTATTTTTTATTGAGATACACACCGCCGAACAGGGCCATGGCGGCGATGGGCGCGAAATTGGGCGGATGCGGAAGGAGACGCAAGAGTGCGGCAATGGTGATTATCAGAAAAGGGTTGATTAGAGATATAATTTTTAATGACACAATTTTCAATTTTAAGCTCTGGATTCACCGCAATGGTACTATGCACTTCGTGCTGTCGCCCGCGTTCGCGGGAATGACACTGCGTAAGGTTAGTATTTGTCTATTTTCCACTGAATGGTGTCGGTGGCTTGGGTTTGGTAATCAGCGGGGCCGACAGCAGCGCTTTTACCATTGACGTAGAATGCCCAATATTCATGTTCGCTGTTGTCGGCTTTGCGGCCGTTGATGGAAATAATTAAGCCTGATTTGTCCTGCTCCAAAGTTGCTTTTTCTTTAAGGAGAGTAAGCGCGTCCTTGCCTGCTTCTCCTTTGTAGGTGATGCTTTCTACTTGAGCTTCCTGTTGAAGTGAAATTGCGGGAAGTATGACAGGCTCGATTGTCGGTTTGTTGGACACGAAGAACGTGACTGACGCGATGAGCGCTACTAATAAAACACTTAAGGCAAGTACTTTTTTGTTTATAATACCCTTCATAAGAGATACTTATTATTTTCGATCTAATGTATTGTTTCGGAGCAAGTTTGTAACTTGCTCCGGCAGAATTTACTGGATTCACCACAAGGGTGCTATGCACTTCGTGCTGTCGCCCGCGTTCGCGGGAATGACAACGAATAAGATGAATTGACAAACTCTAACATTCCGAATAACCGCAGCCGTAGCATTTCTTGCAACCTTCTTCGTAGGCTAATGTTCCGGATCCGCATTCCGGACAGATATCAAAGAGACTTGTCGTGGAAGAGGAAGCATTCATGGCTACTCCTGTATCTGGAAGAGGGAGTTGGTTGAGAGAGGGCGCATCATCCTGCTTCGCTTCGAGCTTGCCGTTAGTCATGTGGCCGTTGGAGTGACCATTTTTCAGAGCTACTAAATCTTTGTCTTCGACTTTGCCATTCACTCGAAAGTTGCAATGCTTGGCAAGAACTTTGGCAATCGCGTCAGGAAGGGAGCGGACTCTATTCTCACCGAAGCCGATACTCCTAGCGCCGCCAATACCTGTCAATTCAGAAACTATTTCCCTCACTCTTTCACGGGCTGGAACAGGGCTATGAATACGCAAAACAAAAGAAATCATGCGCCCCAATGCATCGGCCAAGGCCATAAGGTCAGATCCGCTTTTGCCGATGTTGATAAAAACTTCGAATGGATCTTCCTTTTCATTTTTATTTATCGTGATATACATTTTGCCGCTGGGGCTATCTGTTTTGTAAGTAACACCAGTGAGCATTACGGGACGAGGAACACGCGGCGTAACAGGAATCGCCGGAAGGCTTGCCATGATTGGAATTTTTTCCTTCTTCTCTTCTATACGCTCCAAAACACCCTGGCGGGAACCATCGCGCATATAGGTAATTCCTTTGAGTCCCATATCATAGGCGAGCATGTAGAGTCTTTTTACATCTTCTACCGTATGACTATTGGGAGCATTTACTGTCTTTGAAATTGATGCGTCAATATATCCTTGAGCAACTGCCTGTATCTTGACGTGATCATCCGGCGCTAAATCATTCGCGCTGACAAAATAGTCGGGACGATCCTCTCCCGGATGAGTTTTTTTCCATTCACCATAGAGCGAATGGCATATCAATTGCTTGCCGAGGCGGCCATTGTGCGTATATTCAAACTCAAAGATAGGCTCAATACCGCTTGAAACACCGGCAACAAGACTGGTTGAACCGGTTGGGGCAACTGTCAATAGAACGGCATTACGAATTCCATGCTTTATAATCCTCTCACGGATTGTCTTGGGTAATGCCTGTATATGATACCCTTGCAGATACTTCTCTTTATCGTATTTCGGAAAGGTTCCTTTTTCTTTGGCGATGTCAGAAGAGGCAATATACGAATTGTCACGAAGAATCTCAAAAATCTTATTTGTAACTTTTACCGATTCCTCCGAGCCATAACGGATCTTCATTTTAATAAACATATCGGCAATTCCCATAATACCAAGACCGGTCCTCCGAATATCTTTGGCGACCTTTTCGTTTTCTTTGAAGAAGTAGTGTGTATCATTAATCACATTATCAAGGAAACGTATGGCAATGTGCACGTCTTTCCCAAAAGAGTTATAATCGAATTCTTCACCATTGACATACGCAGAGAGGTTCATCGCGCCTAAATTACATACTGCCCAAGCCCCAAGCGGTTGTTCCCCACATGGATTGGTCGCGAGAAGTTTTTCAAAATACCATGTATTTGATCTTTTGTTGGAGCGCTGGAGGAAATGAAGTCCCGGCTCTGCGCTTCTCCATGCCGCTTCGCAAATAAGATTCCAAAGATAGGATGCTTTTATTGTTTTATGTACTTTGACTTTCCCCTTCATCGCGATCCAGTCATGAATATCTCCGTTCCATTTTGTATCGTACTTCGGATCATCAAGGTCAGGATATAAAAGATTCCAGTCTTTATCCGTTTTCACCGCTTCCATAAAATCATCTGAGACACAGACGGAAAGATTGGCGCCATTAATTTTGTTCAGGTCTTGCTTGATAGTAATAAATTCTTCGATATCCGGATGCCAATCATGCAACATGAGCATGAGAGCGCCTCTCCTCGAACCGCCTTGCTGCACAATATCTTTTGTCGCAAGCGAGTACAGTTCCGCCCAATTCATAGGGCCTGAGGAAAATCCGTTAACTTTTTTGACACGGGAGCCACGGGGACGAAGGCCGGAAAGATTTAAACCCACCCCTCCGCCATGTGCCATAATTTCAATCATCTGGGTAAGATTCTCCATGATCCCACCACGGGAATCCGGAGGATTCGGGATGACAAAACAATTGAAGTACGTGACATCAAAGCCAGTACCTGCTCCCGCTAAGATACGTCCACCGGGAAGAAATTTGAAGTCTTCCATGAGGGTGTAAAAATTTTCTTCCCATTCTTTTCTTTTTGTTTTTTTCTCAACGCCCGCAATTCCCCTGGCAACCCGGCGCCACATTTCCTCAGGTGTTTGCTCAAGAGGATCACCTTTATCATTCTTCAATGAATATCTGTCTAAAAATACTTTGTTTCTTATTCCTTCAAGCTTCATAGTTGTGTTTGGTTCTTATCAATTTTTTTACTTCTTTTTCAAAATCTTCTACATCGACAAAGCGCCTGAATACGCTCGCAAAACGGATATATGCTACTTTGTCGATCTGCTTTAGCTTGGTTGCTACCATCTCGCCAATTTGACTGCTTTCTATTTCAATTGAATCCAATCCTCTTAATTCGCGTGTGATGTCTGTTACTATTTTTTCTATCAGAGAAACAGGAATTACTGTTTTTTCACATGCTTTCAGTAATCCTATTTTTAACTTATCACGGCTGAACTGTTCGCGTCTTCGATCCCTTTTGATGACAGTCAACGGTATGTTTTCAATTCTCTCATAGCTTGTAAAACGTTTGTTGCAATTAAGACATGATCTCCTGCGCCTAATTGTGTCCATGTCCTCGCTGTCTCTGGTTTCAACTACTTCCGATCCTTTGTTTCCGCAATACGGACAATGCATAGTAAAAAATCTCAAAACTCAAATCGCAAATCTCAAAACTAAAAAGTTTGTATCTAGTGCTCTAAGTAGCATAGACTACCCTATACGTAGTGTCAACTGTGAAAATCTATATCAAATATTATCAAAAAAATGCGCAGATTTTGGTCTACTTTTTGTTGTTATTTTGTCAGAATATACTTATATTATAGGCTTTTTGAGGTGAAAAATCAATGTTTTTGTTGCCTAAGTCATCTTATTTTCTTTACTTCATGGCTGAGGGTTAGTATTCTTTTTTTCACTAATTCGAATTTCTTTTTATCTTTTTTGTCTATTTTTTTTTCGATTTCCCCTACTATTTCCTGATGTTTTTGGTTGGCAGTGACAAGTCTTTTCACGAAGTCACGAATATCTATTCCTTGGGCTTTTGCTTCACCGGTTTTTCTTAGAGCCTCACTGAAGTAATCTTGCGCGTTGGATATGGTTGTCATGGCAAGAGAAACGCTCTTTTTTTGTTCTGTAAGAGAAATTGCGGCGGACATGCGCACGTCTGCCTTTAATAGGTTAAATTCTGCTTTTTTTAGCGGGTTTTTAATAAAAAACCCGGCAATTTTGTCACGGATTACTTTTAGCGGGTAGATTGAGTTGTCGGGTAAAATTCCGGGATATGGAAGTTGATAATCAATCGCAGGAACGGGAGCCGCGACAGCGGAAGAGGGATAAATAAATAAAGAAAATAAAAAAAATACGCTAATTAAGTTTTTTTTCATTTAATGAGTTTGAGACTTGTAACCGATGGCGTCTAAGACTGTTTGTGTGCTCTCCTGCGCATTGAGCGAATATGTATTGACAACAAGATCATAATATTTTTTGTCCCAGTACACCCAATCCTTATCATTGCCGACGTATAACCTTCTCCATTTCTTAAGATTTTGACGTTCACGTTCTACTATTTCGAGCTTGGCATCTTCTACCTTTTTTGCATCACGATTCACTAATCGATCGATGCGGATTTCTATTTTATCTTCTCCAAAGTCATCTTCACAGACGACTAATATTTTAAAGACACCCTCTATGTTTTGTGCGTCAAACCCGGCAAGATGGCTTTGAATTATTTGGTATGATTTTTCTTTGAGGAGTTTTTTTATTTTTTCCTCGTATTCAAGATCAAATTTGTCCGGGCGCGTATTTGTAAGGATGATGTCTAATTTCTTTTCTGTTGTAAATTGCCTGAAAATCTCTCCTCCGTTGAGGAATTCCCAGCCAAGAATCTGGCCTAAATGGGTTGCCAAAGTCGATGCGCCGGAGGCAATTCGTCCCGAAACTGTAATATTCCGAATATCAGGCAGCTTAATTGGTTTGTTCATATTAAAAAGCGTAAAACTATAGTAAAAATTTATCCGCCAGTTGACGGATTAAATTTTGGGCTGGGGAATTTGCGGCCCGGCCGACAATTTTTGTCCTACCATAATTGCTTCTTCGACCAAGCGATTCGCGTATCCATACTCATTGTCATACCAGGCAATGATTTTTGCCATATTACCGCCAACAACCTGAGTCAGCGACAGATCAACAATGCTTGAATGAGAATTGCCAATTATATCGCTTGAGACTATCGGGTCTTCCGTTACGGAAAGTATGCCTTTATAGGCTGGGCTTTCTGCTGCTTTTTTTAAGGCGTCATTTATTTCTTCTTTCGTAGTTGCGCGCTTTAATAAAAATGTAAAGTCTGCCAGTGACCCAACAGGAACCGGCACACGAATTGCTAAGCCTACGAAAATTCCCTTAAGCGGCGGGAGAGCTTCTCCGGCAGCGAGTGTCGCGCCTGTTGAGGTGGGTATAATATTGACGCCTGCCGCTCTACCGCGACGATAATCTTTGTGGCCTCCGTCCAGCAGCCGCTGGTCAGAAGTGTAACCATGAATAGTTGTCATCATAGCTTTTTCGATACCAAAATTTTCTTGTATGACTTTGGCCGGGGGTGTTATACAGTTGGTCGTGCAAGAGGCGTTGCTTATTATTTTTTCTCCGGCGTATTTATCATCATTTACCGATATAACATAGGTTGGTATACCTGGTCCTTTGGCTGGGGCAGAAAGTACTACAGATTTCGCGCCGCTATTTATATGCGGCTGGACTTTTTCCAACTTGGTGAACGCGCCTGTTGATTCAATGACGACGTCAACATTGAGATCTTTCCAGGGTAATTGAGCCGGGTCTTTTTGCGAGTAGACGGGTATTTCTTTGCCTGAAACTACCAAATGTCCCAGTAAACCTGGCTTGCTTAGATCGATATTGGGTTTTACTGAGACTTCAAAGGGAAGAAGGCCGTAGACGCTGTCGTATTTAAGGAGATGCATCCAGCCTTTGATATCGGTTGAGGAGCCGGCATTGATGGCAACTACATCTATTTCGTCACTATGCCACTGGATAATAACACGATGGCTGATCCTTCCGATTCTCCCATAGCCATTGATTGCAACCTTTATCATATTATTTAGTATATACGGGATTTTTTTCTTTGACAAGAGGAGATTTTTATGAGAAAGTTAGGCTAGGTTCATCTATAAATAAAAATATGCTACAGCAAAAAATATCAAAGGAATTTTTGAAAAGGGCTGCTTTGATTATCATCGTATTGCTTAGCGTCGGAATTATATCAGGGGTAGTGATGCTTTTGTCGAATAAGACTGCTATAAATCCTGCAGTTATAATAAATCCTGTTGAAAAAGAAGTAACTATTACGACGGATAAAACGGAATATGGGCTAGGAGAGGTCGTGGCGATTACAATTATAAATAATTTTGATAGTAAAATTATGATTGCGTGGCCTTTATATAATATTGAAAGATTAAATATTGATACTAATTTTATCGGTGAAAATGAAATATGGGATGAAATAAAAAGAGTAACTTGTCCGTGTAATGCAAAATGTAAAGTTGGCGCATCTATAATTTTGGCTCGGCAAGAACTTAAATATCAATGGAATCAAAAAGAAGAATGGTGCAGTGATTTTGAGGAAATTTCAAACTCTGCAATATCTGGAATATATAGAATTAAAGCTCAAATAAGCAATGAGGATGGTTCTAATAAAAAAATTGTTTACTCTAACGAATTTACGATTAAGGAAAAAACAGTTCAGAATCAAGATGTTTCTATTACAACAGATAAGGGAATATATACATCCAAAATAAGCGCGGATGATTATTTAGCAACTGTCAGAGGAGAGATTATAAAAATTGCGATTATAAATAATTTGGAAAAGGATATATATTTTAAAACAGGTTTCGTAATACCATTCAGCACGCTATATTTTGAAATTTACAAAGATGGAAAGTGGCAAACTTATAATGAGATGCACGGCGTAGCAGAGTATCCTTTTAATTTTACTTTTCAAAAATGGTTGGAAACAGCAACTCGATTAAAGCCGGACGAAAGAATTATCTTTGAAAAGAATCTTGATCATTCCGCAGAGTTTAATATATTTAAAGGAAAGTATAGATTTAAATTGGAATATTTTTCTATGCCAAAGGAACCAGAAGCTGATTATACTAAGGTTGACTATGCGACATATAAGGAGGAAACAAATTTTGAGACAGTCTACTCCGGCGAATTCACGATTAAGGAAAAAATAGCGGTTTACTCAAATTACGACGAAGTGCCGGATAAATATGCCAATGGTTCGTATTCTGTGAAAGGTTTTATAAATAATGCTCAAAGTTTAAATAATAAATCTTTTGTATTAAAAGGAATAGTTGATAAGAAATCTGTATGTTCAGGATGTCCCAAAGGAGTTGTTTGCGAATCATGCGCTCCACCTCATCTTTTTATTACGGATTCTGTGCTTAAGAAAGATAGCAAATACTCTATAGTTATTAATTTTAGCGCAGATCATGGAGTAATTGATCAATTAAAAATCGGAAATAGCATTGAGATAAATGTATTATATAAAATAAATGGCGATGGATTTAGTGTAGAAAATGTTCCGGTTTTATTGACGTTTTTAAGTTTTTTTGAGGAAAAAACGGCGGTTGATCCGAGGTGCGGGCAAAAGATTACCAGAAACGGAAGTCCGGTATTATGCAAAGGTTTTCAAACCAGTTATGAGTTTGATGCAACTTCAGGAAAATGTATTGGACGAGAAACGCCTGCATGCGGATATGAAATACCTTTTAACTCTTTGGGGGAATGCCAAAAAACTTGTGAAAGGGGTTCGGTAAGCGAAAAAGAATTAATATTCAAAATAATTGAAACAGAAAGCTATCCATACCGTAAAGAAGCTGAAAGTCTTGTAATTAAAAATTTGAGAAATTGGACGGAGTTATGGAATTCATTGGGGCATTCGGCGCTTCCGCCGGAAATTAATTTTGATGAATGGATGATTTTGGCCGTATTTCAAGGCGAAAAATCTACCGGCGGGTATAGTATTGAAATAAATAAAATTACGGAAAAAGAAAATGCAATCGAAATTTCAGTGATTGAAACTTCGCCCGGCCGCGGATGTATGGTAACCCTGGCTTTTACAAGTCCGTTTCAAGTTGTAAAGGTTCAAAAATCAGATAAAGAGGTTGTATTTACGACAGAAAAAGTAGTTACTGTGTGTGAGTAATTTATATAGTTCTAAATTGTATTAAATTTGATGGGATTGGCTTATTTAGTAATACCGGGTATTTTTAAGATATCTGTAACGACTAGTTGAAAAATCACGAAGGAAAAGATGATAAATACAAGCCCCACTATGGCTGATAGCAATTGCTCGCGGCCTTGCTGGACTCCTTCTGGTTTGCCTTTTGAGGTGATGATCTTATAGCCCGCGGAGATAATGAGGAGGAGCGCTATCCCTCCGATAAAACTGAGAACGATAGTTAATATCCTGACAATAAATTCCGCAGGGCTGGTTGATATATCTCCTTGCTTTTTATTTGGTCCTTGAAATAGAGAGGTTGCTACTTTGAGACACACTCCTGCTTGAGCACCGGTTCCCCACTCGGCGCAGGGAGGACCGGGAGGAGGAGTGCTATTATAAACTTCTTCCTGCCCAAATATTCCAGGAGTTGGCTCCGGAGAAACATAATTAGCCACCGCGATATAATCAACCGCTAAATTTAGATCGCCCGCGCTATTGTTATTGCTAGTTCTAAATACCTGAATGTATCCATTTCGATAAGCAGAATCATTAATAGATAATGCTGATGATCCGTCTCTTGTTTCGGTGATTTTTGAAGTATCAAAGGTGGTCACATAATTATGCCAAACATCGGCAGAAACAACCGGAGAATCATGGGTTGATACCGAAGGGTTTTTTCCGGTCATACGGAAAAGCCGGTTCTGATTGGAAACGACATCCAAATATGGCGCGGCATAACTGTTGTCGGTGTCGTAATAAAGACCCCCTCTGGAATTAACCAGCAGACCCCCATAACCGGTTTTACCAGCTCCTGTATATTTCATTCTTGAAATAATTTTTGCTTTTCCATTGGTAACCGTGTTGGCAGTTCTGATCTGGGAATAATTATTAAATTGAAGCAAACCGGTGGTTAAAGCGCTGTTATCTTCCCTCCAGCCTCCGGAAGACACATCTATCCATTTATTAGTTATATTTTTTGTCGTATCAAGCACGCCGGCAAAATCAGTTCCCCGATCATCAGCGCCATGACCGCGTCTTCCGCCGAATGTATATATTTTATTGTCTATGACTCCGCCGCTTACTCCGTCCGCATCCCAGTATCCCAGCTCTCCCCAAGTCCATGAATCATTGCTTATGTTATAAACCAAATATCTTGAGAAGAAATCACCGCGAGAAGATACGCTTTGTCCCTGCAAAATGTAAATCTTGCCATTCACAACAGGATTTTCTCTTAAGGTTCCATAGAGTCCCACAGGCATTGGCGCGCCCTGCCGCCATGTGTTATTAGCCATGTTGTATATCTGCACATAATTTTTTCCGTTGCCGTCATAATAACCGCCCAATATATATATCTCATTATTATAATACGCCATTGACGGCCAGTTAACTATATTCTGGGGGCCGGTGGAAAGAGATGTATAATTATCTGTTGCCGGATCATATTTATATAAGTTTCTGTTATAGAATAAAAATATATTATTGCCATTAGCAACGGCAGTCAGCCCCTGTCCCTGCAAAGCGCCTGGAAGAGATGAAAGGTTTGTCCATGTATCGGTTGCGGGATTGTATTTTTCTGTTGGAAGATTTGCGGATTGGCTTGCGTTAAAGCCGCCAAAACAGTAGATGTTGCCGCCGTATCCCGTGCACGCAAGTCCCCACCTGGCAACATTTAGGCTTTTCCTCCGGATGTATGTATCATTAAGCGGATCATATTCCCAAACCAAACCCACCGGTTGAAGATAGAATATGTCATATCCGCCGATCGTGTATACTTTTCCATTCAGTACTGCTCCGGCCTGATCTGCATGCGGCTTTGGCAGATTTTTTATCTTTTGCCATGATTTGGGCTCAAAATGATCAAAAAAATTAAATGTGTTTTCTCCGCTGCTTATTGTCGCAGCCGCGCTGTTGCCGTAGTATATGTAAAGATTGGTTGCGGAAGGCGAAGCAGGAATGACCGGAACTTTTACCCAAAAAACAGCAGAACCGGAAGGAATATAAGATTCCAGCCAATAGCTTAATAAAGTAAAGCCATCGGCGCTTGTGAACCTGATATCCGAAAAGTCAAATTTCATATGGGGATTATAGGTAACATTGATTTTGACCTGATAATTATTTTGAGCGCCGGAGGAGGAACCGTTTATAGCGGCAGATTGCCGATATTTCCATGAAGAGTTATACCAATTGGACTGAGTGGCGGCTTTGACTTCGTCTGGTTTAATATGAGAAGAAATTAGAGACAAATTAAACAGAACTATTATGCCTACCAGAAGCTGAAGGATAAGAAAAACCCCAAGAAAAAATTTAACCTTTGAAGACTTAAATAAATATGCTTCTATAGCATGCAAAACTCTGATTATTTTCGTTCCGTTTTTTATTCCCTTTTGAGAAATTTCCATTTTCCTAATTATAGTCTTCATGATAAATTATTATGCTTATGAAGAAATTTCAAATTGTGTATTAATCAGGTTTGGATTATTTGGGTCGGTATTGACGGTAATTTTTATCATATTATTTTAGTATATACGGGAGTTTTTTCGTTGACAAGAGGAAGATTTTCCCGTGTAACACCAATATGATAATGTCCTCTTTAGCCCATATAGAAATGTCCGGTTTTCATCCCTCATACTAAAAGATGGCAGGAGCGAGGGGGTGAAAAATGAAACAAGTAATTTTGAGTATGAAAGAAT
>Ga0180732_1001595_pt1 | contig 13619 bp, 32 predicted proteins | sample KR11_01MetaG_FD_148674 | JGI IMG/M metagenome (GOLD analysis project Ga0180732, IMG submission 148674) | Groundwater microbial communities from the Olkiluoto Island deep subsurface site, Finland - KR11_0.1 MetaG | ecosystem: Environmental > Aquatic > Deep subsurface > Groundwater | place...
GGTATTTCATCCTTTAACGCTCCGTTTACAAATACCTTTAGTTTTCCATCTTTCTGTTCTGCTTTTTCAAGCACTATTTCATTTGGGTGTTGTTCTGGTTTTGCCATAGTTGTTTACTCCTTAATTTAATCGTTGAATATAATGTTTTTATTTACTTAACTCTGGGTGTAATTCATAAAACTGTTTTGTTGCTTTGTCGTGTCGTTTTGATAAAATAATTATATATATTATTCCAATTAGTGATAGGCTAAAAAAATATATATTTATGAGTCCTAGTATAGCACCAACAAAAACGGCAGATATTCCTAACGATAAAATGTTTCGAAATGAGCGAAACATTGCGTTTTCTTCTTTTGTCATCACCATTGTGATTACCTTCTTTGAAGAAATAATATTTTCATTTTTTTGTTTTCTTCCGTTGTTTTTGTTTCTTCTTTGTTTTGCGTTCTATTATATCATATTTAGTTGTCTTTGATTCAAGTATTGTTTTGTAGTCATTAAGCCATCCACCGTATCTGTGGTTGCATATTGCACAGATAAATTGTTCATACAATCCTTCCGGAACTGGTTCTTTATATATTCTAAATAATGAAGAACCGCATTCCGGGCAGCGTTCAAAGTGTTCTTGTTCAAAATTTGAGAAGTGTTTAGATACTTCATATTCTGTTAGTGTTGTTACCGCTATTGTGTTCATTTAACTTCCTTACATTTAGTTTGCCATTCTTCATACAAATGTTCTGTTTGTGAATTTAATGCTTCTATTATTGGTCTGTATTTATTTCCAATTGTCCAACATTTTTCACACCAGACGTTTCTGTAGTCTCCTCCAGTTTCTTCTTCATGACCTATACATGTTTCACAAAGGTCTTTTTTACAGTACATACATTCTGCGCGTGAACAGGCAAGTCCAATGTAAATTTCTGTATCGCATATGTCACAGAACTTACGGTGTTCTATTTTTTCTGATGGTATTCTAGTTTCTTTAATCATGATTGATAACTTTTCAAAAGATTTAATGCGCTTACTAATATAAGTGAAGTCCCTATAATACATGGTATTACAAATGCTTCTGAAATATAAATTATTCCAACGATACTAGGTACTGATATGATTATACCAAGTATCAATCTATTTTTTAGTTCTTTTGTAGTTATTTCTTTATTCCAAAAACTATTGTTTGTTTGTGTAGTGTTGTTCATTTTATTCACCTTATTTATCTTTCTTTATTTTGTGATAAATCCTTCGCATGTGATGCAGTACGTTGTTATTAGTACAGTTGCATCTTTTTCTATAATCATTATACTGTTTCTTTTACTTCAGTTTACAACAAACCATTTTAGGTCTTGTGGAAAGACGCTGTAATTTGGATAGTCTTTTATTGTTATTTCCATAATATATCATCTTCAACAATGTTTTCATTAAGTGGATGTTTAGGAGTTTTTGTTGCTTTCGAGGTTGTGATTCTACTAATTTGACTTGATTTTGAGTTTGAAAAATTAGTCAATGTTTTGATAATTGAATATAAAATGTAGAATATTGAAACAAATGTGAATAATATTGCAACTACTGTTAGTATGAATAGTCCCCAAAATATATTCACTTCTGTTCTAGGTTTAAAATCTTTATCGTCTGTTGTTTCTCTTCCTTCTAACATTCTTGTTACATGTTTATCAAATTTTAACATTATGTAGTTGTATAGATTACAAAAACTCATAGCATATCCTCCTTTTAGTTAGTTGTGATAATCAACGGTCACAAGATATCCTGATTTAACTCCAAGGTCTGCAAGTTTTTCTTTTACTTTTCCATTGAAACCACCATCTTCTTGTTCTGCAACCGGTGCAAAAATATCTTCACACATAAACACTTCTGAACCAACAATTAGTGTATAACAATCGAAGTCGTCTGGTATATCAGAGACAGCTATTATATCACCTTTATATGGTTTAAATCTTGATGGATGTACAAAGTCTACACCTGTACCGTGACAGGCGTTGCAACCATTACATTTTTTAGCCCAGTCGTCTGTGAATATTCTTTCATTGTTTATGTTGTATGTAACCCATTCAGGACGGTCACCAGTTCCTTTACATATGAAACAAAGTTGTTCATTTGCTGTATCTTTATATGGGTCATATTTATCATGTGCACCAGTCCATCTACCACCTATTGAGTACCAATCAAAAAATGTTATAGGTGGCACACTGTCTTCATCATATTCGGATTCATTGAATCCATCATAGTAAGGTAACATGATGTCTTCTATTGTTTTTTCAAGTTTGCTTGAACCAATTTTTAGTTTATTTGGTATCCAAATTTCTGCATGAAAGTGCATGTTTATCACTCTATATTTTCTAATTTATTTTATTTCTTCAGTTTTTCTATTAGAGATTTTCTAGTGTCCGAATCTTCCTTTGTATCTGGACACCAATCCAGAATAAAGAATCTAAGTGTTAATATTTCTTTTTCTGTCAGTTCTATTGTTTTGTTCATGATTATCAGTTTGTATTGGCTCTTTCAAAACATTCGTCTATATCAAGGCATAAGTCGTTGTTGTCTTCATGTTCTTCTTTTGTTATTTCTGCGTTGCAGTTTTCACAGTGATATTTCATTTATTTTTCCTCCAGTTTTCTAATTAGTTCTTCCATAAATTCTTCATTGATAGTGCCGTATTTGCGTGTTATGTTAACACACAGTTTAATTAGGTCTTCTCGACATTCTTTTTCATCAGAAGAAAGTTCTTCAATTTCATCTTCTTCCATATTAAAGTAGCAATCTCTTAGGTCTTGTAGAGTGTTGTGAAATCTACAGTAACTCATATTTGACATGTTTGTTCACCTTATTTTTAAATGATAAATTTTACTGACGTACGATTGTGCCATTTTTATTTGCTCCGGTGTTAAAGAATTAAATTGAACTATTTCAGAGAAATGTTCAGGAACAATGTCTTTGAGTATTTTCTGTTCTCTTGTACGTGATATTGGGGTTTCATTATTTTCTAGTTTGTATATCATGTTGTCTACTCTTCGACATGTTTTTGATACGGTGTCTTTAATTTTTTTTGAAAAGATGTTTTCTATGTTTATTTTTGATTTCATATATGACAATCAACTACAGTTATTAGTGTTTCTGGTTTAAGACCTGTTAGGAATTGTTTCTTAAAACTTTTATCCCATTCAAGTTTTTCATTTTCTGATTCAGATGAACAACCCCACCAACCCATATCTCCAGGAGAATGCCATTCTCCGTCATCTGTTATTACAGAATATGTTTTAAACCCGACAGTATGCTCTTTAAGATAGTTCTTTTGTGTTTTATATTGTTCTATGATATGTTTGTGATATTTTACTTCATATTCTTCATGTTTGTCTGGAGATTCACATATTGTTGTTGTTTTTTTCCACGTTTCAAGGAGTCTATCTTTTTGTTCCTTTTTTATTGCTTTCCAGTCTATATCTACAAAGCATGCTTGATCACAATACCCTTCTTTATATTCATCATTATCCATGAAGCTTTTCTTTCCTTTCAACACTCTATCTGGATACTTAAGTTGTGGTTTTAACTTTAGCAATCCTTGCCATCTACCACCTATTGAGTACCAATCCCATTTTGACTTTGGATTGTATGTAGATAATGCGTTGCCTTTACTATCAATTTTTAAACCATACCAATCTCTTGCAAAATTTTTTATATTCATATTTAGATATTGTTGTCGGTAGGTTATATTTTTCATGGTTAGGTTTCTTTTTTCTTTGATTAGTTCGCCATATGTGTATTTTATATACGGTTCAGTTGCTATTTCTTCATCGTATGGTGCTAATTTATCTTCTACGTTTTCTCCTATTACTAGGACTGTGTAGTGTGTCATATTCTATTCCTTTTTAGGTTTCTTCGATTATTTTTTTAGGTTCATTTATCCAATTTTCCATTCTTTCTAATTCAAAGTTATCTACCATAGCAATCATACATTTTTCAACTTCCGAAAGCATCATAGTTGGATATGATTGGTTTTTAATAGGTGGAAGTACCCAATGTAATTTATTTGCTATTCCAATTATTTTTTTTAGCCTGTCTGTTTGTTCGTCGTTCATATTATTTACCTTTTATTTATTTCACAATTTTTTTCTGAACAATATCTGCCCTGTGTGTTCCAGTACAATACATGATACCTTGCACCTTCTTTGATAATGTGTTTTAATGTTCCGTCGTCGTTAATTTCTTGATTTATTTTTTCAAATTTGAGCATTTTTTACCGCTTGCTCCTGTACCAATTCTGCTATTCCACTACCGTAATAATCTCGAACTATTTCTAGAGCACCTTCCATTGTACGTCCTTTTTCTGTAAGTTGTTCATAGAATAAAGAATACGCTTCTTCTATTACATTAGGTCCTATTATTGGTAACGGAGTTATTCTTGTAAATTCTCCGAATTTGTTCTTGTGGTTGTATTTGTATTTATCTTTACAATTGAGACATACTACACCTTTATCATCTGTGATACAGACATCATTATCTAGAAAGAAAAGGGTACAATACCCACATTGATTTGTGACATCTGTTTTTGGGTTGACTGACTTTGCTTTGGTTTTCATAGTATTCGTTTTAACTCAAGTTCTATTATTGAAAGTTTGTTTTTGATTTCAATTAACTTTTCAATAAGTTCATCTTTGTATTCCTTTTCGTTTATTACATTTTTCACAACTGATTCACAATCTTTGTTTAAAGTATGAAATGCTTCTTTAAAGTTGATGAGTTTTTTGTCTACTTCATATGACATGTATTACCTCTAAAAATAATAGATGGGAGACAAATCTCCCACGTATTTATGTTGAAGTATGTTTTGTTTGATATCTTTCAACGTTGATATTCATCTGTTGCGTGTGTTACATTAGAGGCTGCTGTTTTATCATCTGTTGGTTTCTTCATCTGAGATGCTAGCATTGTAGCAATCCAAGTATTGAACAAATTACCATCTGATCCAGCACCACCATTAACTAAGAAGTCTGGTACAACTTTTATCTTTCCAACTGCAACTTGTTCAAATATTTTAAGTAATGCAAGTCTTTCTGGACCGATAACTATTGACTGCGCTTCGTATGCGTCTGCTATACCTTTTCCTTCTTCTCTGTTTCTGTATGCAATACCATCTGCTTCATACTTTATGCCGTCCCTATTACCTGCTGCTTCTTTTCTTCGTGCTTCTGCCATATCTTCTTTGATCTTTATTGATAACGTTGCATCAATAACTTCTTTCTGTTTGGCAGCGCGAGCTGTCTTTTCCTGAACAACAATGTTTTCTTCTTGAGCACGTGCTTGTTCTTGATACTGCTCTTTCTGTTGTAAAGCAATTTCTTTAAAAGTCTGTGTATCTAACAATGCTTTGTCAACTGCGATGTATGAAATCAACAAGCCTTGTGTTTCTACATGATACTTTTCGAACTCTTCCTTTGCTTTTTCAAATGCGTCCTTCTGTAAAGCTGTCCTGCTTTGGATGAATTCTATTGCTTTCTTGCTTCCTGCATTGTTTCTGAAAGAACTGTCGATCAATGGATGAATGATTTGTTCAATCAAGTTTGGTACAGTACCGAATCTAGCAATAACAAATGGTGCGTGATCTGGGTGTACTCTGACTATAACTCTAACATCAGCATCTAATGTGAAACCATCTTTTGACGTTAAAGTTAACTGGCTGAACTTGAAGAACTCCGACGCTTTCATTCCAGTGATAAATTCTTCTCTTGGCATATCCTTCTTTCTTGGTTTTGTAAGACCAATTGTTATTCCACCAGGAGCAGCTCCTTGATGTTCACTACGCAAATCTGATCCAGAAGCCCAGTCAATTGTTACTGCGCTTGTAGGAACAAGATACGCGGTATATGCAAGTGGGTTCATGTTATATTTTCCAGGTGCTACTGGTTTGTCCCAAATGCCACGTTCTAATCTGTCAAATGTTAGAATAACTTCACCTTCTTCATGAACAGGTTGATCTACCATTGGTAAATTTGATGTGACTGCTCTTCCGGATGGTTTAACTAGTTCTTTTCCAACATTACTTCTTAATACTGCTACGTATCCAGGAGGTACTTCTGCTATTGGGTATGACTGCACTTCAAAGAGCATTGGATTTATATAATATTCTCCAGGCTGAAGTGTAGCAAGTTGTGGTCCTCTGTAACCGTTTGCTCTTATGAATTCTTGACCATTATTAAAATGGTTGTGATTGTTGTCTTCTGGAGCTGGTGATATTAGATAATCTGCTGGTAATGGTTTACCATCCATTGCGACTACAACACCTATATGCTCTTCGGGTATTTTTGTAACTGGATGTTTCTTTATAATAAATGCTCGTGTATTTATACGATATGTTCCTGGTCTAAGTATACCAACTTGTGGACCTTTCATACCTCCTTCATTTAAGAATTTTGTTGCGTCTTGAAAGCTGTCGCATTCAACCGCATCTGCAAGTAATCTACCGGCAGGAATTACCTTTCCGTCTATAGATTCCATTGTTGCTATCTCAGTTTCCGAGACAACTGTTATTCGTTCTTTTTCTATTCTCCAAGTAATTGGGTTAAACCAGTACAGTCCGGGCATTAATGTATCTGCTTGAATACCGATTTCTCCATTACGAGCGATTACCTGTCCTTGTGGCATTTTTTCGCCAAACATTCTTTTTGTTTTGATACCTACTTCATATCTTGAAACGTATGTAATACCTGCAAGTGCAAAAATCACTAATACAACTACTACTGATACGAATAGAAGGATACCAAAAATTTCGCCGAAGTTGGGCGTTATTAGTGCTTCCATATTTATATCTCCGATTTCTGTGTTTTGTTCATTATTCTATACCTAATTATGATTAGATGTTTTTAAACATCTCGTTTATAAGTTGAGTTTTGCAACGATTAGTTGTATATTGATATTTACCTATTAGTGCAAAGTCAATATATTTGCTCGCTACTATTGAGTTATTGCATGCATTGTTAATAACTGTTATTCTGTCGTGTCCAGACGCGGGATAACCTAAATTAGACACAACGTATTCGCGTGCTTTGTTCATATCGTTGTGAAAATTGGATATTGCCAACATATTTGTATATAAAAACAATACAAAAATTATTATACATAGTATGAATGCAATCGTTGATTTTTTAATCATAGTGTTCACCTCCTAACATTTTATAAATTAACTGTTCTTAACTAATTGATCGATATGTTTTAAGTATTCTACTAAACTGATTACACGTATTTCATATTTATGACCTACTACACTAATTGTTGGTATTATCCATTCTGATTTAAATTTTTCAAATAGTTCTTTTGAAAATTTATATTTTTCATCCCAAAAGATAATTTCCATTATAGCAGATTCTTCATTTATTTTTATAGTGAAGTGTAATTTTTTCTCTAAAGTTAGAGTATCTTTATACCAATAAACTGGACTAAATTCATAGATTTTTCTTTCATATGAAATTTTGTAAGGTGTACTATACATTCCAAAACTAAACATTGCTGAACTTATTGATGTATTCGTGTTCATTGTTCTCCTTTACTATGTCGCATTATTGATTGTTGTATTTTTCGTCTCCAGTGAATTTGTGTTTTCTTAAATTCCTTTAAACTCATTTCTGTTATTAAGTTATGTAATTTTAAATGCAAGTTTCCTTCTGAAGTGTTTTTTATTGCTGTTGGAATATCAGAATTACTGCTAAGTTTAGTTCCGTATTCTTGTTCCATTGCTCCAACGTCTATTGGATAATCAAATACAAAGTGGTATATTTCGTGTAATAAAATGCATATATATTGGTCTCCTTCTTTTAGTTTTGTTGGAATACAAAATGGAGAACGTAGTCCGGGTATTACTTCTATACATAATCCTTTTGAAGTTTCTAATGGAATATGTGATCGAACATATATAATATTGTGTGTTGTATCTGAATGTCCAAATGTTGGAACGTCTTTGTTAAAAACTATTTTTGGACATTTAAGTTTTTTAACTTTAGTTTTGCATTTAGGACATGTCTTTCGTTTTCTGTTGAATTGACATGTGTCTTCTGTTTTGTTGATAATTAATGGTTTGCTGTCAAACCGCATTTTATAATTACATTTTGGGCATATTGTACCTCCAGATAAGTAAGCATCAGCAATGATTCGAAGGTGTTTTTTGCTTACTAACATGTTATTCCGCCTTAGCTAAAATAAATTTCATCAATAGCTTCTAGGTCGGTATCTGTTATGTTTCCTATTGTTTCTGATCTTTCAAGTTCAGTGTAACCGTTCTCGAATAGTGTGAACACATCTATAATTGCTCCTTCAATGTTTTGACACCCGAAACCGTGGTCGTTAAGTTCAGGTTTAATTTCTTCTTTAGTTACATCTTCTTTATTGTCCAAAACAACTGGATCCATTTTTATATATCCAATACGACCATACCAGTCTGTTATTTTTGTTATGCCTTCTAGTCGTATTCCTGTTTGTTTTAGTGTTACTTCTTTCATTACGTATCTCCTTTGAAATGTAGTATTATTTTCTTACGCCAAAAATATCCGTAAAATCCTCTTTTTTAAGGTCGATTATACGACGGGGTTCTGAACGTTGACTATTTCCTATTAGGGTTAATACCCCTGTTGTGAGCATCATAGTGCCTAGAATAGCAAATAAAACTCCTATAACTATTATTATGTCTGTGTCCCAAATAAGAATAAACGACACGATTACGAATGCTATTCCAGCCATGATTGATTGTAGTGGTGTTCTAACGTTTGTCATATTATATCCGTTTATCTTTTATTTTTTTAACTCCATTTTTAATTTCTATTAGATGTCTTTCATATAGAGAAAGTTGTGACATATCTTCAGCTACATCTAATTCTGATGGGCTGCTATAAAGTTCACTACTTATTTGTTGTTTAATTTCATCATACATGTTGCGTATGTGAGTTTGACACATTGTTATATTGTCATGAAATGTTTGTCCTTTTGGTTGTATGTTAATTTCGTTCACACTAATGCTCCTGAACTGTCGTAGTATTCTCCAACGTTTTTAATAACGTCACCATATGTTAGATTTTTTGCTTCTTCATCTGTAAAACCCGATATGTATTTGGCTATATCGTTATAGTAGGATATATCTACAACGTTAACTCCAATCACGAGGTTTTCAAATATGTTGTGTAATACTGGACTGTTTTCAATTTTGTCTTTAACCGATTCATCTTCGACGTGATTCCAAACTAAGTCGAGAAATAAAAACATGTACATGTTGCACCTCTTTATTCAATATTTTCTTTGTTAACAATTCCACCACAGACTATACAATATTTGTGTATTTCATCAAATGCACTACCTGAGTGAATAGTGTTAAATGTTGGATGCCGTTCATCACAGTTACAGTCGCTACCGTAAGATGGAAGTTTGGCAATGTTACTTTTGATGTCATCTTCTATATCATAGAATCGTCCTAATAAGGTGTCTATTTTTGATGTTGTTTCTACATAGTCTTTGGTTGGCATTATAATTACTCAGGTGGTTTTGGAATATTTATTCCAGAGATAGCTACTTTTCCAAGTATGAACTTTTGGAACATGAAGTAGAACATAACTGTGTCGTATACATTATCTAAGCGTTTCATATATCTTTCTTCGTCTGTATCCTTAACAGAAAATGCCTTTTCCAATTTTGCTTTTATAGATGCATAAACGATTGGATTTATAGCTGTTATTAGTTCTTCGAATTCTTCTATGTCCATTTCATCCCATCTAGTACCGAACCAGTATTGTTTCAGTGCTTTAATGGCGGTTTTCAGTTCTTTACTTATTTCTTTTGGTGTGTCATTCATATTTATTCTCCTTGTTTCATTTCACTTTCTAATATTTTGCCCAGTAAAAACAGACCTGTCCATTCATATTCTTCTTTTATGTTTTTGTCTGATTTTAGTGTGTCAATTGCATTATATAGATTCGTCCTTATGTGCGGTTGTAACGTGCTGAAATATTTTCTCCAATATTCAGAGTCCATGATAACCTTTTATTGTATTGTTCCCATTAAGACAGCTTTTCCAGCTTTAAGGCTTTCAATAGATTTTTCTGTTTCTGCATTAGAAGATAACGGAACTTTAACTTTTTTGAATTTTTTCTCTTTACCGGCGCGAGTCGCATTTCCTGGGCATTCAATTATTTTATTTAGTACTAATAGTTTTTTTATATGAACGTATGGAATAACGCTTAAGCTGTTCTTTGCATATTCATATCCACTATCTAATAGTTTTTCTATATACTCACTGATAGTGAATATGTCATCGAGTTTTGGACCGACTACACCCCATATATTCTTTGCAGAATTTTTTCTAAGTCTTGCAAGTTTGCTTGGATAAGTTGATGTAGCTTCTTGTCTGGAAGCTGGTGTTTTTATTTCTATTATACTTGCATCGTCGCTTACCCAACGCTTCTTCTTTCCGAGTCTGTTTGCTAGTGTATCTTCCAACACATCAGATAATAATGTCGTTGGTTCTTTTGCTTGAAACATACCAAGCAGTTCTTCGTCTACTTCAATAACAATTTTCTTTTTCATTGTTTTGTTCCTCCATGCCAACTTTACCTTACACCTTAACGGCTACATCCTGTTGGCTCACGTATTTGAGCAAGGTTTTACTTTTTTTCCTTCAACTGATTTTATATTTGGACAATGTTCATCATTTACATTACATTCTGAACAGCATCCACCACAATAGTTTTTCATATTCATTACTCCATATTCAGTTACCAATAGTGTTCTTTTGAAATGCCAGCTTTGTTAAGCGGGCAAATTTCATGGTATTCTTCATCGTGATTACATCGTGTCATACAACACCATTCTATTACTTCATTTTTTGAAACAACTGGTTTTGTTTTAAACAATGTTGAAACACAACAATCATGTGTGTTTCCATTACAGCTATTTTTTGCCCAACAATAATTACATATAAAATACTTTATCATAATGATTCTGAATTAAATATTAGCATTTGTATTACTATAATTACTTCTTTTAGTATAACTAGTTTAAATCGTGGGTCAAGAGCCTATTATTTATATTGCATATTTCATCATAAGTTCCTCAAAATCTTTTTTCATTTGTTCAACATTTGTTTCTTTGTGAATACAAAACTTTCCTTCAAGGTTAACATTGTATTCAAATTCATCTATACGTTTTAGTTTAAAATTTAATTCTGACATAGTTTCACTTTTTTGTGAGTTGTTCTGCAAATGATAGTCCTACCAAAAAAGCTTCTAAATATACATATGCTTCTTTTGTTTTTAGTGTTGTTCGTATAACACGTTCCATCTTTTCATTTTTGTATAGGTCTATTCCAATATAGTCATATCTGTGACCGGCTATTATGGAATATGGTAAAATAATTTTGTTTATTTCTTCTTCCATATCTTTTACGTCTTTGAAGGTTATTCTATGTGTCATATTTCATCCATTATTTTTTGAGTTCCCATTTTATGTTATTTGAACGACACACTTGTGCTGTTAGGTCTTTGATATTTTTGTTTAATTCTTTGAGTTGTTGTGCTATGATTTCAAGTACTGATATTTGATCCATAATACTTCCTATTTAAATTTTAAACCGTGTTTGTTGTGTTCTGCTATCATTACAAGTATTAGCCCTAATGGACCTAGTAATGCAACTAAAACTGAACTAATTCTATCACTTCTGCGATCTCTTTCTGCAAGATATGGGTACTTTCGTTGAAAGTGTGCAAAATCAAATCCATATGTTAATACGCCACATCCAAACCATACTGTAATAAACAGTAATCCCATCCAGATTGTTATTATCATATTGATCACTTATTTAAATTTTAATCCATACTTGTGTTTTTCAGCCATGAAAGTGACTGTTAACCCTATAGGTCCAAACATTCCTAGTAGAATCCCATCATATTTTCTTGAGTTGATTATGCTGTTTGCAATTCCTGGTGAAAACAAATCATATCGTCTTTTGATATAAAAATATATGAATCCATGATTATATCCATAGGTTAAAACACCGCATATTATCCAGAATATTACAAATGCTAATATCATCCAAATTCTTATTATCATAAGTTTTTCATTTTGAATTTACACGTTTCAAATCCATGTTCTTTGCCATATTCTTGTATCTCAAGTATATTCATATTTCACCCTCCAAATTGGCTAATTTTGTAATATAAATAGTCTATATAGTATTAAGAGCATATAAACCTATTGTTTATAACTATTAAAATATTTATACAGTAAGACATAATACTTACTTGATATTTGATAATAAGTTCATTATAATTCATTGAATCGTTCGACCAAAAGATATATATGCTAGTACAACCTTCATAGAATAATCTTTTGTGTATGTTTATTTTCAAGATAGACAACGCAACGGATACAACCTTATAAGGAGGAACAAAAATTGAATAGTAAAATTATAGCGGTTATATTAGTGCTTTTTGCATTGATGTATCCTGCTAGTGCAGCGATTGAAATAAGAGGTACAGTTGTAGATGTTAATAACGAATTTAATACGACAACATGTGTAATGTGTGCTAGTATCACGTCTAACTGGAATGCAAAAAATTTTGCAGCGTTTTACTACGATATAGATAAGGACATGTCTAGTGAAACACTTAATGTAACTATCTCTAATAGTGACAGAAGAACTATAGCTAAAAACGACCTTGTTTATAAAACTGAACCCAAACCAGCAGACTTTCCTGCTACTAAAGCAAATAAAGGAGCAGGTACATATTTTGTGATTGGTTGGAAAGGAGAGAAATATGTTGCTATAGATGGAAATGCAAATAAACTTGCAAAACTTGCATATGAAATGAGTGAATCTGACAAGATAACGGTTTCATCTGGCAACGTTTGGAAGATTGGCGCTGGTTATGAACTGGCAATAAGTGCTATTGATGCAAAAGCCGCACCAAGACAGGCATGGTTGACTTTAACTAAAGACGGAAATAAAGTTGATGACGTTGTTGTTCAACATAGTGGTATGTATAATTATACTAAAACTATTCTTGGAGAACAAGACACTCTTGTATTTACTGTATATGTTGACTCTATCTTTTCAGGAACAACATCAGACATGGTGCAATTTAAATATGCATGGTTGATGGACGATAGTAATGTTAGTGAAGTCAAGACATCTGACTCATATGGTTTATTAGATGTGATAAGAGCAGATAAAGATGCAATTGAATTGAAAAATAGTGACAATGCAATATCATTGTCGAAAGATAGTGTAATTGACATTATGGGCACTATAAAGTTTAAAGTTGCCGATAGTGATACTGTTAGATACTATCCAAAAGTAGATATTAGTTCACTTGGTGAATCAACAGTTGTGCCAACAACTACATCATCAATTGTGTCAACACCAGTACCAACACTAGTACCAACACCAGTGGCAACGGAAGCTCCGGTTCCAGTAGCACCTGCTCCAGTAGCACCTGCTCCAGTAGCTCCACCTGCTCCAGTAGCAACGGCGTCACCTACTCCGGTAGCAACAACGCCAGCAGAAAGTACTCCAGGATTTGAAGCAATCTTTGCTATCGCAGGATTGGTTCTAGTTTCGTTTGTTGTACTAAGAA
>Ga0180732_1001596_pt1 | contig 13619 bp, 13 predicted proteins | sample KR11_01MetaG_FD_148674 | JGI IMG/M metagenome (GOLD analysis project Ga0180732, IMG submission 148674) | Groundwater microbial communities from the Olkiluoto Island deep subsurface site, Finland - KR11_0.1 MetaG | ecosystem: Environmental > Aquatic > Deep subsurface > Groundwater | place...
ATGGCGGTTTGCTGGATCGCATCGACGCGCTGACTTCCACCTTGCCGCTGGCCATGCTGGCGCTGCTCTTTCACGGGCTGAACTAGTGCAGAACCTCACCGTTCTTGGCTCCACAGGGAGCATAGGCAAAAGCACGCTGGATGTCGTCGCGCGCCACCCGGATCGTTACCGCATCATCGCCCTGACCGCGAGTCAGCAAGATGAATTGCTGTTCGAACAATGTCAGCAGTTCCGCCCGCATTTCGCCGTGCTGCTCGACGAGGCGGCGGCCGAACGTCTGCGCAAGCGTATCGTTGCTGCGGGACTTGATGTTGAAGTGTTATGCGGCAATGAATCTTTGGTGCGGGTCGCTACCTTGCCGGAAGTGCATGCGGTGATGGCGGCCATCGTCGGCGCGGCGGGCATGCGTCCCACGCTGGCGGCGGCGGAAGCGGGAAAGAAGATACTACTGGCGAACAAAGAGACACTGGTACTGGCTGGTCACCTGTTCATGGATGCGGTGCGCCGCAGCGGTGCGGCGCTGTTACCTATCGACAGCGAACACAACGCTATCTTCCAGTCCTTGCCGCACGATTACGCAGGGAATATGCAGCAGAGTGGCGTCAGCAAGATCTTGCTGACTGCTTCGGGCGGCCCGTTCCGCAACACTCCTTTGTCGGCCCTGCAGAATGTCACACCGGATCAGGCTTGCGCCCATCCCAACTGGAGCATGGGGCGCAAGATTTCGGTCGATTCTGCCAGCATGATGAACAAAGGGTTGGAGGTGATCGAGGCGCACTGGCTGTTCAATGCCGCGGCCGATGACATTCAGGTGGTCGTGCATCCGCAAAGTGTGATCCATTCCATGGTGCAGTACGTCGACGGTTCGGTGCTGGCGCAGCTCGGCAATCCGGACATGCGCACGCCCATCGCCTACGCCTTGGCCTGGCCGGAGCGTATCGCTTCCGGGGTTGCGCCGCTTGATCTGTTCGCCATCGCCAAGCTGGATTTCGTCGCGCCCGACCTTGAGCGCTTCCCTTGCCTGGCATTGGCGTATCAAGCCCTGCGTGCCGGCGGCACTGTGCCGGCGCTGCTCAATGCTGCGAATGAAGTGGCGGTGGATGCGTTCCTCAATCATCGCATCGCCTTCCTCGATATTCCGCGCCTGATCGCGTCCGTGATGGCGGCGGTACCGCGTTGTGAAGTGCATCAGTTGCAGGATGTGCTGGACGCCGACGCTGCAGCGCGTGAATGCGCTCGGACGTGGGTGCGGGAAAACACAAAGTGATGTTGCGCCTATCACTGACTGGATCCGGGGAGAACGCATGATCACCCTGCTTTCCTTCGTCGTCGCCATCGTCGTGCTGGTCGTGTTCCATGAATACGGCCACTATCTGGTCGCGCGCTGGTGCGGCGTGAAGGTGCTGCGTTTCTCGGTCGGTTTCGGCAATGTCATCTACTCGCGCCGCTTCGGCAAAGACGGCACCGAATGGGCGTTGTCCGCCATCCCGCTGGGCGGTTACGTGAAGATGCTGGATGAGCGCGAGGGAGACGTCGCGCCGAATGATTTGCGCCACGCTTTCAATCGTAAGCCGGTGTTGCAGCGCATGGCCATCGTCGTGGCAGGGCCGCTGGCCAATCTGTTGCTGGCCGTGGTGTTGTACTGGGCGCTGTTCATGTACGGTGTGCCCGGGATCAAACCGGTGCTGGGCGAGATCGCGCCGGGCACTCCGGCCGCCGTCGCTGCCTTGCACACTCAAAGCACTATCGTCAGTATCAATGGACAAGCCACGCAAAGTTGGCAGGAAGTACGCTGGACTTTGCTCGACCTGATCCTGCAGCAGCGTTCCGCTACCTTGCAACTGCGCGACCGAATGGATGTTATCGTTGAACGGAAGTTGGATATGTCCGGTCTGTCTGCGGCCGATCTGGACGGCGACTTCATGCGCAAGTTGGGTCTGTTGCCATACCAGCCGCCGGTGTATCCGGTTATCGGCCAGTTGACGGAAGACGGTGCGGCGGCACAGGCGGGCATGAAGACGGGTGACCGTGTGTTGTCCGTGAATGGCGAGACGGTGGCGTTATGGACAGACTGGGTCGAGGTGATCCGGGCGCATCCCGAACAGATGTTGCTGCTCGAGATCGAACGTGACGGTGCGAGTATCGACCTGACGATCAAACCGGCAGCAGTCATTGATAAAGGCGAACGCATCGGTCGCATCGGCGCGGGGGCACAGATCGATCAAAAAGCTTTTGAGGCATTGCTGACTGAAGTACGTTACCCGCCGTTGCAAGCACTGTCTGAAGGGCTAAGCAAAACTTGGGAGACGGCCGTCATCAGCCTGAAGATGATGGGCAAGATGGTCATGGGCGAAGTGTCGCTGAAGAACCTGTCCGGCCCGATCACCATCGCCGACTATGCCGGTCAGTCGGCGATGATGGGCTTAGGGGCCTATGTGGGTTTCCTAGCACTGATTAGCATCAGTCTGGGAATATTGAATCTGCTGCCGATCCCGTTATTGGATGGCGGTCATTTGCTGTATTATTCGGTCGAATTTTTCAAGGGCAGTCCGGTCTCTGACTATCTGTGGGAAGCAGGACAGAAAGTCGGTATCGCACTCTTGGTGACCATGATGGCTTTTGCGTTGTACAACGACGTGAGCCGCCTGATTTTGGGTTAATAAACAATGGATTTTAGAAAATTAGCGGGCGTGATTGCGCTTGTATACGGCGCGTCTGCCTGGGCGGGGCAGCCTTTTGTGGTGAAAGACATCCGCATCGAGGGTATTCAGCGCACCGAAGCGGGCACTGTGTTCAGCTATCTGCCGGTCAAGGTCGGGGATACGCTGGATGATGACCGTGCGACATCAGCTCTGCGTGCCTTGTTTTCCACCGGCTTCTTCAAAGATGTGCAGTTGCTGGAAGAGCAAGGTGTGCTGGTGGTGCGCGTGCAGGAGCGTCCGACCATCGCCAGCGTCGAGCTGGACGGCATCAAGGATTTCCCCAAGCCGCAGTTGCTGGAGAACCTGAAACTGGTCGGATTGGCCGAAGGCCGCATCTTCGACAAATCGGCGCTGGAAAAATCCGAGAACGAATTGAAGCGCCAGTACATCGCCCGCGGCAAGTATGGGGTGTCCGTCAAGACGAAAGTGACGGAGCTGGAGCGCAACCGTGTCGCAGTCAGCCTGGATGTGGTCGAAGGCAAGCCTTCCAAGATCCGTCAGATCAATATCATCGGCAACACGCATTTCAGTGATGACGATCTGCTCGGCGAGATGAAACTGACCACGCCTGGCTGGTTCACCTGGCTCAGTAGCAACGATCAGTATTCGAAACCGAAATTGTCTGCCGACATCGAGAACCTCCGCAGCCTCTACCTGAACTCGGGTTACATGGACTTCTCCATCGACTCGACCAACGTGACGATCTCTGCCGACAAGAAGGACATCTACATCACGCTCGCGTTGACCGAGGGCGAGCAGTATTCCATCTCGGACATCAAGGTGGCGGGTGCCAAGGGCGTGTTCAGCAACGAGGCGCTGCGCGCCATGGTCGATGTGCAGCCGGGACAGGTGTTCTCGCGCGAGGCCCTGACCGCCGCTTCGGAGAAGATCCGCGAGAATCTGGGCGAGGAGGGCTATGCTTTCGCCAACGTGAACATCGTGCCGGATATCGACAAGGAGAAGCATCAGGCCGCGTTCACCTTCGTGGTGGACCCCATGCAGCGTGCCTATGTGCGCAACATCAATGTCTCCGGAAACGACAAGACCAAGGACGAAGTGATCCGGCGCGAGTTCCGCCAGATGGAAGGCGGCTGGTTCGCCACCTCCAAGATCAAGAAATCCAAGCAGCGCATCGACCGCCTCGGGTTCTTCGAGAGCGTGAACGTCGAGACTCATCAGGTACCGGGCAGTACCGACCAACTTGATCTGGATCTGACGGTGGCGGAGAAATCCACCGGCAACTTCAACATCGGTATGGGTTTCAGCAACGGGGAGGGTCTGACCTTCATGGGCGGCATCACCCAGTCCAACCTGTTCGGCACGGGCAACTACCTGTCCACGCAGGTCAACACCAGCAAGGTGAATCAGGTGTACTCGGTGTCCTATACCAACCCGTATTACACCGACGATGGCATAAGCCGCGGCTTCGACCTTTACAAGCGGCGCTCGGACGTCACATCGACCAGCATCAGCCAGTACACCTCCGAGACCTACGGTGGTGGCGTCCGCTACGGCGTGCCGATCAGCGATGAAGAGATGTTCCACTATGGATTGGCCTTGGAGAACACCACGATCGGCCTGACCAGCAACAGTCCGCAACGATTCATCGATTACATAGCGACCTTTGGCGAGACCAACCAGAACATGCTGGGTACCATAGGCTGGTCGCGCGATACGCGTGATAACGCGCTGTTCCCGAGTGAAGGGGCGATCCAGCGCGCCAACATCGAGGCTTCCCTGCCGGTATCCGGCCAGCGTTTTTACAAGGTCACCTATACCCAGCAGTGGTACCAGCCGCTGACTGAGAATCTGATCCTGCACCTGAACGGTGATCTGGGCTTGGCGGATGGATATAGCGGCATGGCGCTACCGTTCTTCAAGAGCCTGTATGCAGGCGGTTCGGGCAGCGTCCGGGGATATGATTACAACTCTTTGGGTCCGCGCGATGCCAGCGGATATTCGCTGGGCGGTAACCGGCGCGTGGTGGGAAACGCAGAGATTTTGTTCCCCATGCCGGGCATGGAAAAGAGCCGGTCGCTGCGCATGAGCCTATTTCTTGACGGTGGCGCGGTCTACGGCGATGCTACGCAGACGCCGGCGTCGGAGGGAATGCGCTATGCTGGCGGCTTGGGACTGACCTGGTTCTCGCCGGCCGGTCCGATACAGATCAGTTGGGCCAAGGCATTGAATACACAGCCGCAGGACAAGCTGCAATTCTTCCAGTTCACCATGGGTGGCATGTTCTAGCGGTCAGTACCTTCGCTGGTTTGATGTCCGATAAGGAGCAATCATGAAGAACATATTCGTTGCATTCGTTTTTGGGGCGCTGGTCGCTGCCAATGTCCAGGCTGCTGATTTCCGTATCGGTATCGTCGATACCGAGCGCATCCTGCGCGAATCCGCGCAGGCGCTTGCCGCGCAGAAGAAGATCGACAAGGAGTTCGCGATACGCGACCAGGAGATCAAGAAGCTGGCCGGCGAGCTGAAGGACGTGCAAGAGGATCTGGAAAGTAACCGTGGCAAGTTGTCCGATTCTTCGCGCCGCATCAAAGAGCGCGAGATCGCCAATCTCAATCTGCAATTGCAGACCCGTCAGCGCGAGTTCCGTGAAGATTTGAGTCTGCGCCAGAACGAAGAGCTGGCACAGATCCTCGCCAAGGCAGACAAGGCGATCCGTGCCATCGCCGAGAGCGAGCAATACGATGTCATCCTGCAGGAAGCCGTTTACCGCAATCCGCGCGTGGATATCACCGACAAGGTACTCAAATATCTGGAAGGCGAGCCGCTGTCCGGGTCGGCTAAGTGACGTTTCAACAGGGTTGAGCAGATGGAGCGACCGCACTACAGTCTGGCTGACATCGTTGCCCGTTTCGGCGGGCAGGTGCTCGGGGACGCGCAAACTGCCATCACGCAGATCGCCACACTGGAGAAAGCCGGTCAGGGGCATATCGCCTTCCTGGCCAACGCCAAATACCGCAAGCAACTGGACGACAGTCATGCTGCTGCCGTGATACTCGGCGCAGCCGATGCCGAACTGACCCAGCGTCCGCGCATCGTCGCCGCCAATCCCTATTCCTACTTCGCCAAGCTGTCTGCTTTCCTCAATCCCCTGCGTGAATATGCATCCGGCATACATGCCAGCGCGGTGATAGCGCCGGGTGCGCATGTCTCACCGGACGCGCATATCGGTGCCAATGTGTGGGTGGGTGAGGGGGCGCGTATCGGTGCTCGCTGTGTGGTGATGGCCGGCTGTACTGTTGGTGAGCATGTGACCATGGGTGAGCAGGTGCGGTTGTATCCCAACGTCAGTGTTTATCACGGTTGCATGCTGGGCGATCATGTCATCGTGCATGCCGGTGCAGTGATCGGTGCGGACGGGTTCGGCATCGCCATGGAAGAAGGGCGCTGGCTGAAGATTCCGCAGATCGGCCGTGTCATCATCGGCGACCACGTCGAGATCGGTGCCAACACCACCATAGACCGCGGCGCGCTGGACGACACCGTGATTGAAGAGGGCGTGAAACTGGACAACCAGATCCAGATCGCGCACAACGTGCGCATCGGTGCGCATACCGCCATCGCCGGTTGTGTTGGCATCGCGGGCAGTGCGCGTATCGGACGCTACTGCCGCATCGGCGGCGGCGCCATCATCCTTGGTCATCTGCAGGTCGCCGACGAGGTCGAAGTATCTGCCGGAACGGTGATCACCAAGAGCATAGCGAAGGGCAGCTACACCGGCACCTACCCGTTCAGCGACAACCACGCCTGGCGGCGCAACGCGGCGCAGCTACGTCACCTGGACGAGATGGCGAAACGCATCAAACAACTTGAACACGACATTGCAACATTGAAGGGGAGAGAAGCATGAGCATCACCATGGACATACATGAAGTATTGGAACATCTGCCGCACCGTTATCCTTTCCTGCTGATTGATCGCGTGCTGGACGTGGTGCCGAACGAACGCATCGTGGCACTCAAGAACGTGACCATGAATGAGCCATTCTTTCCCGGCCATTACCCGCATCATCCGGTGATGCCGGGCGTGCTGATCATCGAGGCGATGGCGCAGGCTTCAGCGCTGCTGTCATTCAAAAGTATGGGCACCAAGCCGGACGAGAACTCTGTGTACTACTTCGTGGGTATCGACAACGCGCGCTTCAAGCGTCCCGTCAGCCCCGGCGACCAATTGATCTTCCGTATGGAACTGACCATGAACCGTCGCGGTATGTTCAAGTTCAAGGGCACGGCCGAAGTGGATGGACAGATTGCCGCTGAGGCGGAATTGATTTGCGCAATCAAGGAAAAGTAATGATCGAATTGCGCCATCCGACTGCGATCATCCATCCGGGTGCGAAACTGGCCGACGATGTCAGCGTTGGCCCTTACACCATCATCGGCGAGCACGTCGAGATTGGTGCCGGCACCACGGTCGGCCCGCATGTGGTCATCAACGGCCACACCACCATCGGCAAGAACAACCGCATCTTCCAGTTCTCCTCGCTGGGCGAGATCCCGCAGGACAAGAAATATGCGAACGAGCCGACACGGTTGGAGATCGGCGACAACAACATGATCCGTGAGTTCTGCACCTTCAACCTGGGCACTGCACAGGACAAGGGTGTGACGCGCGTCGGCAACAATAATTGGATCATGGCCTATGTGCATCTGGCGCATGATTGCCAGGTCGGCAACAACACCATCTTCGCCAACAATGCGCAGTTGGCGGGGCATGTGATCGTGGACGACTATGCCATATTGGGCGGATTCACCGTGGTGCACCAGTTCGTGCAGATTGGTGCGCATGTCATCACCGGCATGGGCAGTATCCTGTTTCAGGATATCCCGACTTATGTCACCGTTTCCGGCAATCCTGCCGCGCCGCACGGCACCAATTCGGAAGGTCTGAAGCGGCGCGGATTCTCCAGTGCTGCTGTGATGGCGATCAAACGCGCATACAAGACCCTGTACAAATCCAGCATGACACTGGAAGAAGCGAAGGCGGCGCTTGCCACGCAGGCAGCCGAGCATCCCGAGCTACAGGCCATGGTCGAATTCCTCGGACGTACCCAGCGCGGCATCGTCCGATAATCATGACTGAACCTGTCAAGACCATCGCCATCGTGGCGGGTGAGGCATCGGGCGACATGCTGGCCAGCATGCTGATGCAGGCCATCAAGCAAGCCTATCCTGCCGTGCGTTTCATCGGTATCGGCGGCCCCAAGATGCAGGCGGTCGGTATGGAGATCCTGTTTCCTTTGGAAAAGCTTGCGGTGCGCGGTTATGTCGAAGTGCTGCGCCACTACCGCGAGATCGTCGGCATCCGCAGCCAGTTGCGCAAACGATTCCTCGCGCAAAAACCGGACTTGTTCATCGGCGTGGATGCCCCCGATTTCAATCTCGACCTCGAAATGGCATTGAAGTCGCATGGCATTCCCACCGTGCACTACGTCAGTCCTTCCATCTGGGCCTGGCGCGGCGAGCGCATCAATAAGATCAAGCAGGCCGTCTCGCACATGCTGGCGCTGTTCCCGTTCGAGGCACCTTTGTACGAGCAAGCCGGTGTGCCGGTCACCTATGTTGGCCATCCGCTGGCTGACTTTATGCCCGAGCAACCCAACCGTGCCGCGATGCGCGAGCAGATGCGCATCCTGCCCAAGACGGCCAAGGTGTTCGCCCTGTTGCCGGGCAGTCGCCAGAGCGAGGTGCGCCAGCTTGCCGAGACTTATATTGAGACGGCCAAGCTGATCTGGCAGCAATGTCCCGAAGCGCAATTTCTGGTGCCGCTGGCTACGCGCGAGACGCGCAACATCTTCGAGAAGGTACTGTGGAAGCTGCACGCGCAGGATCTGCCTATGACGCTGTTGTTCGGTCACGCGCATGACGCGATGATCGCCGCCGACGGTGTACTGGTCGCCTCCGGTACCGCCACGCTGGAAGCTGCATTGCTCAAACGTCCCATGGTCATCACCTACAAGATGCCGGCGCTGTCGTGGTGGATGCACAAGCGCAAGATGTATCAGCGCTGGGTTGGTCTGCCTAATATCCTGGCCGGGCGATTCGTGGTGCCCGAGATATTGCAGGACGATGCGACCCCGCAGAATCTGGCGCAGGCATTGCTGAATCTGGTCAATAACAAGGCCGCGGTAGCGGAATTGCAGCAGACCTTCACCGCGATGCATCACAGCTTGCGCCAGAACACGGCGCAGAAAGCGGCGGCAGCCATCCTGCCGTTTCTGGTGAAAGATGCAGGCTGAACTGCTGATCTGCGGCGTGGACGAGGCCGGCCGTGGTCCCTTGGCCGGGCCGGTGAGTGCCGCAGCGGTGATCCTCGATCCGGCTCGTCCCATCGTCGGATTGGCTGATTCCAAAAAATTGAGCGAGAAGCAGCGCGACCGTCTGGCCCCCATCATCCGCGCGCAGGCATTGGCCTGGTGCGTGGCCTATGCCGAGCCTGACGAGATCGATGAGATCAACATCCTGCAAGCGACCTTGCTGGCGATGAAACGTGCCGTGGAAGGTTTGTCGATCCGTCCGCAGCAGGTGCTGGTGGATGGACTGTATTGTCCGGATACCGGCATCCCCAGCGAGGCCATCGTCAAGGGTGACAGCAAAGTGGCAGCTATCTCTGCCGCATCCATTCTGGCCAAGACCGCGCGCGACGAGATCATGCTGCGCATGCATGAACGCTATCCGCAATACGGTTTTGATGCACACAAGGGTTATCCTACGGCTGTTCATCTGGCTGCATTGCGTACGCACGGTGTGCTGGACATCCATCGACTATCATTCAAACCGGTGCGAGAAGCGATCGCACCCATTACTCAGGAGAGATCATGCTGACATTTTTGAAATTGTTACATCTTTTTGGCGTTGTCGTTTGGGTCGGCGGGATGTTCTTCGCTTACCTGGTGCTGCGTCCGGTTGCGGCCGACGTGTTGCAACCGCCGGAACGTCTGCGTCTGTGGAACGGCGTGTTCAGCCGCTTCTTCAACTGGGTATGGCTGTCCATCGGTGCCATCTTGCTCAGCGGCCTGTATCTGATCTACCTGTATGGCGGCATGGGCAATGTAGGCCACTATGTGCACACGATGCTGCTGCTCGGTCTGGTGATGGTCGCCGTCTATGTGTATGTGTTCTTCGGCTGCTTCGTGCCCTTCAGCCTGCATGTCGAGAAGGAGCACTGGAAGGAGGCGGGTGCCTTGCTGGGCAAGATACGCAAACTTGTCGCCATCAATCTGTCATTGGGAGTGCTTACGCTGGCGGTCGCCACCATAGGCGTTCAATTCGGTTAAGGAGAGAAGTATGCGAAAGATCGTATTCGTTCTGATATGCGCAGTGATCGGCATGGCCATCGGCTACGGTATCTTCGGCAAGATCGCCGGTCACTATGTCAGTTTGAACAGCCTGCTCTCGTTCGGCGGCAACGCCTTGCAGAGCGCGTGGAGCTCCGTGTCTGGTCTGGCAGAGATGCGTAACAAGATACTACTGTGCGGTGCGGGTGGTGCGATAGTGGGTTTTCTGTTGTCGACCAGGCTGAAAAAATGAAACTGCGGTGCGCTGAGTAGCGTCCGAGATACATGAAGACCATCTCCTTCCCCGACAGCCCATACAAGTTGCACCTGCCATTCGACCCGGCGGGCGACCAACCAACAGCCATCGCGCAGCTGGTGGAGGGTATCGAGGATGGGTTGGCCTACCAGACGTTGTTGGGAGTGACCGGTTCCGGAAAGACCTTCACCATCGCCAATGTCATCGCGCGCACCGGGCGGCCGGCCATCGTGATGGCACCGAACAAGACGCTGGCTGCGCAGTTGTATTCCGAGTTGCGCGATTTCTTTCCCGACAATGCCGTCGAATATTTCGTCTCCTACTACGACTATTACCAGCCTGAAGCTTATGTGCCGTCGCGCGACGTGTATATCGAGAAGGATTCTTCCATAAACGAGCAGATCGAGCAGATGCGCTTGTCGGCCACCAAGTCCATGCTGGAGCGGCAGGATTGCATCATCGTCGCCACCGTGTCCGCCATCTACGGTATCGGTGATCCGGTGGATTACCACGGCATGATCCTGCACCTGCGCGAGCACGAGAAGATGGCGCAGCGCGATGTGATCCAGCGCCTGGTCGCCATGCAGTACGAGCGCAACGATGTGGATTTCGCTCGCGGAAACTTCCGCGTTCGCGGCGATGTGATCGATATCTTCCCGGCCGAAAGCAGCGAGAATGCGCTGCGCGTGACCTTGTTCGACGACGAGGTGGAATCGCTGGCACTGTTCGATCCGCTCACCGGTCATATCCAGACGCGTGTGCCGCGTTACACCGTATATCCTTCCAGTCATTATGTGACGCCGCGCGAGACGACGCTGCGCGCCATCGAGACCATCAAGATCGAACTGGCCGAGCGCATCGCGTACTACCAGAAAGAGAACAAGATGGTGGAGGCGCAGCGTATAGAGCAGCGCACGCGCCACGATCTGGAGATGCTGACCGAGATCGGTTTCACCAAGGGCATCGAGAACTATTCCCGCCACCTGTCCGGGCGCGGCCCGGATGAAGCGCCGCCGACGCTGATGGATTACCTGCCGCCGAACGCGCTGATGATCATCGATGAGAGCCACGTCACCGTGCCGCAGATCGGTGCCATGTACAAAGGCGATCGCGCCAGAAAAGAGAATCTGGTCAACTACGGTTTCCGCCTGCCTTCGGCAATGGACAACCGTCCCTTGCGTTTCGACGAGTTCGAGAAGGTGATGCGCCAGACCATCTTCGTCTCTGCCACCCCTTCCACTTACGAGGCCGAACATCAGGGACAGGTGGTGGAGCAGGTGGTACGCCCGACCGGGTTGATCGACCCTGTCATCGAAGTACGCCCTGCCACTCATCAGGTGGACGATCTGATGAGTGAAGCCACGGCGCGCATCAAGAAAGGCGAGCGCGTGCTGGTCACCACGCTGACCAAACGCATGGCCGAAGACCTCACCGAATACTTCAGCGAGCACGGCATCAAAGTGCGTTATCTGCACTCGGACATCGAGACCGTGGAGCGCGTGGAGATCATTCGCGACCTGCGACTCGGCATGTTCGATGTACTGGTCGGCATCAACCTGTTGCGCGAAGGACTGGATATTCCGGAGGTGTCGCTGGTCGGTATACTGGATGCTGACAAGGAAGGCTTTCTGCGTTCGGAACGCTCGCTGATCCAGACCATAGGCCGCGCGGCACGTCACCTGCATGGCACGGCCATCCTGTATGCCGACCGCATCACCAATTCGATGCGCAAAGCCATCGACGAGACCGACCGGCGCCGCACCAAGCAGATCGCGCACAACGAAGCGCACGGCATCACCCCTCAGTCGGTGATCAAGCGCATCAAGGACATCATCGACACCGAATACGATGTCGACGCCGAACGCAAATCGCTGAAGGCCGCGCAGACAGAAGCAAAGTATTTGTCGATGAGCCAGAAGGAAGTGGCGAAAGAACTGGCACGGCTGGAGAAAGAGATGTTGCAGGCTGCCAAGAATCTGGAATTCGAAAAAGCCGGGCAACTGCGCGATCAACTGAAGAGATTGCGTGAAAGCGTGTTCATATCCCCACTGTGAGTCGAAGCATGAAAGTCGGCGTCCTGTTCGTCTGCATGGGCAACATCTGCCGTTCACCGACGGCGGAAGCCGTGTTCCGTCACTGCGTCGAGAAGGCCGGGCTGGCGGATGTCATTCACATCGATTCGGCAGGCACGCACGATTACCATATCGGTGATGCACCCGATCCGCGTACGCAACAGGCTGCGCAACGGCGCGGCTACGAGATGAGCTGTCTGCGGGGGCGGCAGGCGGAGGCGGCTGACTTCGCGCGTTTTGATTATGTGCTGGCGATGGATGAAGCCAATCTGTCGAACCTGCAAAGATTGCGGCCGCGTGATGCGCAAAGCCATCTGGGACTTTTCCTTGAGTTCGCCGAACATCACAGCGAGCGCGAAGTGCCTGATCCGTATTACGGCGGCGAAGACGGTTTTGAGCGGGTGCTGGACATGGTGGAGGATGCCGCAGCGGGATTGCTCAAGCATATCCGCAGTCGACATCTGACCCGCTGATCGATTCGCAGGCAATAAAAAACGCACGGCATGCCGTGCGTTTTTTATTGTTTCCATCTGATACTTATTTCGGTGATCGGGTCTCCACCATTTGCAGCGGTTCGCTGTTTTCCATGGTGTAGATCTCACGCGGACGCTGACGACGACGCGGTGCATGGGCCGTCATTTCCGGTGCCGGTACGACGACGGAGGCGGCCTTGTTCGGGTCGGTCTCTATCAGCGTCAGGCCGATGCTGCTCAGGTCCGCCACAATCGCTTCCTTGTGGGCAACGACAGGTGCCGGCGCTGCTGCGACAGGCGCAACAGCCGCTGCTGCTGGCTTGCTGGTCGGATGGCACACGATCTCTGTTGGTTTGACCGGACGTGTCATGCCAGCCGGATACGCCACATACTCAGAAGGCTTGACGCGTGCCGGGGTAGCAGCTTGCTGTGCGACCGGTGCTTGTGCCGCCTGCGAGGAAGTCGCGGCGTCATTCAGCTCCGGTGTATCCAGCTGCTCACGACGCTCGCGTTCACGGCGACCACCGCGACGACCGCGCTTGCGACCGCCTTCACGTGGTTGGCCATCCTGACCTTGCTGCTCGGGGGCTGCAACCGGCAGGGATTCCAGTACAGGCTTGCTTGCGTCATTTTCCTGACGCGGTGGGCGCGGTTGGCGTTCTTTGCGATTCGGCTGTTGTTCTTTGTCGTTGTTGGCTTGGCGCGGCGCTTCGTCACGTTCGCGGCGAGGCTTCTTGCCGGCTTCGTTGCGTTCGCCTTTTTCAGTGCGATCACCCTTTTCACCACGCTCGCCACCGCGGTCACGGCGCTTGTCGCCGCGTT
>Ga0180732_1001598_pt1 | contig 13605 bp, 17 predicted proteins | sample KR11_01MetaG_FD_148674 | JGI IMG/M metagenome (GOLD analysis project Ga0180732, IMG submission 148674) | Groundwater microbial communities from the Olkiluoto Island deep subsurface site, Finland - KR11_0.1 MetaG | ecosystem: Environmental > Aquatic > Deep subsurface > Groundwater | place...
AAAACAAGAGAGGATTTGATCCTAAAAAATAAAAAAAACGAGGCATCAAATCCTCTCTAATATATATCATATATTTAGAGAATAGTCAATAGTTTTCATAAGTTAGCGGCCACTTGGCCGTTTTTTTTGTTTATGGTAAAATATAAATATGAGCAGAAGCAGATCAATCATTAATAGTTTACCGATGAGGGATTTTAACTTTATCCTTGATCGTCTTGGGACGAAAGGGGGGTGGTGTTCAATCTTAGCCACTCACTTGGATAATATCGGCAGAGTGGACTTAAAATATATTCTTAATGAGAAAGAATTTAAAAACGCCGAAATTCAAAATTTTGATTTTATAGCAGGACTTTCGGTTGGAGAAATTTCCGCTCTTTATGAATATTCTCTTGCTTATATAGATCGAGATAAACGCAAAGAGTCAGGGCAATTTTTTACGCCAGATGATGTCGCGGGAATGATGGCGCGAAAAGCGGCTCTTTTTTCGCGAAACAAGATATGGATTGACCCTTGTTCTGGCGTTGGTAATTTGTCTTATTGGCTTATTCAGAGTCAAAAAAATCAAGAGGATTTTTTGAAAAATAATATTTTTTTAGTTGACCGCGATGAATTGGCTTTGCTTATCGCGCGTTTTATTTTTACGATTAATTTTCAGCAAAAAGACCAAAAATTATTTAACAACATCAAACACCGTTTTATTGTTGCGGATTTTTTGAAATCTGATAAACTGCCCAATTATGATTACGCCATACTAAACCCGCCTTATGTATCAGTGGAACCAGATGAAAATTTTGAGACAAGCGCGGCGCGCGATTTATACGCCTATTTTGTGGAAAAAGTTATCAAAACCTCAGCTGGTTTTATTTCCATTACGCCTCAAACATTTACGAACGGACGGAGGTTTAATCCGTTAAGAAGATTGCTAATTAATAATTTTAACAAAGTTGACATATATTGTTTTGACAATGTTCCTGATAATGTTTTTCATGGAATTAAATTTGGTTCAAAAAACACGAATAAGGCGAACAGCGTAAGAGCGGGAATTATTGTCGCGAGGCAAGGCGACAAGAAAAAAGTTTTTAGAATAACTCCATTGCTAAGATGGAAAACCGCGGAAAGGCAGAAGTTTTTTTCTTTGATTGATGATTTTTTGGTTCAAATAGCGCCTGAAGAGGACATTTTTCCAAAACTGCAAAAAGAGTTATTGCCTCTTTACAGTTTTGCGAAGAAACAAGGGAGAATATTGGCATATTTAGTATCGCGGCGACCAACTCCATACAAGTTAATTATCCCGTCCACGCCAAGATATTTTATTTCAGCCCTTCAATCAAGCGTTAATCGCTCATCCTTTAGGACGCTATATTTCTTTAATGCGGAAGAAAGAGATATTGCGTATTTGTTATTAAACAGCAGTTATATGTATTGGTGGTGGCGAGTTAATGATGGAGGAATGACAATATCGGAAAAAACCTTATTAACATTGCCCCTTATTAATGAAATGCCAATTGATAAAAATTTATTATTAAAGATAAAACAATCCGAAAAAACTAATCGTGTTTTTAAGCGAAACGCGGGCAAGGACAACGAAAATGTAAAGCATGATTCGTCTTTAATTCAAGAGATCAACAGATGTATCTTTCCAAAATTCGCGACGGCGCTTGGTTTATTGCATAGTAATTCGGCGATTTAAATAATTTTAGGTTTATGATTTCAACAAAATTAGTTAAGCAATTAGAAAAAACATTAAAACAAATGCCCATTGTGTGGGATGGACGCGAGGCAATATTGGAGATGCGCGATGCGGGTTATTCTCACTGGAAACAGATGGAGTGGGTGGGTTTCTATTTTCAATTTCTTTGCGAAAGCAAACTATCTCCGATAGTAAAAATTCCTGGTCCTAAATATGGTAATGTTGAATTTGATGGATTTTCCGAAATACCATGGGATTTTAAAGCGCATCCAAGAAAAAACGCGAAGGGAAAAATTAATACAAGCGTTATTATTAACGATAGACAAGCAATCGTTGAAGCAATTAAACAGCATAGCAGCGTTGGGTTGATATTGGCGATTGGCGACGCGGAATTCAACGACGAAAATAGAAATTTTCAAATTTGGCACAAAAAACTTAAAGGAAAAATGTCTGATTATGAGAAAAAAAGAATTTTACGCAAAGCGCCATCGCGATTAAGAAAAACCTCTTTCAAGTTAAAAGAGGTCGTCTTAATCTTGATTGATAAGAAGGTAATAAAAAAACTTAATTCCTTTCAAGAAGGTTTTAGAAATTCTGACGGAAGCCCAAGACATGCGAAAATATTACTAAATTTGGATAATATCGTGTCTATAAAGACAATACGGCCAGAATAGATATTGCTTAAATAAACATCAAAAAAGGTGTCAGGAACCTTTTTGGTAAGCAGATGATAGGGGGGGGCAGCCCCCGCAGACGGGGGACTGTCCCCTTGAAAAAAATCTTTTATAAAAAAAACGATCTCCGACAGTCATTCGGCTATCGGAAAGCCGAATAAGGGAATAAAATAGAAGATAAAGATTTGGCATTGTTGATTCTTCGCCTTTTTGTGGTAGGATAGAGGGAGTTAAGTTATTAAAAATAAAGATATGGATAAAATTTCAATTAAATCGCAAAGACAGAAAAAGGGGAGTTGCCAGCCCCGCGGACCTAAGTCAAACAAAGAAGAGGCCGAGTTTGGGCCTGGGAAGGTTAATGTCTTAATGTGTAAGGACTGCGACGCGGTTTATTTCCGCAAGAGTTGGCATCATCGTTTGAAAGAAGGCAAGGAGATTTCCGAAGATAAGCCGGCGAGGATTGTCATCTGTCCGGCTTGCCAAATGGTTAAGGACAAAATGTTTGAAGGTCAGATAATTTTGAAAAACGCGCCAGCGGATAAAAAAGGTGAAGTTTTAAACTTGGTCAAAAATGTCGGCAAGCGCGCTTTCGCGAGAGACCCAATGGACAGAATTATATCCATTAAAGAGCAAGGCGGGGAGATAGAGATTTTGACGACCGAAAATCAATTGGCGGCCAGCATTGCCAAACAAATTAAACGGGCCTTCAAAGGGGAAACCGAGAAGATGAAAATTTCATGGTCGCATCAGGAAAGCGTCGTGAGGATTGTTTTAAATTTCAAACTCTTGTGGTAAGATTATAAATATGGATAAAAAAACATTGGAACAATTTAATAAGAAATTAGAGGCGGAGAAGAATAAATTAACGAAAGAGTTAAAAACATTCGCCCGAAAAGACCCAAAAATAAAAGGGAACTGGTTGACGCGTTTTCCGTTTTTTAACGCGAATCGTTCGCGTCCAGACGAAAGAGCGGAAGAAAGAGAGGACTACGAGAATCTTCTGCCTGTTGAGTACGCTCTTGAAACGCGCCTAAAAGACATTGATGAAGCGTTAGAGAGGATTAAGAAAGGAACTTATGGCAATTGCGCCAATTGCGGAAAAGAAATTCGAATTAAACGCCTTGAAATAGTCCCTGAAGCAAAACTCTGCTCGGTCTGCGGAAGGAGGTAATTTTAGTTAAAAATAGATATATCCCTTAATCCTCCAATCGTCAACGCGAAGGGTTCGGACACTCTTAATGCCCCAACCCGCGTGATTCATTTCTGAAAAAGTAACCCAACTACCATTGACGGCTTCCACATATCCGACATGGCCATACCAACTTTCGTTAGTAGTGATAATTGACCCGACTCGAGCCGTGGTTCCTGTTTGTCGGCCATAAGCCCGCGCATTAGATAGCCATGATTTGGCGTGGCCAGCCCAAGGAACAATTATTTTTTGCGCGACATACCAAGTACACTGTCCATAAGGGAAATTGTGACTTTTTCCTGTTCCCGCGCCAGTGACATAGCTTTTTGGCGCGACATAAGTTATTTTTGGCGCTATTGGCGTTGGCATTCTTCCATCTGGGACAACTAATCTTTCTCCAATTTGGATGTTTCCGTCGGCGTTTAACCCGTTAAAGGCGATAATTTCTTTGGCGTCGGCGTCGTAATAGTTAGCAATCCATCCGATCGTTTGGTTGTCCTTAACGCGGCAAATTACGCCCGTGATAGGCGGGACCGTCAGCACATCGCCTGGGCGGATAATACTTATTTCTTTAAGTTCGTTTGCCCAAAGTAGAGTATTAACGCTAATGCCAAACGAGGCGGCAATGCTTGAAATGGTGTCGCCCTCTTGGACTGTATAATCAATAATTCCTGTTCGTGGCTCTTGGCTAATAAAAGTGACAGGACTATTTTGAACTAAAAAAACGCTTTCATGAAGCGTAGCGAAAGAAGCGCCTTCTTCGTTTAGGTTTTGTTCTTGGACGGACAAACTTGCCAAAGTGTTGGCTGATAAATAAGTGTCTCCAGTTGAAGGGCTTTCTAAAACGCAAGGAATTTCGCTTAAGTTCTTTTCAGTAGTTGTTTCGCCGCGATTTAAATAAAGAGAAGCAAATATTAAGCCAAATAAAATAACTGCCGCTAAGAGCAGTTTTCTTTTCTTTAAAAGACATTGTTTAATCGTACTCATGTACAGAATTATACTAACAAAACCGTTTCCTTGTGTCAATAAGAAGTATCCACAATTAACTGATCTTCTGAATGGCCTTCGTTAAACGCGATTTTTTTCGGTTCGCCGTATTTTTTTTGATTACTCCCCGCTTGACCGCTTTATCAATAGCTTTGTAAGATTCTGGAAGAAGTTTAAGCGCTTCTTCTTTCTTTTTGTCTTTAATAAGCGTTTTGGCTTGCTTGATTAAAGATTTCATCTTATTGACGCGGCGTTGGTTAAAAACCCGCCTGCGGTTGCTCTGTAAGAGAGATTTTTTTGCTGATTTAATAATAGGCATAGTACGGAAAGTATAAATCAAACTTTCAAATTAAGCAAGGGTATGGTAGTATTTTTGTATGCTTGCTTTTCTTGAAGGGAAAATTGAATTAAAAACGGAGAAGTTTGCCATTATTAATGTTGGCGGCGTTGGGTATAAGGTTTTTGGCGTGGCATCGGTCTTGGATAAATTATCTAAAGGCAAAGAGGCAAAACTTTTTGTTCATCTTTACACGCGCGAAAATATTTTGGATTTATACGGTTTTTTGTCTTTTGAGAGCCTGGAATTTTTTGAAACCCTTATTTCCGTCAGGGGCATTGGTCCCAAGGCGGCGCTTTCAATTATGGCCATTGCGTCAGTTGCGACTCTTAAACAAGCGATTGCTAGTGGGCAAAAAGCGCTCTTAACTAAGGTTTCTGGAATTGGCCAAAGAACGGCGGAGCGTGTTATTCTAGAATTAAAAGATAAAATCGTCGCGCCTATCGCCGATATTAAAAGATTGAGTTCGGATAGCGACGCGATAGATGCTTTAGTCAGTTTGGGTTATACTATCCAACAAGCGAGGGGAGCGCTTGAACAAGTGTCCGCAAAAACCAAAGGCGCGGCAAGCAGAGTCAGAGAAGCGCTAAAACTTTTAGGAAAATAATATGAAAGAAGAATGGAATCGTTTTATTATTAAGAATGGTGGGGGCTTTTTGCAGTCGTATCAGTGGGGAGAATTTCAGAAAGCGTTCGGTAGGAAGATTTGGCGCGTTGAGATAGGAAACGATTTGAAAGCGTTGGTTATTAAACACAGATTGCCTTTGCGGCGTAATTATTTATATTGTCCGCGCGGACCCGTAATTCAGCGAACAATAAATTTGTTTTTAGAAAAAGTTAGGGAAATAGGGAAAAGAGAAGGAAGTATTTTTTTGAAAACTGAACCGTTTTTTAATTCTAAAATTTTAGGAAATGACTTTATTAAGTCGGAAAAAGAAATTCAGCCGTCGCGAACAATAATTTTAGATATTTCAAAATCAGAGGAGGATTTGCTAGAGCAAATGAGCCAGAAAACAAGGTATAATATTAGATTATCCCAACGCAAAGGAGTGATTATTAAAGAGGCGGCGAGTGATAAGGCATTAGCGATAAATTCTTTTTTAAAATTATTAAAAAAAACGACAGAGAAGGATGGTTTTCGCGCTCATCCGGAAAAATATTATCAAAAAATGTTTGATTTTTTAGGCAAAGAGGGTTCCGTAAAATTATTCTTAGCGAAACATAGAAAAAAGGTTGTCGCCGCCGCGCTTTTTTCTTTTTTTGGGGAAACGGCTGTTTACTTGCACGGCGCTTCGGATTATGACGCGCGCCAATTAATGGCGCCGCATCTAATCCAATGGCAGGCTATTTTGGAAGCAAAAAAAAATGGATTAAAATACTACGATTTTGGCGGAATTGATGAAAAAAAATGGCCCGGAGTGACCCGATTTAAAAAGGGGTTTGGAGGACAAGAAACTGTCTACCCCGGCGCGTTTGACTTGATTTTTAAGCCGTGGTGGTATAGTGTTTATAATATAGCAAGGAAGGTCTTGTAGTTTTTTAACAATTTTTTAAAAATAGAAAAAAGGGGGTAATATGTCAGATGAAATAAAAGAATGTCCAGATCCAAGATGTAGAAGAGGATATATTTTTTGCGAAGGGATGCATGTCGTTTGCATGACTTGCAAGGGAGTAGGCGAAGGAACGGAGGAATTTTTTAAAAAGAACAAAGAAGAAGCGGAAAAGTTGAGACGCGAAATTTTTGCTGACGCCTGCGCTTCGTAGTTCGTAGGCGGAAGGATTTTAAAGAGCCAAAGCAAAATGCTTTTGGCTCTTTTATTTTCCGCCGAAAACTGGTATTGTGTTAATAATTATGAAAAATACAATTAAAAAAATTACACCTAACTCTCTTTTAAGCGCCTATCATTTCCTGCTTTCTTTTTTGGGCGCGGTTTTTTATGGCTTTCCCTCGCGAAAACTAAAAATAATCGGGGTGACAGGGACGAATGGCAAGTCAACGACAGTGTTTTTAATCAATCAGATTTTAGAAAAGGCGGGATATAAGACGGCTTCTTCGTCGTCTATCTATTTTACAACCAACGGCGATATTGAGCTAAACAATCTAAAAATGACCATGCCTGGTCGTTTTAAAATCCATAAGTTTTTGAGGCGGGCGGTTGAGGCGGGATGTCAATACGCCGTTTTGGAAATAACTTCAGAGGGGATTAAACAGCATCGCCATCGTTTTATTGGTTTTGATACGGCTGTTTTCACTAATCTTACGCCTGAACATATAGAAAGCCACGGCGGATTTGAGAATTATAAAAAAGCGAAAGGAAAACTTTTTCAATCGCTTAAGCCAAATGGTAAATCAATTGTTAATTTAGACGACCCAAACAGCCATTATTTCTTGCGATTCGCGGCGAAAGAAAAATGGGGATACACATTACAACAGGGGGCTGCCCCCGTGGCGGGGGCAGCCCCCGTCGTAAAAGGAGAAAAAATCGAGATAAAAAAATCTTATTCTTCATTCTTCATTAATAATTCATTATTCATAATTCATCTTTTAGGCAAATTTAACATTTCTAACGCCTTGGCGGCGATTGCGGTTGGAACGGCGGAAGGAATTTCTTTAGAGAAAATGAAGTTGGCTTTAGGGGAAATAAAAGGCATTCCCGGTCGTTTAGAAATAGTTACCAAGGAACTATTTACAGTAATTGTTGATTACGCTCATACGCCAGACGCTTTAGAAAAGGTCTATCAAACCGCGCGAAAAATGTCTGATGGAAAATTAATAGGCGTTCTTGGTTCGGCGGGCGGAGGCAGAGACAAATGGAAAAGACCTGAAATGGGAAAAATCGCGGAAAAATATTTGGATATGATTATTATTACTAACGAAGACCCTTACGACGAAGACCCGAGCCAGATTATTAGCGAAATCGTTGAAGGGATAAAAAATAAAGAGGTTAAAAAAATTATTGACCGCAGAGAAGCAATTCGCTACGCTCTAAAAATAGCGGAAAAAGACGATGTGGTTATTATTACGGGCAAAGGATGCGAATTATGGATGTGCGTTGAAGGAAATAAAAAAATCCCTTGGGATGACAGGAAAGTAGTTAAGGAGGAGATTTAATAAGCATACAATTATGATTTTCTTAGAAAAAATATTTTTTTATCTTTTGGTTTTCTGTTTGCCCTTCCAAACGCGCAAGGTGATTTGGCAGTGGGGTGAGAATGGTTTTAATGAGTGGACGAGCGCTTTTCTTTATTTAACCGATATTTTAATTTTAATTCTTTTTCTTTTTTGGTTTTTGAGGAACAGAGAAAAAAGATTTTTTAAGAATGGGATTAAGATGGCGAGGGGAGCAGTCGCAAGAGGCGGTTTTTGGCTGATTGTTTTTTTGGCGATTGCTTTGGTTTCTCTGATTCAGGCGCGTAATATTCAATTAGGTTTCTATTCTTGGCTTAAACTTTTAGAATTTGCTCTTTTGTTTTTCTATCTAAAAAATAATTTTAAAGATTTATTTAATTTTACCCGCCTTTCCCAAGCGCTTGTAATGAGTGGGTTTGCTCAGTCGTTGATTGTTTTATGGCAATACGCGGGGCAAAAAGGGCTGGAGATAAACGGCGTCGCTAAAATTATTGTTGATGGAGTGACACTTATGCGCCCTTACGGTTCTTTTCCTCACCCAAATGTTTTGGCGGCTTTTCTTTTACTCTGTATTTTTTGCCTCTATTCTCTCTGGCTCGCGAAAAAACGATCTTTTGTTTGGAATTGTCTTTTGATTATTGCTGGATTTTTAATAATATTCGCTTTTTGGCTCTCTTTTTCGCGAACCGCCCTTTTAGTTTTTTTAATCACAATCCCTCTTTATTTTATCCTTCTATTAAAACAAAAAAGAAATATCCTTATCTTTCTCTTTATTGTTTTCTGCAGCGTTCTTTTTGTTTTTTTGGCCGGGGCGGAAGTTTCGTCTCGGTTCGCGATTTCAACATCAGAGCAAGCGGTTGGATTGCGCGCTTTTTATAATGAAACGGCTCTTTCTATTATCAATCAATATCCTCTATTCGGAGTAGGTCAGGGAAATTTTGTTTGGGAAATCAGCAAAGCGCTTGATTTAATGTCTGCCTGGCTCTATCAGCCGGTCCATAATATCTATTTGCTTATCGCCAGCGAAACAGGGTTGTTCGGGTTGATCGCTTTTCTTATGTTTCTTTTTTTGATTTTGTCTGAGATATTTGGGGACTGTCCCCGTTGCGGGGACAGTCCCCAAATAATAGGGCTTGTCATTGTTTTCTTCGGATTTCTATTTATGGCTCTATTTGACCACTACTTCTGGACAATTCAGCAAGGGCAGTTAATGTTTTGGTTGGTCTTGGGCGTTATCGCAAGCAATTCGGCTATCCGATAGCCGAACAAGATTAAACCCCGACGGTTTTGTCGGGGTTTGGTTGAAGTCGGTCAGTGCCCGCATCCGCAATCACATCGGCAGCCGCAATTTGCGACGCGACGAATAATAAAACGAACTAAGCGCGCATACCTAAGACCTTTGTCCATACTCTCACCTCCTTTAAAAGAACTATTTATAGATTACCAAAAAAGAAACAAAAGTCAATCTATTTCCGTCCCCATAGCTTAACGGATAAAGCGCGGCCCTCCGGAGGCCGAAATCGAGGTTCGATTCCCCGTGGGGACACCCGTTTTTAAAAATTTGACTTTATTCTATAAAAATGTTAAAGTCCTTTGAATTAGTTCATTAACTTTTTCATAAAAAAAGGGGGGGTGAAATGGAAAATATTAATATGGATAATGCTTATAATTACTATGCCAATATGGGGGTGTATACTTATATCCACTCTTGTGGTAGCGGAGACTTAAAATTTCTTGGGCTCTCAGGAGAACATAACGAGAATGTTGATTTCTTTTGCAATGAATGCAAAAGAAATTTCTCGGTAGAATGTAAGGGAGGATATTTAAAAAGCAAGGGACAAATTTTGACAATGCTGTATCCATAATTCATTTCAACAAAAAGCCACTGCGAAAAAATGCGGCGGCTTTTTATATTTCCCGTGTGTGATATAATATTAATTCATAACACATGAAAAATATTATTTTACTTTTAATCAAAATTTATCAGAAGACCATTTCTCCCGACCATGGTTTTTTTCCTGTTTTGAAGTTTTTGGGCGGATGCCGCCACAACCCAACTTGCTCGCAATACACTCATGAAGCGGTCAAAGAAAAAGGGGCATTAAAGGGGGTATGGTTGGGAATAAAAAGAATTTCTAATTGTCATCCTTGGGGGAAAGAATTATGAAACAAATCAATAAAGTTATAAAGGTTTTAATTTTATCGGATGTCGCTTTGGCGGGCGGGGTTGGGTTTATGGCGCCTATTTTCGCGATTTTTTTGACCGAAAAAATTCAGGGAGGCAATATCGCGGTTGTTGGATACGCGGCCGCTATCTATTGGATTATTTTGTCATTGGTTGTGATTCCTTTTGGGCGATATTTAGATAAAAACCATGGCGAGAAAGATGATATTTGGTTTATTATTCTCGGTAATTTTTTAGCCGCCTTAGCTGTTTGCGGGTATCTTCTTTCTTTTCTTCCTTGGCACATTTACCTCTGTCAAGTGATTTACGCTATTGGTATGGGGATGAATATTCCCGGCTATACAGCTATTTTCACTCGCCATATTGATAGAGGCAAAGAAGCGTTTGACTGGAGCGTTCGCGCCGCTTTAATCGGTTTTGGAAGCGGAATCGCTGGTGCCTTAGGTGGAGTGGTCGCTAATCGTTTTGGTTTTTATATTCTCTTTATCGGAGTCATAGTTTTCCTTTTAATCAGCGCTTTTTTGCCTCTTTTAATCAGAAAAGAATTATCTTCAAAAGATAAAAAAATAATTAGAACGCCAGCAGGCAAAATTTATCCAAAGTAGCGCGTTAGAAAAATGAAGAATTTGGAATTGTCTCAAATTTTTTATAGCATCTCCGACTTGCTTGAAATGCAGGGGTTGCCTTTTCGCGCGATTGCTTTTGCTCGCGTCGCTCGCGTTTTGGAATTTTTGGAAAAAGACATAGAGGAAATTTATCGCGAGGGCGGGACGAAAGCGTTAATGGATATTCCTGGCGTTGGCGAGGGGATCGCCCGACGAATGGAGGAGTTTGTTAAAACAGGCGAGGTTAAGGATTATCAAAAACTTAAGAGGAAATGTCCGGTTGATTTGGAAGGATTAAGAGCCGTTGAAGGGCTCGGCTCTAAAAGAATAAAAATTCTTTACGAAAAATTAAAAGTTAAAAATTTAAAGGATTTAAAAAAGGCGGCCCAAGCGGGGAAGATAGGAAAATTGGAGGGCTTTGGCGCCAAAAGCGAAAAAAATATCTTGCAGGCGATTGATTTCGCGGCGGAGGGCAAAGGGAGATTTTTGCTTGGTTTGGTTTTGCCGAGGGTTAGGCGAATTATTGGCGAACTTGGAAAACTTCCTCAAATTAGCAGAGTTAGCATGGCTGGTTCAATTAGGCGGATGAAAGAAACGGTGGGTGATGTTGATATTCTCGCGACTTCATCAAAACCAAAGGAAGTTATGGATTTTTTCATAGGAATGCCGGGGATAACCAAGGTTTGGGCGAAAGGCCCGACAAAATCGTCAATTCGTTTTAGAGACGGGTTGGATTGTGATTTGCGAATTGTGGGAAAAGAAAGTTTTGGCGCGGCTTTGCAGTATTTCACGGGAAGCAAAGAGCATAATATTTTAACTAGACGAATTGCTAGAAAAAAAGGGCTGAAATTAAACGAATACGGAGTTTACAAGGGAGAGAGAAAAATAGCGGGCGAGACAGAGGAAGGGGTTTACGAAGCAATTGGCTTGCCATATATCGCGCCGGAATTAAGGACAAACACGGGCGAAATTGAAGCGGCTTTATCAGGTAAATTGCCGAAGTTGGTTAATCTCGGTGACATCAGAGGAGATTGCCATTGTCACACCAATTGGAGCGACGGCTCGCAGACAATTGAAGAAGCGGCAAAAATCGCTCAAAAAATGGGTTATCAATATCTAGCGATTACTGACCACGCCGGTTTTTTGAAAATAGCTGGCGCGTTGGATGAGAAAAAACTTCTCAAACAAATGGCGGCAATAGATAAAATCAACAAACGGCTTTCAGGGATTAAAATTTTGAAAGGATGCGAGGTTGATATTAAAAAAGACGGCGAATTGGCGATTAAAGATGAGGTCTTGGCGAAGGCCGACTTGGTCTTGGCGGCCGTTCATTCAAATTTCAAAATGACGAAAAGGGATATGACAAAACGGCTGGTTAACGCGATTAAAAATCCGTTTGTCAATATTATTACCCATCCAACAGGCAGAGTTATCCGCAAAAGAGAGGAATACAGTTTTGATTTTGACGCGGTCTTCAAAACGGCGCGTGAAAACAAAACTGCCTTAGAAGTCAACGCTCATTTCAAGCGATTGGACTTAAGGGATATCTATATTAGAAAGGCGACCGACGCGGGAGTTAAATTGGTCATCAATACAGACGCGCACAATTCCGTGGAATTTTCAATGATGGAATTCGGCGTTGCGACCGCTCGTCGCGGTTGGGCTGAAAAAAAAGACATCCTCAACACCCGCTCGGCAGATAAACTTTTAGAATATTTCGGAGGTCGAACCTCCGAATAGCAATTCGGCTTTGGTAAAGCCGAATGGGGTTGACAGATGGTCAATGTTTGTATAAAATGAAAGTGGTTTCAAAAAATTGAAAATACTTTCATTCTACAACATGCTTAAACTTACAAAAATTTGCGAAAAAATAGTATTGTTTTTAGGGAACTATCCCGAGAAAGATTTTTTTAGCAAAGAAATTGCTGAAAAATTAGACATTAGTTTAGGCGGAGCGCATAATTCTTTGAAATATTTGGCGAAAGAAAAAATTATTCAGCAAAAACAAAGAGGCAATATGAAGTTTTATCGCGTTAATTGGGAGAATCCATTGGTAAAACAAATTAAAATAACATTCGTTATTTCGGCATTATCGCCGTTGTTGAAAAGCATTAAAAATTATTGCTTGGATATTATTTTATTTGGTTCAGCTTCCCGAGGAGAACAAACAGCGGAGAGCGATATTGATTTATTCATTTTGACGCACAATCCGAAAATCGTTAAAGAAAAAATGACTAAACTAAAAGGCAGATTAACGATTAATCCAATTATAAAAACGCCAAACCAATGGAGCGAACTGGAAGTCAAGGAGCAGGAGTTTTACAACGAAGTCAAGCAAGGAGTTAAATTATGATTCAAAGTTTTGATGATTGCCTAAAAAAAGGAAAAATTAAGCGGTTTTCTCGCGGAAAAAGTTTAGCGAAGAAGGAATTAAGAATAGCCAAAGATGATTTGAAATCGGCGCGAAAAAGTTTTAGCGATAAAAATTATCGCTGGTGTATTATTCAGGTTTATTATTCAATGTTTCATTCAGCCAGGTCATTGTTATATTTTAAAAATTTCAGAGAACACAGTCATTATTGTCTAAATCAAGCCATAAGAAAGTTGTATGTTGAACAGGGCGAAATAGATGTCTTCTTTGTTGAGGCGTTGTCAGAAGCGAAAAACCTAAGAGAAGCTGCTGACTATTACGGAGATTACAGCGGCGCGAACGCAAAAAAATTACTAAAAAAGGCGGAGAAATTCATAGAAAAAGCGGAAGAGATTATTTTAAAAAAGTAATAGCAATTCGGCTATCGGATAGCCGAA
>Ga0180732_1001599_pt1 | contig 13586 bp, 14 predicted proteins | sample KR11_01MetaG_FD_148674 | JGI IMG/M metagenome (GOLD analysis project Ga0180732, IMG submission 148674) | Groundwater microbial communities from the Olkiluoto Island deep subsurface site, Finland - KR11_0.1 MetaG | ecosystem: Environmental > Aquatic > Deep subsurface > Groundwater | place...
ACTAATTGCCGCTGCAATTCATTCAAGGAAGCATCTGTTGATTCGATGATACGTGCAATCATCTTCTGCTCTGAAATGGGTGGAATGGGGAGTTGTAATAGCATCATGTTCGTCAGATTCACTCGATCCCTGGTAACGCCTTGAGCCAAGCCAAACAACCCTTGCCGCCAGCGTGGAAAATTAAATAGGTGAACTGCAAATGAATGAACAAACTTATCGCTCTTGCAGCGGATCCTGAAAACGTCAGCTTTGACTACGGCTTCGTGGATATTATCAGTGTATAGACACGCTCTTCCAAAAGGGTGTCTTTCATCACCAAGAGACCCGATTAGTATATCCAAGGGCTTAACGGCGTGTCGTGACAAGAATCTCCCATGGTCACTTGATATCCACGCTTTATCTTGATCCAAAAACTTTCCATTACCAATATTCCCCAACCGAATGACTCTCACTCCAGGCTCATCAACATAGTGATCGGATTTCAGATTAGAACCGAACGGGCCGTCTACAGCCGACGCGACTGTTTGTCCGAATTCATTCACCTCCCATTCCACCGGAATCCTCCCTAGGGGGGAGTCTTTAAACTTGTGAGTTTGTTCGGAGCGGAGGTTGCCATGTTCATCGATGCCGCGGGTGAGAAGATCCTGCATCATGCCGGTTTTGATGCGTTGCTGTTTGGCAATCAACGCCTCCGTCTGTTCAATCCCCTGGTCCACCGTCGAGAGGACTTCGGCGATTTTGGTTTGTTCATCTTGTGATTGGGGGAAACCCAGCCGGATAAGCTTAACTTTTGAGGTACTTACGGCTTCTTGTGTACTCCCTTCAGCAAATTGATCTTTTTGATCATTAAATTCCTTTGAAAGGATTATTTGCTTCAAATAGGAAGAAGAAACTTGTTCAGAATGAATGCCACAAAAACCTGTTGATAATACAGCCTGCTCACTCAGATAAGTATCGGCCATCAACACCTTTATTGTATTTTTCATTTTAGCAAACCAAACAGAATTTGGAATTGGCTGCATATTGGCTCTTGAAGGTCGCCTACGGTATGATATTTCTTGCTCAACATATTCAATTCGTAAACCATTCACTGAGCTTGTTGATAAATAATCTTTTATCCCTTCAAACAGAACTAAACCAGAGCCCAATATATCAAAATAATTTTTATCATCCAGCGTTGTAGTTATCCATTTACTTAGCATTATAATACCCCAATCTGTTCAAAAACCCATCCAGCGTCTTCAGTTCGTAGCCGTAAAGGGTGAAACTGTTCAGACCGGCCTGCATTCTAATCCCGTCGAATTCGACGGGTTTAAAATCGGGGTTGTTGACCTGTTCCCAAATACCCAGAAATTCTATATGAGAAAGCACGGTGATGGCGGCGCCCTTGACTTCAATGGTGGTTTTTTTGTTTTTGTTCATTATGTCTGCACCTCCAGATACCCCAATCCCTTCAGAAACCCATCCAGTGTTTTCAGAGTCTCGGTTCGTTCGCTTTCCAGTTCACGGCTGGGAACAGCGTATTTGTCCCAGAGAGTTTCCACCACATGGATCAACCCGCGCTTCTCGGCATTGAGATAGCGGTTCAGTTCCTTGTTTGCGATGTCATATAGCTTTTTCAGGATGAGCGTCCTGGCTTGTGCCTCAGTGAGCTGGCCACCGATTACTGCGAGAATCCCGTCTGTCCTGGCGAGGCGTTCTTTGAGTGTGGCTTTGTCCTTGTTCAGAGCGGCGATCTTTTTCTTGTCGTCCTTGTTGGCGCTGTCGAGATTTACCAGTTGAGTGTCTACCTGTCGAATCAATTCCTGGCTCTCAGCTTTGAACTCATTGCCGCCCAGGCGCTTGAGCTTGAGCTTGTGTTCCAGTTCGTCTGTTTTGGTTTTCAGTGCTACCTTGCTGTCTTTGATACGTTTCTCAATGGTAGCTATGGCTTTATCCTGCTCTTGCAGTTTTTGTATCTCCTTGCGGGCAGAGTCACCCGTACTGCCTTTCAGATCGTCGATCAGTTCCTTGAGTGCTTTCTTGATGACGGTAGCGGTAACGGTCTCATCCTCTTCAGGTTCATAAGCAGCCACTTCCTGCGCGGTTTCCACCGCCTCGGCAAGTTCGCTCTGCACCTCGCTAATCTGCGCTTCCAGCGTTTCGATCTCGTCGGCTTCGGACTGGAAGAACTCAGCTATCAGGTAATCATCGGGAATGAGAGTGTGGTTCCAGCCTGTGGAAATGATGGTCTTGAGGTCATAGCGGATCTGCTGCCACCAGTTCACAAAAACCCCTGCGCTCTTGAATTCATCAAGCACATTCAAGGGAATGAGCTTGTCTTTAAGAGTGGTCAGCAGTTCGTGCCGCACCTCGGGCATCTTCTTGCCGTCATGATGAAGCTGGGAAAAGTCGTTACGTGCAACTTCCCACCTGGCTTCCAGTGCATCGTGGTGCACGGTAAGGGTCTGCTGGAGCGCGGGTTTTGCTTCCAAAGTGGATTTGATCGCGGGCTTTGCCTCAATTCCCGTATTGAAAGTAAGATAGCCGGAGCGCAGGGGCTTAAAGAGAGTGTCGGGTTGTATCCCAAAGCGTGCAAAGTCAGGACCTCGGGCGATGACCTCTGCTTCGGGGATGCCTCCGATCAGGTGGGCCTGCACACCCTCCGGTTCAGGCTCTGGGGTATTGTCCACATAGCGGCGAATGTTGAGGTTGTAATCATGCTTTTCGACGATCTCCCCCTTGTCAACAAGACGGCTGTATTTTGGAATCTCCCGCTTATGGGTAAAGACAAAATCCATCTTTTCGATGTCTTCAGGACGCAGTTTGTTCTGCGCCTTACCTTCGGCGTATTCGCGGTCGGCATTGATAAACAGAACCTTATCCTTCAGGGAATCTGGCTTGTTCTTGTTGGCAACGATCACGCAGGCTGGGATACCCGTGCCATAAAAGAGGCCGGGCGGCAGGCTGATAATTGCCTCGATAACATCGTCATTGATAAAGATCTCGCGGATGAGCTTCTCCTTACCACCGCGAAACAGCACGCCATGGGGCATAATGGTCGCCATGTGGCCTTCGGTCTTAAGACTGGCCAGCATGTGCTGCACAAACATCAGGTCAGCCTTCTTACCGGTTTCGGGACACCATTCGCGGAAGCGGCTGGAGAATTTCATATTTGCACGACTGTAATTCTGCGAGAAGGGTGGATTTGCAAGTACGCGGTCGAACTTACGCACCTGACCATTTTCCAGGATCAGCGGATCCTCAAGAGTGTCTCCGTTTTCTATGGTGAAGCGGGTGATGTTGTGGAGAATCATGTTCATGTTGCAGATCGACCATACAGTGCCGTTGGAGTCCTGGCCGTAGAGGGCTAGATCATTTGGGTCCTGCCCCTGCTCTTCCACGTATTGATGGGACTGAATCAGGAAACCTCCGGAACCGACAGTTGGGTCGTATATCTCGTTACCTGCCTCGGGTTTGGTGATCTGCACCAGGAGGCGAACCACTTCGGCTGGGGTGTAAAACTCGCCGCCTTTTTTCCCCGCACTATCGGCAAAGAACTTGATCAGATATTCGTAGGCTGCGCCGAGCAGGTCTGGGAATTCGAAGTTCTCATTGACCAGCACGAATTGCGGCTGATTGAAGTGATCAAGCAGGTCTTTCCACTTCTGGTCGGGAATCTTGGTCTTGCATTTGACGGCGTTGAAATCGATGTTGTTTTTGAGCACCCCAGCGAGGGCGTCGTTTTCCTCTTCGATAGCAGCAATGGCTTTGTTGAGCATGTTGCCGATATCGTGCTTCAGGTCTTTCAGCGCCGGAACTATGTCGCCGTTCTCGTCGGTCCAAGATTCATGCCAGCGGGCGCGAACAGGGACGAAGAAAGTCTCGCCGTATGATGTTTTATCTTCCAGCAGTTCCTTGATGAGATCAGGCTTCTCTTTCAGATGCGCGAAATCAGTCTTACGCATTTGCTCACGCTTACGGTCGAACTCATCGGATAGACGCTTTAAAAAGAGCATCCCGAAGATGAATTCCTTGAACTCGGAGGCATCCATCTTGCCACGCAGAATATCAGCGGACTTTAACAGGAAGTTTTCAAGTTGGGAGAGAGTGATTTTTTCGGTGGTCAGTGTTTATTCCCCTTCTGAGATATGTTATCATGATTATGAAAACAAGTATATACCGTTTGTATTGAATTAAAAAGCTTTTGATATTTTTTTGACTGGATTAGTTTTAGCTAATTTTAACAAGTCTTAAAACCCCGCCAGCTTGAATCCATCAAACACACACAAGGTCCTCAACTGATCCTCGCAGGCGCAGGCAAGACCACGACCATCACAGCCAAGATTGCATACATGGTTGAAAAGGAAAACATCGCCCCCTCCCATATCCTCGCGCTCACTTTCTCAAAAGAAGCCGCAAGGCACATGAGTGAAAATGTAGAGAAACTCCTTCAGGGAAAGGAAATCCACGTAAAAACGTTTCATTCATTCTGTGCCGAGCTTATTAAAGATCATTTCCAGAAATTCTTTCGGGAGATCTTTGTGATAATGCCATTACAAACTTATTTGCAGGTATAAGACGTAAGGAGTTATCTGATTATGTCGATCCTTGACCTCATATCCCTACCGGAAAGCAAAACCCTAGAATTCAAAGAAAAAATGCCAGAATCTCTTGCAATAGCAAAAACAGCCTGCGCGTTCGCAAACGGTGGCGGGGGAACGATCCTTATTGGAGTGGCAGATAAAGAAAAAACCATTACTGGGATAAATGAACAGGAAATACACGCCCTGGAAGAAAAAATAGCAAATATAGTGTATACGATGGTTGAACCGACAGCAGCATTTCACATATCGATCCACAATATTGAAGGAAAACTGATCTTAAAGATCGATGTGTTTCCCGGAAGTCTCAAACCATATCATCTTAAGAACAAAGGAGAGATCGAAGGCACTTACATCAGAGTTGGTTCAACAAACAGGAAGGCAGACCTAGAAACAATTGAAGAACTGGGACGCCAGAGGATGAACATCAGCTTTGATGAAACTTCTATCATTGATGCTACGATAGAAGATATCGATCTGAAAAATATAGGGATCTACCTCAAGAAACGGAAAGAGGTCAGGGACATGCCAATGGTAGAACCTGATGCGGAATTCCTCAAAAAAATCAAAGCAGCAAGACAGCAAAATGGCAGCATTCATCCAACTGTTGCTGGAATACTCTTATTTTCAAATGAACCTGAAAACTACATTCAAGGTGCTGTCATAAAATGTGCCAGATTCAAAGGTAATGAAATGGATGAATTCATTGACCAGAGAATAATAACTGGTTCACTTTTTTCACAGATAGAGGAAACGATAGCATTCTTTAAAAAGAACGTAAAGAGAAGTGCGAAGATCGAGGGTGTTTATAGAAAAGAAGAATATGAGTATCCTGAGAAAGCCATACGGGAGGCAGTAGTAAATGCTGTGTGCCACAGGGATTACAGCCGCAAGGGTGCGGATATAAAGTTCGCAATTTTTGATGACAGGATTGAAATTACAAGTCCTGGAGGGCTTCTTCCGCAGATATCACTTTCTGATTTAGGTACAGGAGTATCAGAGCTCAGGAATAAGATTATCGGGAGGATCTTTAATGAGGCAGGTTTGATCGAAGGCTGGGGAACAGGTATCAGGCGGATAAGAAATGAAATTGAAGAAATGAGGTTAATGCCGCCTGAATTTAAGGACATTAACAGTTTCTTTAAAACGATAATTTATAATGAACCTTTGAAAAAGAGTGTAAAATTAGATCCTGATGAGAAAGAGATTATCGCATATATCCAAAAACAAGGGAAAGCAAGCACAAAGGAATTAGAAAAGAAATTGGGAAAAAGTAAGGCTACAATAAAGAGAAAGATCAGAACTCTTATCGATAATGAATATCTGATATGGGTTGGAAAAAGTCAAAAAGATCCGTCTGGATATTATGAACTTACTAGCTCAAAGAAGGTCCAGTTGTGAGCTAGTAATGAGCCAGTATGAGCCAGTAGTGCAATTCATGAGCCAGTATGAATATTTTAAAAGGTGGTATGCATTTCCTTAGACTCCCTCTTCTCAACCCTAAAACCCCGCCAGCTTGAAGCCATCAAGCACACACAGGCCCCCCAACTGATCCTCGCAGGCGCAGGCACAGGCAAGACAACGACCATCACCGCTAAGATTGCGCATATGGTTGAACGCGGTATCTTCGATAAGGGCAGGGTCGGAGCGCAGCGCTTTGTGGCTGTTCGGGGGGATATCGGGCGCCGGAATTGAATATTTTGGAAGTGATATATGAATCTCCACTGTGAACACGGTCTTCAAAAAAAGCAGGGTCACAGCCATTCACGTCCAATAGCCCCATCACCTTACTCCTCTCCCCCGCCATCTTGAATCTTCCGCACCCGGGCGCGCAGGCGGATCCGGGCTACGAACGAACACTATGGGCGGAGTGCCTAAGGCGGCGGGGAGGGGTTGATACTATAGTTTTATATACTGAACCTTCGTTTAATATATTGAACGGTGGTTCATTTGATTGAACTATTCAGAAAATATGTACAATGGAAGATCCTCGCCCATTTCATGGAGAATCCGAATACCTCTTTCCACATAAAACAGCTTGCGAGGATCATCGAGGTAAGTCCAGCCAGCGTGAGCAGTGCTGTTAAATCCTTTGAGGAAGAAGGACTGCTTTCAAAGGAAGAAAAAGGGCTGGCTCATATTTTCAAGCTGAACGCAGATAATAGTGTGGTTGCTCCGCTTAAAAAAGCATATGGCATTGCTTTCGTCATTTCTTCAAGACCGAAAGAAAAATTCCTCGAAACAGACCCGCATATCATTTCCCTTGCCCTTTTTGGAAGCTATGCGGATGGAAGCTATGATGAAAAAAGCGATATCGATTTTCTGGCAGTGACATCCACAAGAAAGGAAGATCTCATAAGACCTGCAAAAGATATAGAAGATGAACTAAAAAAAGAGGTAAGTATATCGGTAATCAAATTATCAGAATGGAGATCTATGGCAAAAAAAGACGATGCATTCTATAAAAGAATTGTGGAGAACCACATTCTGCTCTATGGGAGTGGGTTAAAATGAAGCTTGCCGAATGTTTCCAGAAAGGTCTGCTGAAAAGAATATCGCCAGATATAGAGAATGCTGGTCGTTCCATCAAGCTTTCCATGGAAAATATCGAAGACGCTGCGGAGAATCTTACTATACATCGATACAGGGTTGTAGCGATCCTGAGTTATACGGCAATGTTTCATGCGGCACGAGCGATTCTTTTCACCGATGGTATAAAAGAGCGCAGCCATGAATGTATTCCTGTTTATATTGTAGAAAATTATCCGGAACTGGAGACTTTAGCAAATATTCTTGATTCGTACAGAAGATTCAGGCACGATGCGATATATGGGCTTGATTTTGTCATAGATGAGAAAGAGGCACGAGCTTCTCTGGAGACTTCAAAAGAATTTCTGGAAAAAATAAAAATATTCATTGATAAACGTAAATGATATTGATGCAAGAACTAGGTGTCAATAAATTTTTAGAATCTATTACAATGGGGTACGCATACATAAGATGGCTGAGTTTGCGGAGGGCGCCTGCGGCTTAGATATGCTCTTTTTTTTCTTGGCGCGGGTTTTGATGCGGGGTGGTTGCCCTGGGACATATTGGAGCCGGAATTGAATATTTTGTAAGTGATATATGAATCTCTACTGTGTACAGGGTCTTCGAGCAAAGCAGGCAAGGAGCGTTTCCAGAAATTCTTTCGGGAGATTTTTGTGGACAATGCCATTATAAACCTATATGCGAGTATAAGAAGTAAGAAGTTGATTTGATCATATGCAAAAAAGTGATATAGCATCGCGCCGAAGAGCGCTCAAGACTGAACTCAAAAGAGTAGTTAATGAGCTGAAGAAGGCGGGAGTCGAGAGGATCATATTATTCGGATCCCTTGCCAAAGATGATATCGGTCATGCAAGCGAAGCAAGACGGTGGCTCCTCCAGGCAAAGCATGATCTTGACGATGCAAATTTTTCTCTGGAAGGAACATAAAAAAGCACGCTGCAACGCTTGATATTTATTACATCCCGACGCGTTATCCGAATGGACTTCCGGGCGGGATACCTTCAGAAGCATATCAAAAAGAAGATGCTGATAGGGCGCTCTCGATATGCAATGAAGTTATTAATATGGTCGAAAAAAAAATCGGAAAGGTAAACATATGAGATGATCTTACTGGCTCAGAGAAAGTCTGCAGTTGTGAGCTAGTAATGAACCAGTATGAGCCAAAAATATAATTCATGAGCCAGTATGAATATGATAAAATTACAGGAAATCAGGGAAATGGCAGAAGATTATAGAGAAAGACTTCAGAGTTTACTCAGAAAATGATTCCAGTTCGATTCGGAGGACTATGATTTTGGTATATACTGCATAATGAAAAGGACGAAGCGCACATTATGATATTAATCGCTCATTTAAATGAGCGCGCACGTTTTATTGAGGTAAATCACAATTATCAATTATGAAATGTAAATGAATGTTAAAAAGGTGGTACCCATCACATTAGACCCCCTCCTCTCAACCCTAAAACCCCGCCAGTTTGAAGCTATCAAGCACACCCAAGCTCCCCAACTGATCCTCGCTGGCGCCGGAACTGGCAAGACCACGACCATAACTGCAAAGATCGCATACATGGTCGAAAAAGAAAACATCGATCCCTCTCAGATCCTCGCCCTCACCTTCTCCAAAGAAGCCGCAAGGCACATGCGTGAAAAGGTCGAGAAACTCCCTTGACTAAAAAGTATCCATTCAACAACACCCCATCCATCCTGCGTCTGGATCATGCAGACAAAGGCGGTATCTTCGATAAGAGCAGGGTCGGAGCACGATACTGTGTAGCTGTTCGTGGGCATATCGGCGCCGGGGAATTAATATTTCATGTGTGATAAATGTACAGCGCCTCCGACGGAACGCGGATCTCCACGTATGGCGATAGCCATACGTGTGGGCGACGTCAACTGGCGCAACGGTTGACGCGGATGCACACGGATTTCGTATCCGTTGCTGTTTCACTCTTTCATCAATCGTGCTCCATGTGTGATTGCAACTATTTCTATTGTGTCTGATCTAACCCTGTAAACGATCCGGTAGTTTTGAAAAATTATCTCACGGATATCTTTTTGATCGTATTCCGGTACAACCCTGCCGGATTCAGGGAATATCATCAGCCTTTCAATTGCCTTAATAACCCCATGTGCGAACACCCGGGCATAATAATCTGAGTCTTCTGCGATATAATCACATATGGATTCGAGGTCATCCGCGGCATCAGGGGACCAGATTATTCTAACCATTTCTTCAATCTTTCTTTAACTGCGTTATGTTCTTTCCCCTTATTTTTGTCAAGTGCCTGCAAGCCAGCATCAACTTTCTGCCTGAAATACAGTTCAGCCATGATATCCTCAACTGAAGTGGTATCCGGCATTCTATGGATCATCTGGATCACTGAGTCTTTTACGGTTTCCATGTTTACCTCTTTTAAAAAGTATGCTTTAATTATTAATAAGTGTATCCTTACTTATTTTTCAGAAATGTAACCTTTCTCTCATCCCTCGAAACACCACAAAATCAACAGGATTCAATATCCTCTTAAGGTCATCAGGGTATAACTTCAAGCTCTGAATCACTTCGATCAGGGCAGCACGTGCGCTTTTAGGCTGCACGGAACATATCGGCGCCGGGAATTGAATATTTTGGAAGTGATATCTTCTTCTCCATAGTGAACAGGGTCTTCGATCAAAGCATAGTCATAGCCCTTTACGTCCATTAACCACATCCCCTTATTCCTCTTCACCAGCGGTCACCATTTGATCGGAAAGGAAATAATTCCTGCAAAGTATTATTATTCCAGACGTATTCCTTTAACCATAATAAAACGGTGGTACTATTACATTAGATTCGACCCTCTCCTCCCTAAAACCCCGCCAGCTTGAAGCCATTCAGAATACCCAAGCCCCCCAGCTAGTCCTCGCAGGCGCAGGCACAGGTAAGACCACGACCATCACAGCCAAGATCGCATACATGGTCGAAAAGGAAAACATCGACCCCTCCCACATCCTCGCGCTCACCTTCTCCAAAGAAGCAGCAAGGCACATGCGCGAAAAGGTCGAGAAACTCCTTCAGGGAAAGGAAATCCACGTAAAAACGTTTCACTCCTTCTGCGCCGAGCTTATCAAGGATCACTCCGACAGATGCAAAGTCCCCGGCGACTTCAAGATATTCGAGGAGATGGATTCTGCTATTTTCATATTCAGGGAACTCAAAGTCGATGCATATACAGCCAGCCTGTACGCGAACACGATCGGAAAAGCCAAAGACCTGAATATCTCGATAGATAAATTCAAAGAATTTCTGGAAACTCTTAAAAAACATGTTCAGGATATCGAAAAAGATGAGAGCAAGTGGAAGGAACTGTATCGCAAATCTAAATTCAAACTCAATACCTTCCATCTTCAGGAATTCAAAGACAAAGAAGATAAGAAGGCAAAACAGGCAGAGAAAAAAAGATACTCCGAATTCATAGACCTATATGAAGAATACCTGAAATATTCGAACTTCATATCAGCCTGGGAGAAATACGAAGAAAAGAAATCAGCAATAGGCGCCCTGGATTACGGTGACCTCAATAAGATTGCCCTCTGGTATCTTGATGTGTACGGCACGCAGGAATTAAACGACACATTCCGCTATATCATCATTGATGAATTCCAGGATACCAATTATGTCCAGTTCGAACTGATCAAGAAGCTCACAGCATCGAATAAGAACATAACTGTGGTTGCAGACCCGAACCAGACCATCTATGCATTCCGCGGAGCATACACAAATAATATCGAGGTATTCAAGGAGCAATTCACTCCAGCGATAGTTTCACTGGATGTCAGTTTCAGGTCAACCAACAAGATACTCAGAGTCGCCCATACTCTTATCGAAAAGAACTATGGGGATGATAAAAAGAAAGAATGCCTGCTCATCAAGAATCACAAAGATATTGAAGGGGAGAACGTCAGTATCATTGAAACAGAAGATGATAATGAAGAAGCAAGAGCCATAGTTGAAAAGATCGAGGAATATCTGGCACAGGGTATCCCTCCAAAAGAAATTGCAGTATTATACAGGACGCATGCTCAGGGACGCAAGGTAAGACAGGCTCTTGAAAATAGAGGTCTGCCCTTCCGGGTCAAAGACGATACCGATTTCCTGAAACAGCCTGAAATTAAGACCGCTCTTGCTTACCTGTATATCATCAACAATATCTCTCATCCCACAGCCCGCGGTACAGAGGCGTGGTGGAGGATATTCCATTATAATAATGCCCTGAGCCAGGAAGATTCCATCAGGATAGGAGAATATATCAAGAAAAAATGGGTCTCGTTCCAGGAAGCCATTTATCACCATATTGAAGAACTTAGACTTTCCAAGAGCGGTCTTGAAACTATAAGCAATGTAAAAAAGAGGATAGATTCGCTGTGCAATAAGAAGAATCTTGATGTATCAGACCTTATCCTTGAGGTCTATGACCTGTCAGGTCTCTCAAGGCAATTTGCACATACTGACACGAAGCATAGCAGGGAAGCGCTGTTGAACCTCAGGCAGCTTCATGAATTAGCCAGTAATTTTGAGGAGTTCCATGGAAAAGACCTCAGTTTGTTCATTGATTATCTTGAGATCCTTGACGAGATGGACGGCAACCCGGCGCCAGCAAGAATAGCAGATGAGGATGCCATAAATCTCATGACGATACATTCGGCAAAAGGGCTGGAGTTCAACGTTGTATTTGTCACAAATCTTGCCAAAGATAAGTTCCCCCTCTATCGAGGAGGCGCAGAGCCATTAATCCCGCCTGAATTGATGGAACAGTACAGGGATATCTTTGAGGACGAATCCATCAAAGACACTGAAAAAGCAGTCAGGGAACGCAAGAAAGAGATCAAAAAGGAAGAAGAAAGACGGCTTGCTTATGTGGCGCTCACAAGAGCCAAAGAACATCTTTTCCTGACGCTGGCAATAAAATACGCTGACGATGAAAGAGAGCCCTCTGAGTTCCTTACGGATATCGGATATGATAACTGGAGGGCTGGCGGAAATATCACGGTTGGAGATCTCAGCTATATCCATGATACTGATACGAAAGTCAGAGAGATGGTAAAGGACAGTGCGCTTGAGCGGGAAAAGGCACTGCGTAAAAGGCTTCTCATCGAGTCGCTTGATTCAGGTGATTTTACTGAGATCATGAAGAATACGCTGCTATATCAGGCTTTGAAGCCTGGAAAAGCGCCGGATTTCAAGGAAGTTTTCAATTCCAACTGGGAAAAAATAGATCCTGCGCAAGACGCTGAGAATATTCTGGGCAAGATCAAAGAGAATAAGAACGGGTTGAAATTCAATCCCGCCAGCATGACTTTCAGCTATTCCTCAATAAGTTCCTATGAGCAGTGTCCGCGCCAGTATGAACTTGCAGAACTTCTAAGGATGCCCACACGCGATTCTGAAGATTCTACCGGGGCCATGAGACGCGGAAATTTTGTACATAAAGTGCTTGAAAAAGCGGTGAGTGAGAAAATTACCTCAAAGGATCGGCTGTATGAGATAAGAGATACTGTCGCCAAAGAGCCTGAATTTAAGGGTGTAGATATAGAAGCTGCAACTGGGGCACTGGATGTATTCTGGGAGCGTAATAAGGATACAATTGCGAATAATCTAATGGTCGAACAGCGGTTCACTGTACCTCTTGGCGGCTTCAATTTCAAGGGGTTCATTGACCGGGTGGATCTTATTCCGGGGACAAAGGATGAGGTCGAGATCATAGATTACAAGGCAGGAAAATATGAACCTGGACATGTTGAACGTTCACGACAGCTTTTGCTGTATGCACGTGGGATCGAGCATGTTTATCCAAAATGCAAGGTGAAGAAACTCACTCTGGAATTGCTTGCTCGACCCAATCCCAGGACATTTGAGCTGACTTGCGGAAAGTATGAGTGCGCGGGCAGCTCAAGGATGGAAGGGCTTGATGAGGATGCTATTGATGATATGATCGAGATCGCAAAGTCAATCGCGCATGATTATGAAATTGGGTTTGAGAGGACGAAGGATGAGAAGGCTTGTGGGGAGTGTGGGTACAGGTTGTATTGTGGGGATTAAGACCCATTTTGGAGTTTATTCATGAAAGACAGATACAAACACTTACTATCGAAAATCAAAGAAAGAAAGCCTGCTGCAGACAAGTTTATTGAGATTCTTCATACACAAACAACATGGCTCACCAGCCCCGCAAGCACAAAATATCATCTCAATAAAGAAGGCGGACTTTTAGAGCACAGCATAGGAGTAGCCGAAACCCTGCTACAACTGCGCGCCGCCCTCGCGCCGGAAATAAGCGAAGAGAGCTGCGTTATCGTTGGTCTGTTCCACGATATCGGGAAGGTGGGAATGCCGGGAAAGCCATATTACCTAACGGAAATCAAAGATGGCAAGCCAACTGGAGCTTATACCATAAACCCTGAGATCGTTGCA
>Ga0180732_1001600_pt1 | contig 13584 bp, 17 predicted proteins | sample KR11_01MetaG_FD_148674 | JGI IMG/M metagenome (GOLD analysis project Ga0180732, IMG submission 148674) | Groundwater microbial communities from the Olkiluoto Island deep subsurface site, Finland - KR11_0.1 MetaG | ecosystem: Environmental > Aquatic > Deep subsurface > Groundwater | place...
ATCCAGACATGTTAGATAATCCGTGGTACGAGAATCCTCGAAGACGTCGGAAGAGTCATCGACGCCGGAACCCTGCCGGAGCACTTGCTTTGCCCAAGGGCCTGGCAGACTTTACTCAAGGCGTTGGTCCTGAGGAAATCATAGGGGGTGGAGCGGGCCTAATGGCCGCAGCTGCAACTCCTAGGATGATAGTCGCACCTGCGAAGAACGAAACCGGTGAAGAGCTTACTACCAATGAGAAGCTAATACGTATTCTCGTTGGCGTCGGAGCTACCTTTGGTGTTGGATTCCTAGCTCAGAACTTTGCCGGGAAGAGAGCTGCGAAGGCTGCTGTCATTGGTGGACTTGCGGGAACAGCAGTCACCGTTATCAACACCTTTACGCCAATGAAACTTGGCACTCCGGTGAACAGCTCCTCGATTCGCAGGCTCACAGGTCCAATTGGTCGAACTATGGGTAGTAGCGGTAGAGTGAGTACCCAGACCCCTGGTTTCGAAGACATAAAGATGTACTAGTCTTGGCCAACAGCTCAGAAGGAGATATACGCTAATGAGTTACCAGTTAAAGGTCATCAACCCAGTTGAGGATCTTACCCTGACAGATCGCCAGAACTACAGGATGCGGGCGATTAATGCTGGGTTGCAAAGGGCGGTTGACAAGAAAATCGCCCCTAGTCAGGACGAACTAATCGTCCGGCACGCTCAGTGCAACGCAGACTTTGGAACGACTGCAATCTTGGACTTTTGGGCCACACCAGTAATGGCTGCCCCTCTTGGCACACTGGTCACGGTCTTCCAGGCCGTTGCCGCCCCTGTCCTTGCGGCCACCAAAGTAGCGGTGTTCTACAAGGTCACTATTCCGACCGCTCCCATTCCAGTGTCCCTTATCAGCTTCCGTGAAGGTGCGGCTGCTGGTACGACCAAAGCCGTATACGACCTGGAGCAGTTGGACGGGTATCTGGTTCCCTCCGGGTACTTTAGTGAGCCAGTGGTTTACGACCCACAGCAAGTCCTGAACGTAGTGGTTGCGACTAGAATCGTAACCGGGCTTTTGTGTCGTTGTATCCTGGGTTGCTACATCATTGAGCCTAAGGGTGCAATCGTCAGCTAAGCGGCTGAGTGATTGAGAAGTAACTGAACAGCAAGCGCTAGGTAGCAGAGAACCGGGCCATTGCTGATAATAAAGAGAGTGTTCAGAAGAGCGAATCTAGGCTTCCCGTGAGGACACCCAAATCTAAAGGGAGTTCTTGAAAGGGAAAGGAGAAAACGCAAATGTCAGGTTTGAAGTCAGAAGTAGACAGCCTTTATAACGCAATGGTGAACGGCCCCAACGTGACGTTGACCAGGTATCCCATAGCTGCAATTGGTGTAGCAATGACTGAGGCAGGTGCAGCCGCATACGCATACAAGGCCGCTGGTGCGGGTCAAGTAGCACTGACAGGAATGCTCGCAGTCAACAACGCCGCTGGTATATGGATATGCGGTGCCGGTTTGCTAACCCCGAGTGTCACTACCACTACCTACATTCTGTGGGTAGGCAGGGGGGTGGCGACCGCTCCTGCGATCATCGCCTGTGAGTTGGAATTCCAAGGTATCATCAGCGCAGGCGTTGCTGCTGGTCTCATAGTTGCAATGCTTCCCAGCACTGTCATGCTGCCCTACCCGCTCTATGTAACCGCAGGTGTTGGTGTTGCCCTGGACATGGCAACATCAGGTAACGCTGCTGAGACAGCGCGGGCCAGTGTTGTCATAGCTACAGGGTTGGGTGCATAAGCGAAACTAACTAGCTAACAGGGAAGGAGACAGCCCTTGCAGCTCAGTAGATTCAGTCAGAACGGTCACAATAACGGGACAGGTCATGCTCGCCTGAATAGCACAGTGGAGATGAAGAAAATCTCCACTGTGTCAGACGAATCATACACATCAGACCCCCTCTTCAAGGCCCTCAGAACAGTCGAAGCGACCTACAAAGCCTTCGATGCAGCAGAGAGGGAACTCGTAAAGATCATTGGGGTTCCCATCTGCATGCCTAACTGTGGGAAGTGTTGCGAAGTTACTACCCCAATAGCCTGGGAATTCGAGGCCCATTTTATGACTTCGTTCCTTGGCGGCTCAGGTCAGATAGCCCTCTCAAAGATTCAATCCATCTGCGATGGCTGGCTACTAGAGAGAGATGGACTCAGCAGATTTGGGTGGAAAGGTCAACTCACCAAAGACCAGCAGGCCAAACTAAACCCCGAAATAGATAAGCTGCTACTAGCTAGTCCCTGCCCCTTCCTAGACTCAGACAAATCCTGCATGGTTCACTTTGCACGTCCTTTGATTTGTCGAGCCTATGGTGTAACTCGCATGACTAGTCGGATGTGCAATCGCCCATTATCACCTATGGAAGATCAGGACACAAGAGCCCACATTGGCTTTCGTGCTCCCTTGGGTGATAAGATCAATCGGTTGGTAAATAGGTCTCATAGAGAGACCTCGAAAATCGGATGGACAGGTGCGCAGTTCTTACCTACTGCAATCCTGTCCGTCCTCCTACCTGAAAAGGTCGCAGAGTACGAGGACAATAACCTCGTTCCAACGGCAAAGTTGGTTCACATGGGGTGGAACCCAGCAATAATCTGGCAAGAGCAGCTCAACTCAATATGGGCTATGGAAGCGCAGGCTATGCAAGTTATCTCTAAGGAGAGAGAGGAGAATCATGTTTGAGAGTGCAGGAATCTACGACCCGGGTCCTATCAAGCCAGTAGTCCAGATAAAGGAAAATCTGTCCGTGTGGACATTAGGTAAATGGGAACATTACCGTGTTGACTTCATTGAGCCAATGCCCCGGTCAACTCCCATGCAGGTGGAGATGGTCGTTGCCTCTGGTGCTACAACCCTGGCGGCAAATGGCACTATAGCCAAGCGAGTTGTGGCCGCACTACAGCTCAACGGGGACGAGTTCTTCCACTTGAGATGGGAGCCAATAGATAATGTGGAAGGGGTCCTTTGGGAACAGGCAGGAACAGGTCGTTATCAGGGCAGGTCAGCAATGGCTAGGGTGGATCGAAGTACTAAGTTGTATGACCCATACCTGGCGACTACCACGTTCTGGATTCTGGGCCGAGACCGGGATATGAACCTGGAAGTAAGGAATCCAATGGGATACGCTACACCTACTGCTAGGTTTGCCTTTTGGGGATATAGGTATCTCCTAACTGAGCTGGAGATTCCTCAATCTGAGAAGGCAGCAGTGAATAGAGGAGACCTAGATGCAGTGCGGAGAGCCATTGGAGCGACAACCTGGCTACCTGCTGAAGGACGAGCGTCATAGATAAGGGAGGATGAAATAATGTCAAGCAGTACTGGTAGATGCAACGCAGTAACACAGGCTGGCAGAAGGTGTAAGAAACCCTCCTATGCGTACACAGGTCTGTGTAAGTATCACTGGATACACCGGCCCAGACGTAAGTGGTAGAGACTCAATCTAAGAAGGAGATATAGAGATGGGAGTTCGACTTAGTTCAGGACTAATGAGTATCACAGCAGTTGGTGGCGGAGATGGTGTAGCACTGGGTGCTGCAGCCAACAACCCAACTGCATGGATTCTCAGTACAGGCAAGAGAGCGGTTATCAAGAAGATCATGTGGAGGAATGGAATAGGAGCAGCTGCTAACCTACTTGTGGGATTTGGTGATAGAACAGTTGCTGGTTCGATCTTCAGGCAGGTTCTCCCGAACATACGCATGGTTGCGGGAGTTGATGGAGAACTAAATGAAGACGACCTTCCCATTGCTGGGAATAGTAGGGAAGGATTCGTCGCTGATACCACAGCCATCACCGGCACTGTTGGAAGCATCTTTGTAGAGACAGACGGTGCTGCAGGTGCGTATCCCGGGAATGTGCAGGTCGTCATAGAAGTTGAGGAGGAGTAGAATGACTACAACTCCATTGGTTCAGCCTCAAGCACCTATTGTAGTCTACATATCGGGTGACATTGAGATAAACACTGCACAGTCAACACCTCAAATCCAAGTCACTAGGAGGAGATAATGCCACTATCTCCTGCCATTGAGTTTATCTCAGCACAGAGAGGATCTAGTGGAGATATATTAGCTGCTCCTGGTGGGTCACAACTTGCTGCAGTTATTCCCCCCAACACTAGATTTCGGGTATCTGCTACACCCATGTCTAACATCTACTCTCACTACACATTTCGCGTTATGCTGGACGAAATGATGGTCCCGGGGGCCTTTCAGATATGGGTGTACTCATTTGGGGTAGTACCATACTCAGGAATCATGTATCCATCAACCAGAGGAGAGTACCTAGATACCTTTCTTAGAGTTACACACTCCCAACCAGTAGTCTACGAGGCCATAAACCTCACAAACCTGAACCAGTGGTTTGTGATCTACACTCAGCACTATACTGTCGCCACAGAAGAGAACTACAAAGAATTAGAAAGACGGTTGGACGACTACTTCAATCAGGATTCAAGAGGGCGACGCATTAGGTCGGGAGCATAGCATGACTATACAGTTCCCAACTATTATCCTCCCAACAGTCTGGAATCTCGGGACGGAAACAGAAGTAGTCCTAGACATACTTGAGCACACGTCCATAGAAGTGCCTGTGGAATTCCTTCAGGAGAAGCTCATACAGGTAGTAGCAAGAGAAGCTGTGGTGCTTGGTGTACCCGGGAACCTATGGATGTGGGTGGAACTATCACCAGTTCAGTCAACGACCTCTGCGGCGTACTGGTCAGCGATTGGTGGAGGTGGAGGAGTTCTACCACCAGCAGCGCCAGTCGTTATTGTAGGAACTGGTGTTACTGGGACGATTCACCCTGTTCTCCTGCCCTGGACAATGCACGGCAACTTTGCTCGTCTGGTAGTTCAAACTCCTGTCCTTGTGGCAACTGCAGGTTGGGCAATACAGGCGCTGATATCCGGTAAGGGGGCGTCGTGAGAATACCGAATGGTTTACATATTGACAATCCAGCATGGCCTCTACTTCAAACTCACATCTCCTACTGGGGAATCACATCAGCGATAGGAGCAGTTACTGGTACTACTGTTGTATGCGCTGATCTGGCCAATGAACCCTCCTACGTTGGGTTGCAAGTCAAGATTCTGGATGGAGGGGCGGCTGGTCAAGTTCGATCTATACAGACAATAGCAGCGGGAGTTATAAATGTAGTACTTGCCTTCACCAATGCTGCGGGTGTTGCTCAACAGATTGCTGCAGGCACTCGTTTCGTTATTCTGTCTATCTCTGGTATAGAAACTGATGTCCTGGCCTTTGGAACTCTCGATACCTCCAGCGCTACAGTTCCCGCCGATTCACTACGGGCAGGTGTATATGCTTGGGAGAACGCAGATTACTTCAAGGGTTGCATTCTCATGCCCACAGAAGGGAACTGTAGGTACCAACCCAGACCAATAAGAAGCTATACAGTAGCTGGGGTGTTTACTCTCGACGAGCCTTTTAGTCAGCCTCCGGGATTAGTTGACTATATTATCTTAGCCTCTGACTATCCCGTTCAGAGGCTACTTGATATATTCAATACTATAAACGCCATGTTGGTCTCCACTGAGACTGGTGGGTCGCTAACCACAGACGGAGCAGTGCAGGATGTCTATATCAATGCTGCTCCTGCAGGAGTATATGAGCCTCTGGCGCTGAAGTTAGACCTCACGGGTATGACTGCCGCCGAAACAGTAATAGTCAGAACTCTTTATCAGATCAGGCCAGCTCCCGCAATTCCCATCCTTGAGGACTTGGTTACCTATGTTGGTGTTCAGGCCCTTCCACTAAAGCATGTCGCCCTTGAACCTAATAGGTATGGAATACAGGTAACTCTCCAGTGTAGTGCTGGTGGTCCTATTGACGTGGACTGGGAAGTGGTCTATAGAGTCTAAACATGAGCATAGGGACATTTGACAAGTTAGACACAAATCGCCAGTTGCTCCTATCTCTACCATTTCGTGAAGGTATAGGAGTGATTACTCGAGATGTTGCCAAGCCAGGCCACTTAGGTGTGGATTTAGTTGGGTTTCCTAGTTGGGTGAGTTTGGCAAGCGGGATAGGAGTTCTGGACTTTGACGGTGCTGCCGACTACATTGAGTGCCCATTTGGCAATTGCGCTGATCTTGACTTTACCTCTGAGGACTACAGCATCACCTGTTGGGTCAACCACTACAATACGGGGCATTTTCAGCCCAAGATATTGATTGCTAGATATGGAGTTGATCTTGATGGATGGGAAACTTACCTTGAGAGCAACACAACACTGGGCATACATTACCTTGAGCATCGGCACCATCACGTAAGTCTCGCACCAGATCGAGATGGATGTTTTAGCACAGGATGGACACCTGACTCAGGTTGGGCCTTTGCGGGTATTACTCGGCACGGTCTATATCCTCAGCACTACCGAAATGGATTGCCTCTCGATATGAGCTATGGTGATGATGGTATGAGAGACCCAGATGCTTGTAATCGGGACTTAGTAATTGGTACTCGATTTACTAAGGGTTCGAACTTCTACCTCGGTCAGATGTGGGACCCAAGAGTGTGGTTAGGGGAGTTGACAGCTATTCAGATGATGAGTTTATATCACAAAGACCAGCATTGGTTTGGGGTGTAGATATGTCAGTAGGATATGATAAGCACTCGTTAAATCATCAGTTGGTACTTGACCTGCCATTTGAGGAAATGACAGGGTTAGTAACCTACTGTCGTGCTCAGAGTAATATAGTTGCTACCCTCCGAGGTGGGCCACCAACCTGGCAGCAGTTTATCAATGGACTTCAGTACCTTGACTTTGTGCCAGGGACACTTGATTTTCTAGATGCTCCTGGAGCTGCCTCTGCGGGATTGGACTTTACTACTGGAGATTTTAGTGTAGCAGTATGGGCGAGAGTAGATGATCTCAGTGCCAATAGAATGCTCTTGTGTCGTGGCCTCTTGAACGTTGACGGATGGCACTGTGCTATCCTTATGAATGGATCATTCGTTCTTTACACAAATCAAGGAGCTGGAACTAATCAGTCGAGCCTAAGTGCAGCGGGAGAGGTTGTTGTTGCTACTTGGTATCTACTTGGATTCACTCGAGTGGGTGGTAGTGTGAGGTGTTATAAGAATGGCAGAGATGTGACGAATACTGTGGGAGTTCATCTTGACCTAACAACGTCAGCACGAGAGCTACACATAGGTATCTACGACCCTGAGAATGCCAGCCCGTTCGATGGGGGTATGCACAGACCTAGAGTATGGAGTAGAGCACTATCAGCAAGGGAGCACATGGAGCTCTATAATATGGAATCACAGATGTTCCCATAAGTGAGATAACAGAATGCTAGACAGGATAGGCAGATGGCAATAGATAACATAAAGACCCATCATGTGCCAGTAGCAGACTCAGCACAGAACGAACTAATGACTCAGGTCATTGGTAACAAGACCGATACGGCACTTGTGACCGCTACTGCCGCTGATAGCATGATGCGGTATATCAAGGGCCTACTTGACCTAGCGGCTCCTGCTGCAGTGGGTGGTCTCCAGATAGCAGATACGACCATAAACATCGGTCAGATAGCAGGCACCTACGACCTGTTCACAGGCACCACCCAAGACGTTGTAGTAGAGAAACTAGTCATCAGGATGTCGGGAGGAGCTGGAGGTGGCAACCTAACTGCTATCTCTATTCAGACGGACGATGCTACCCCGCAGGTACTCATTGACGCAGTCACTGGTGCTGTCGCTAATCTAACCAATGAAGCGCAGCTTGCCTGGACTGGAGCACTATTGTTGGACGCTGGAACAGGAGCAAAGATTCAGATAACCCTTGTGGGTGGTGCTGCTACTGGGGCAGTGATATGCGACGTAGTTGCGGAGTGTAGAGCAGTTGTTGCAGGAGGATACCTAGCATGAAGTTTGTGAATAGCGTAGCGAAGTATGGCACACTCGGGGCTAGTATTTGGGTAGTTGCGAACGACGCCCCTGCAGAGATAAAAAGTTTCGCTACTGATCTTCAAGCTACAGGATATCCAGTCTACGTATGTGATGGCGTGGACGACGATGTTGAGATAAACGCTGCCATTGTTGCTCTACCGGGAGATGGTGGAACAGTACAACTATCAACAGGCACCTTCACATTGGGCGCTCAAATCCTCATTGCCAGAGGTGCAGTGTATCTCAAAGGGGAAGGGGGGTTGCTACAAGGCTCCCGCCTTCTGGGTTCAGCCATAGCAGCGGGGGCTGTTGTCCGTGTTGCAGCAGTAGGGGGCGGAATAGACTTGGAGTCCTTCATGGTTCAAGGAGTCGATGGGGGTGCTAGCGGCCCAGAATACGGCATAGAGCTAGAGACGACTCCCTATGTCTCCCTCAAAAATATCTATAGCCAGTACACACGAATTCACGGGTTATATGGGCATGACACAGTATATTATATCTACATTGACAAATGCCGTTTTACTCAAACTTACACGGGGGCAGGGGCACACCTTGTGGCCTCCCCTGGTGGAGGTGAGCAAGTAAACAATGTTTCGGTAATAAACTCACGTTTCAGCTCCAATCTCACTGGTCTAGCAATAAATGGGAATGGTATACGATTGACGGGTAATGCGTATGAGGGCAACGAGATAGGCTTAGAGATTGGAGGCTCTCCCGCTGGTACTCCCTACCCATCTACTGGTGTTGTATCCCATGGTGAGTATTTCGAGGGTAACTCAGTGGCTGCTCTGCGGGTGGGCGCTGACGATGCAGGCAATCCAGTACCCGCTGCACAAGGCACGATGGGTCTTAGTATTGCGGGTAACAGTCTCTCCCTGGGTAACGTAACTGGAGATGGTATAGTTCTCAGCCGTCTCAGCACTGGATATATCGGCTCCAACTATACATACAGACCCGCGGGGAATGCTGCTGGGAGGTCTATCTATAGTATCAATGTGGGCGCAAGGGTAACTATGGAACCCCCAGCGCAGGACTACCTTAGCACCTTTGGTAGCGCAAAGGTTATTGGAAGGCAGATACCCGGAATGCTCCTTGAAGGAGAGAATATAGTTGAAGGTACTACTACTAGCACAGGAGCAGTAGACATCACCTCCGTAGCTGGCCTCAACATTCCCGCCACAACTCCGCTCCTGATTATGTTCCAAGCAAGGAAAACAGTGGGTGCCGCTGCTGCTTGTCAAGTTGGACTCAAACTCAATGCCACCCAAGTCGTTAGCAACGCGGCCTTCACGGACGCAGGGAATAGTGCAAGGGCACAGGGGGCCGTACTCTTTATAATCCCCCGTGATGACGCACTTTACACAGGAGGTGCGGGATTGGCTGGTGTTATGGGTCTCCGTACGGGAGATAACCTGGCTGCTAGCATCGTAGAACACGGCAACAATGCCATGCCTGCAGCTGCCATCACTAGCGTCACGGTGACAGGGTTGAGTGGAGACGCTGCCATTACAACGGCAGTCAATAATCTCAGGGTCTATACCCTACCCATATATCCCACACTGAGGTATCCTCCTTAACTGAGGTGAGTAATGACCAAGATAAGACTGTTCTACACACCAGCAACAGGACAATGGTTACATCGCATAGATGGAAATAGCCCTATGACGGAAGAAGAGGCTATAGAGACAGCTGCGAAAGGATTTAAGTTACCAGCTGCTGATATAGCAACAATAGAAACGGATGCAACTAGTGAAGAAATGGATGCCCTCAGGTTGGCCTCTGACTGGGCAACTGTAGATGGATTACCCAAACCTTCACTGATCTCTACTGGATTGCTAATTCGACCTGTGCCTCCACCTGTAGAACTCACCCCAGACGAAAGGTTAGTTCAGGCTATTGAAAGTGCTACAGCTCTACCCCAACTAAAAAATGCACTTCTCGAAAGGTTCCGTTCCAAAGAATCTCAAACTCATGTGGAGATGTAGAAACGTTGTTACACGAAGTATGTTATCCTACTATTAGATGGAAGCCCTGCCAAAGATGCGGTGTCTATATGGTGCCGCCAGGTCGACAATTGTGTGAGATATGCAGAATGGAAAAAGTTAGGAGGAAGCAATGAAGTTCTCAATCAAGGTGCTGATGTTCACGCTCACGCTTCAACTCTTGGACATTAACCTCAGCGATGGGGACATATCTACTGGGCTGAAATTGTCCTGGAAGTAGGTGGAAGCACACAAGGGAGTTGGTCAATTTATATGGTTGACCATCGCGAGTACTCTGTATAGATAGAATAAACTATGATAACTCCAACAGAGCCCAATTTGATGCAACTAAAAATTGACGTGGCTACCATCACGGCAAATCAGAAAAACTTTGCAAGCAACCACGAGTTGCTCCAGAAGAACATTAGTGGCTTGGTGGAGCAGGTGCGGGAGACGAACAAACTAGTATCCAACAACTCTAACCAGATCACCCGTTTGCTCACCCTATACGAGACTCAACTAATGCCAGCGATAAGGACAGCACCTTCAGTGCAGAACCCCCTTATCACAGGAGGCATCGTGGGAGTCATAGCAGCAACCGCCCTGATATTGGCCCAAGTGATTATGGAGCTGGTATGACAGTGTTATAATGGCAGCAAGCCAGGAAGCGTAGCTGCAACCCACCCAATCCCGCTCCTGGCACTTCCCCCCTTTCATGGGCCTCTTGTTTAGCCTCCTTGACAAGAGGCCCTCACTTATATGAGTGACTTGACATCTTTAGTGATCTGCATGATGATATAGGTGATAGTTCACAACACCTGAAGTATCCATATGGCACAGAGCAGGAAAAGGCGTATAATAGGGTCTGAGTTATGCAACAAGGAACGAAAAGAAAGCTCATCAAAGCTATATCCGTCCTTCAGATTTCCAAAGACTACGGATTCCATCCGAATACAATTTACTCATGGATAAGTATGGGTCTTCCTCACTACCGAAAGGGAAAAGGTAGTAAAATCTTCATCTCAGTCACTGAGCTCCACAAGTTCTTGAATACGCATTATCGAGGTGGACCGTCAAGAATGGAAGGACTTAGCATTAGGAGAAAGAACAATGACGCTAAAACTCCTAGCTGAAGGATTCAAGGAAGGCCGAGATGTAGGAGCAGACCTTACAGCAGCTGAAGATTATATCCCAGAAGGCGGGAAGGCTGAGCTGAGACTGTATCTAAAAGAGTTCTGGGGCTCTGGCGTTATATTCGGTGGACTAGCAACGAGCCTAAACTTCGCACTGAGAACAGCAAATGTTCCCTTGCGGGAAGATGTGAAGTATGAGGCGGGAATCATCTCAATCAAGTGGACAAAGGGATTCCCCTTTCTGGCTCTCGTCATTGTAGGAGCAATAGCTGCCATAATTGCGTTGGCTGCGTTCTACGCATGGCAGCTATCAGAAGAGATAAGTAAGAATCCTCTTCTCATAATTCCGTTAGTGCTCATAGGCGCAGGGGTTCTCTTGTTTGCGATCAAGGGCAAAAAGGCCTTACCCGGGAGATAATAATGGACACTAAGATGATTGCCATTCTCATCGGTGGTGGGGGTGCAGTATGGCTTGCTATGTCCTTACTAAAGAAAGAGGAAGGTGGAGTTATACCCCCAATACCACCTCCTGTACCTGGTGAGTCAAGAGTGCAGATATTGGATTTGAGTCTCAGCAAATAATTATAAGGAGAAGTCAATGCTAGGTCAACAAGAAGAGAGTAGTGGAATTGGGTCGAGAATAGGAATGATAGAGGGTGTTCTCATTCCTGATAGTCCAAAGTTTCAGCTAACCCAAGGTGGATTTGTATGGCTTAGCATTCGCATACAGAATACGGGGGATATAGCAATCATCCCGTGGATTAGAATACGAGTGCAGGAGTCAGCTCTCATTGGAGCGGGGCCCTTGCTATACGAATTTCTCTTCCAAGATATACAAAGACAACCTGGTGATATCGCAACCTACAAGAGGGGTTACTTCGATGATGGACCCGTAGAGGGAAGAGACGTATTTATCAAGGTTAGCCCCGTGGAAGACATGACTAAGCCATCGTATCCTGGCGGAGAGGATCATTGGGCAAGTGCCTATAGTGTTGTTGGGCCTGTTGCGGGAGTTTCCGTCTTGGACCTGACGTTGAGTTGAGATACATAACACAATGACAAAGGAAACAAGATAACTCAGAGTAGATAATAGGATGACTAAGAAACCCAGAATAATGGTTGACAAGTTCGCAGGTGCTGTCATTCGAGCACAGGATGAGCAGCAAGTGCGCTTGTGGTTGGAGAAGTTCAAGGACACTCCTCAGTTACATGAGAAGATCTGGGTAATGGTGGAATTGTTGAGGTGGACACAAAGAAGAAAAGAGGGCGTGGATGTCGTGAGGGAAGTGGTGAGAAGGGGTAGGTTGTTGGATGTGCTGAGTGATGCAAGGATAAGGATGATTAGGATGGGAGAGTTGAAGATGAACCCCAATCCTATCCGAAGGGTCAAAGGTGGGTATCAGTGGGGGCACCATGGCACGGTCTATCCCACCAGAGAAGGAGCTGTGAGGCAGATGAGGGCTATATTTGCGAGCGGTTATAAGGGTAAGAACCCAGTAAACTGGAGCAAAGCACGGGACTGGGAGGTTATTGAGGGAGCCAACAAAGGTTGGTCAGAAGCTATCAAAGAGGCTAATCGTCGCGAGTTAGATTGGAAAAGAGAAAAGACAAGCAAGGGGATCTATCGAAGTGGGCATAGTAACCCAATTCTCGCCAATCTGCCAATTGGTGCTATTGTCTGGAGAAAAGGTAAGCGGCTCTTAGTTTCGGGCATACCAAAGCTATGGGGCAAAGATGTGTTAGTGCCAGTGACAACGATGACAACAGGTAGAGCAGGTACACTCCCTGGTCATATAAAAGTGAGAAGTAGACGGTTAGTTTCCTATTTTGACAACCCAAAGCCACCAACTATGAGCATGACCAAACAGGCTCTTCGGTTATGGATGAGAGACCTCACACCTCCACAGAAGGAAAGGGTTCTTGAGCAAGTGCGACTCAAGAGCATGACACACAAGACATTTGGGATTCCGTATTCTCGTGAGTTAGCAAAGGAAGCGGAGAGAGTATTGAGTAGAAACCCAGACATATATGCTATCTATGGAAAGAAGAAGGGAGGAGCAGGACTGAGGAGTCGCCTCCTCTACAAAGGTCCATACAACAGCGCATCTGAGGCAGTTTCTGACTATAATAAGCAACCGCACTCAATGTATGTCGCAACCGAAGCAAGACGAATTGGCCCGTGGGTTCCTCCTCAAGGAATGTCCAAGGAAGAAGCCCACAAGTTTCTACTCCAACAGCTAGGTTATACAAGAAGGAACCCAGGACATAATTCCAACAACCTACCCTCCATAATGAGAATTGCGGCCTCAAATATCTTTCAGTCTCCAAGCAGTCAGGTGGCATTCAACTTTGGTCTTATGCAGGTTGCTAAAATAGGTCGAATGGACGTAGTAGACATCCTCCAGTCTGGAGCAAGACGGAGAGATGGGATAAATAGCGCCGTGGCATATGCAGCCATAAAGAAACTCTATGAAGGCAAGGGAACTCCTGTATTTGGTCCTGAAGGAGAAGTAATACGAGTAGATCCCG
>Ga0180732_1001601_pt1 | contig 13581 bp, 21 predicted proteins | sample KR11_01MetaG_FD_148674 | JGI IMG/M metagenome (GOLD analysis project Ga0180732, IMG submission 148674) | Groundwater microbial communities from the Olkiluoto Island deep subsurface site, Finland - KR11_0.1 MetaG | ecosystem: Environmental > Aquatic > Deep subsurface > Groundwater | place...
TCATCCATTTTTATTTCAGTGACTCTTCAATGATTTGCGAACTTGTGAAGACCCCATTATCTCTTATAATCGATGACAAAGAAAATAGGTGTCCCTATTTTTTGACCTAACCCCTTGCAAGCCTGGTGACAGAGGGTATGTCCCGTAGTGTAGACCACTGAGCTATAACTTAAATATTCTGCTATGTAGCGTTCTGGACTCTATAGACTTATTATAATAATGTGAAACCTACATTTTACACATTTTTTTAATTTCTTCTTTACCTTTTGATAGTACCCAGTTAATAAATGGCTCTTGTTTTAACACTTGATCCCTAAGCTCAATAACAGGGTTAGATATAAATGAAGCTGTACATATAAAAAACAAACTCGCTCTTGCAATTGCAATCGGCAATATATTTTTTTCTTCATAAGTCAGTTCATTATAACCCTGAAGAAATCCTTCTCCCAAATAATATGTATCTTTATTTGACAATATAGCCCATAAAGCATATGCTACGTCATGAATCCGTTCTGCTCTTTGTATAAAATCAAAATCCATTATACATTTTACTGTTCCGTCATTTGAATAAAGTTGATTCCAAGGATGCCAGTCCCCGTGTATTACTGTTTCAGGTAAATTAAATTTTATTTCTCGCCATTTATTCATTACTTTTTTATAAAGATTATCAGCTTTTCTTATTTCCTTTTTTGTTAAATTATCTTTCATATTTTTTAACTTATTAAGACCTTCTATCAAAATATTATTTGATGGATAATTTGACCATTTAGGCAATGGGCCTGCTTTAACGTCTGCAAGTGCTTTATGTATTTTACAAAGCATTTTTCCACTAGAAAATATTTGTATTAGATTATTACTAAACTTATTACCTTTTACGTAGGGATTAATTTGCACAAATCTATCCTTATAATATGAATAGTTTCTCCCATCTTTTGTTGTAATAAGAGTTAAAACTTGTATGCCATAAGATTTTAGTATAGACATAATACTTTGCTGATAATCCAGATGTTCTTTACTAGCTATACCTGAACGTATACGGATAACATAAAGTCCTTTATTAGTTTCAATCTTTAAATTAACATTGAATAATCCACCTAGATCTCCATAAATTTTAAAAACATCTCCCATATCAAATTCATTACAAATTGCTTGAATTTCATTAGAAGAAGGAATATGTCTATAAAGTGGATCATCTTTTTTTTCTACCATAAAATCCTCTCCTGATCTCTAAAAGCTATAAAACATATCCAGAATTTCACCTAACGATTATGTCACTGTGTAATATCTTTCATATAACTGCCTTATATATTTTTCTATTTCAAAAATAGAATCATTTGGATATTTAACATTCATTTTCATTGTCAATTCATATGCAAGCCTTTTAAATAACTCGATCATTCCAAACAAACTATCCCATGTATCGCTTTTATCGTATTTTGAAAAGCACTTCTTGAAGGATTCTTTAATATCTATATCTACTTGGGTTTCGAGGTTTTTGCCTTGCGAATGAATTTTGTTGTTGTTCCAATCATATTTACTCGACTCATTCCATAATATAATTCGAAGCATAAATCCTTTTATAGGACCATTTTCTAATATTTTCGCAAACCATAATCTATCTCTTTTTAAATACTTTGCAACGCTGTATGCTTCAAACCAGAAATTGTATATTGTTGTCAATAATTCATCTTCTGTTGGTTGGGTTATTATAAAACCATCGTAATTAGGCAACATAATATTATTAGTAATCTTGTCTTTATCGAGAAGCACCTGATAACCGTTTCTGTAATACTCTGGTAGAATTCTATTTTCTATAATTTCATTCAATACATTGATAGGCCAAAAGGAAAAATCAACTCGGGGATTATTTTTATATAAAACTAACCGAGTAGGAATTTCTATATTCTTATAGAAAAACTTTTCTTTCTGATAAACTAATACTTGATCAAAATTATTTATCCAACTGTTATCTGAGATATACTTATCAGGATTGACTACAAAAACATTTAAATCATAATCCGACAGCTCATCAGTTTGTGAATTTGATGCTTGTGATCCTTCAAGAATAAGAGTTCGAATCTCAGATTCATTTTCAGCCCAGTTTATTATTTTATTTAATATGCTATGATTCACAGTTTTTCACTCCCTTGCACTCCGATTTTGTCCAATATTCCAGGTAAATGTACTGTGGGTTTACGCTGTATCAAAGCACAATTTGGGTCGGAGGGCGTTAGCCTCCCAGAGCGGTAAACCCACGGTAGAAAATCAAGATCATTATTTTTATGAGCCAGTTTTTTATTTCTTTTAGTAAATTTTATACCATGTTTAACTCCAAAAAGCGGTGATATTCTGCCTAACGTTCCCAGCATATAAGAAGTTACGACCGAAGGATAATGTCTTGAAAGGCAAGGGCAATAGCCCGCAGCGTATATGCTGTGTTAGACTATGTTTTAAGCCGTATTATTTTAACTTTTATTATTTGCTTTGTTTTCAAATAATTTCTTGAGGTTACCTGGAATTTTCGTTTCTCTACCCTGCTTCATACATTCAACACAAGTTTTGTCACCTGAACCAATACATGATAATTGCTGCATTCCCATACCAATTACATTACTTTGAATATAATCAATGAGATTACAGTAATAGGCCAGTTCAGGGACTCTCTGCTTATTAAAGAATTTAACAACAGCACATTCTGTTGCTTCAAAATACCAATTACATTCTTTATTCTCTCCTTTTTTATATTCTATTTTCCAACCATCAGGATGCTCAGATACATTTCTTGATGAGATTTGGGCTATTTTTAAAAATATTGGACTAAATATAAACTTTCTCAAAAGCCAACGTAAAGGTTTTGAAATTGATTTATGAATTTCTTCTGTTGCTTCATAAACAACCATCATTACTTCCTCAACGGTCTTACCGGATTTTTTCATCGGTTTATAAAACGAAACTCCCCAAGCGCTCATTATAATAAGTTCTCGAAAAATGTTTATCGTCCCCGAAAAATATGGAATTTCTGGAATAATACTTTCAAATTCCGCACGTGCCTCTTTTTTTATTTTACTGGCAAATTTTTCACTATAATATTTCGCTATCTTCTTTTCGATGCGAATGGATATTTTATCAAACTTTTTCAGAAGATTACTTTGCTTAGAAACATAATAACCACATCCCATAGTGATTCCCCTAAACTTTACTCTTTTTTGCAAATAAATATTAATTCCGGACCTTCAGATATTGGACGTCTGTCGTAATGCCCCATCTCTTCTACTATCTTAAATCCGTTTGATTGAAGAAGATTCCTCACTTGCTCTTCATAGTAATATTTGAGGGCAAGAGGTTCTACTATTTTTTCCTTGATTCCATCTTGATCGGTAACATAATATATTAATTCTGGATAAATGATTTGATTTTCAACATCTTGAGTAATCCTCCTCTGATCAAGATCATATATACTTGCTGTATCTCGATATAAATTAACCTTTTTGTTATTACCCATGTTTATCCTCCTCAGCCCATTCTATTATAGGCTTATTCATATAACATTCCTATCATATACAACGTTACAACCCAAAGGGACAATGTATCTAAGGACAAGGATACAGGCTCGTAGCGTAAATACTGTGTTATCTGATGTAAATTTTACCAGGCCCTTGATATTTCACCATTTTGTATTTTCAGCACCTCACCAAAAAATTTGATTTCATGGTCATTTACAATTATTCCATCACCATCCTTACAGGCATAAATTACTGAATTGCCTTTAATAGAATATTGCTTTAAATTTTCTAAATATTGTTTCATGTTATGGTCAAGATGAGGGAAAAATTCAAAATCAACTAAACCTAAAGCTGTATAATCCTTCAAACCAATGGTATTTTCATCATGAAGAGTAGTTATATCAATTGTTTTTGACATAATAATACTCCCAGCACTAACTCCAATTAAAATACCACCTATCCGAACATACTCTCTTAATTTTGGGAGAAACTCACGTTTTTTAAGAGAATTGAGAAAGTAATAAGTATTGCCTCCTGAAAGAAAGATGGCATCGCAAGCAAGCAGCTTATCAATTTTTTTCTCGTCATATTCTTTATCAACATCAAAATAAAGCAAATCAGTAATTCCGAACTGCTTATACCACTCTACTTTTTGATTAAAATATTTTTTTTGTAAGTCTGATTGTGAGGGTATATAAGCTAATCTCGGACCTTTTTTGCCTAACAGTTCTATAAAAGCTAAATCAACTTCTTTGTGGTCCTGAATTTGGTCGCTGTGTAATACTAATTTTTTCATAATTGATTGCACCTAGAAATAAAATTTATTTCAGATAACATTTTAAGTATTTGCAATGTTGTCGTCCCGCAGGGTTAGCGCACTGTTTCCAATATCAATCATAAGTTTCCTTATATTTTTCAACTTCACTCAAAGTAGTTCATCCTCTCAACAATTTATTTACAGTAAAATTATCCCTTAAAAAAGGTGTTATTTAAATCTTTAGTAGCAGTTACGAGTAACCCACCTGCACCTATTGCTCCAATCCCCAATACACAGGTATTCTTGTCGAACTCTTCCTCAAAATTAAGATAGTCTTCGTAAGATTTTCTATCGACCAAAAGCTGTTTTAGCTGTTCAATATCTACAGAGCGTGCCAAGGTACCTGGTGCCGATAACTTTTCTATGTAGCACCCATGTCTTTCCAACAACATCTTCAATTCATCTGGTGTAAAAGCATGCCAACTTGGGAACAAGGTAGGTTGTAATCTTCTTAATTCCTCCGTAACAATAAGATTTCCTGTAGCATAAACATCTCTAACCGTTTTCAATTTCCCAAAATGTGTAAGGTCGAAATCAACCCCACCTTCCAGTATAGTTCCGTATCTATTCATAACGCACAGTACAATCTTCCATCTTGAGACTCTTATAAGTTCGCTAAGAATATTCTCATAATTTTTATAGCAATAAGAAAGTGGAGAATCCAAACACAAAACCAAATCAAAAGTATTATCTTCAAATTCAAGGCCTTTGCAGATATCTCCCTGAGCAAATTGTATATTTTCTATCTTTCTTGATTCTGCATTTTTTCTGGCAATTTCAATCATCTTTTCAGATATATCTAAATGGATGATTTCGTGACCTTCTTGGGCAAGAGGTATTGAAAAACGACCCGTCCCTGCACCTGCATCTAGTATCCTTAATCTGTGACGAGTGTTTACGCATCTTTTTACTTCTCTCCATATCAAGTATGTATGTATTTGTTTTCTCGGATCATTCTCTTCTCTGTATAACTCTCTATCCCCATAATTATTCCACCACTTTTTAAGTTCAAGATCTAAATCGTCTTCTCTCATTGTAACTCCTCCCCAGATATTGTGCCAATGCAGTATAACGTTTCTAACATATACGACGTTGCGACTGAAAGACCATGGTGCATTTAACACATTAATATTATTGGTTTCTAATTATTTTCTTTTTAAGTATTGCTATATATGCGGCATATTGGCTATCAAGGTATTTACGGATTTCCCATCCGGTTCCTTTGTTCTTCCGAAAGCGTATTCGATTGCTTCTTTTTCATAGTCAGTCCATTCTTCGTAGGGAGCAAAATAATACGGAATACCTTCATTGTAATCAATATAACCATCGTCTCGTTCTACAATTTCTATCTTTGCACCCGTTTCAAGAAAAGTCCGTAATTCTGCTCCATATGCATCTTGATGTTCCTTAATCAAGTGGTATACCTCCTTAAAAAATAATTCCGTAAAAAAAGATCAGCGCCATGGCTTTCGTATAACGTTTCCAGATGATCCGAAGTATTTTCGAAGTGGAACGGAGAAAATATTTTGGATATCTGGTGTTGTACGAGGTGTTAGCCCTTGCGTACATTTTTTATCTCGTGAATTTCAATTCCATACTATATTTTTCAATCTTACAAAACAAGATTTTTCTCCTTTTGGCGAGCAAAAGAGGGGGTTAGGGGGTGAACTTTGCGAGCCAATTAATTTTAGTCGTAATCGAATATCTCATTATAGAAGTTTTCTCTTCCCAAACTATTAAGATAATCTATTTTTCTTTTTTCAAAGAAATCTTCTACATCTCCTCTTTCAAAAAACCAAATACAATCGAACAAAATGCTTAACTTGAATACATCAAACAAATATTTCTTCTCATTATTATCCAATGGTCTATATTTTGAATATTCTGAGATTACTTTTCTGGTTTCTCCAAAATCAAAAACATTATCGTTTTTTTTATATTTTTTCCAAGTATTCCAGTCAAATTCTGGTGTAAAAGGATTTATAAGGCACACTAGATCAAAAACTAGGAATGTATAATTTGCATCATCAAAATCAATAAGAGCGTTAAATTTTCCATCTTTGAACAGTACATTCGAAAAATGGAAGTCACAATGGCAAATCCCCTTAGGTGAACTTTTTGGAAGTTCTAGTTTTAATAATTCATTCTCAACCCATTTGCACTTTCCTTTCGAATTGTCAGTATTTATTTTTTTTGCTTCTTGTTTCGCTAGTTTACTACAAAGCTCAGTATTATAATTCCACCTATATTCTTTGCTAAAAGGTTCATAATCTTTGGTAAGATTTTGTAGTTCTGCTACCTTCTGAATAAGTTGTCTTTTTTGATCTTCAGTTGGATTCTCTATATGTTCACCTTCAACAAACTCAAAAATGACATAAGGTTTTTTATTGAAAACCCCAACGAATTCTTCATTTTTGTTTTTAAAAACATTTGGACAAGGATAATTGTGTTTATTCAGGTATTGAATCAAATGACTTTCAAACAACACTGATTCTTTTGAGCGGTTTTCATAAAGTCTAAAAACAAATTTCCCTTTTGTTGTTTCAAAAAAAATGTTTGTTTGAACTGTTCCACTTGAAAACGGCTTATTTTCTTTCAACTCTCCCAAATCGTATTTTGAGATTATTTCTGATAGTTTTTCTTTCGAAAAGTTTGTTTTTACTGTCATGGTTATTATATTAATGTAAAATCCATCAAATTTCCCCCTAAAAAATCAAAAATCTTGTTTTGTTCATTATCTTCAACTCTGACTTTGACACAGAGAGATAAAAAATGTATGTCGTACAACGATTAAGATCGAATTACTGCGTTTATCCTACCAAAATGGTAGGATATCCGCAATATTGCGGATATTTCTTACTATAGTTTAGTCACTCTTAAGACTAAATTATCCAAATGCTTTGGCTATCTTTGTATGCTTACATATATACGACAAAAGTTTCAAAAATCCTCTTTTTTTTGGGGAAATTTATTGATATTAACTGTAAAGAGTAATAATGGATCCCTGCTTTGTCAAGAATAACAAATGGGGATTAGGAAAAGAATGAAGGTAAGGAGGTAACTGAAAACTGAAAACCATAAATTGATAAACTACCACTCAAAACTTGAAACCTGCAACCTGTTTCATTTTATAATCAAATTTGCCAATATATATTCTCTTAAGAATAGATATTGTGAATCAAAGAATCGTCCCCTGATTTTCTGCGTGAGTTGGTTACGTAATGTTATCTAAAGTTTTGACAGCCTAAAAGCTATAACTATAACTTAGTCCAAAATTCCTCAATAGCCTTCTTTATATCAGCCCACAGGGACTCAATATTATTTATTAACGAAGTCATCAACTTAAATCGTAGCTTAAATCCATATCCACTAACAAATACATGTCTAAATCCTCTATAGGGGTTTAGTTTATCTATAATATTTTGATTAAAAAGAGGACTTTTCCCATGGGGTGGAGTATGGGATAAATAGAGAAGTTCTTTGCCAACTGTTTCCTTTAGGCATAGTTTGATAGTATTCTTTGCTTATACGCTTGATAATGTTCTCTATCCCTATATAAAAATTCATTAAAAATGTTCCTATTGCTGCTTTTTGAACATTATCTATTTTATTCGAGCCCAAAGTATTTTTTAAAAAAGATAAGTCTTTTAAAACTTGTTCTATTGCCTCTATTTCATCTAACACATCTGCTTTTAATTGCTTATACTTATTTCCCATATATCAATCTCCCTTTTTCTAAAATACGTTTAGCAAAATGTTCTCTTGCATCCTCTAATGGAATCAAGTCTACCTCACTATCTACCACACCTAAAATCTTACCATACATCTCGAAAAACCTCTCTGGTTTAACTCCTTTTACTGCTATGTCAATGTCTTGTGCCGATTCAACTTCCTCAAGGCAGGAACCAAATAATAACACTTTCTCCACGCCAAAATCTTTACCAATCCTGATGATTTTAGCTAACTCTCTTTCAAGAACTTCTTTTTTCATTATTCAATCACCTCTTTCACTAAAATTGGCTGCTAAAATTGCAGATAAAATAACCGCATTACTTCGTTTATGCTCCCAAATTGACATATTTTGCGAAGTATTTCGTTTATACATGACTATAGGTGAAACTTCAAATTGTAACTTCTTATTGTTGTCATTTTCTCCTAAAATCCAGAGGGCTTTTAATCCGTTCGATATCCCGATAGTTAACATGAGTAAAGATTTTCGTATTAATATCCCGCACCCTTAATTTTACTAGTTCACTTACCCTTAATCAAGTAGAACACGCCAGTTAAGATAGACCTATAAAAAAGTAACCATTATTTTTCCTTACGGCACATCTTTATAGATTCTTATGCTTATCATAAACTAATTTTATTAATTCCGCAAATAATGATTATAATAGAGCTTGCCCTCCTATTAAGAGGGGGTGAAAAATGCAGGCAAACCAAGTCGCGAATATAGGCATGATGAAATGGAAGAAGAAATACCGGTAGGCTAACTCTCCATACTTCTCTCGATATCTCTTAGCATTTTTCATGTGACCATAGGCAAAGGCAGAACACACTAATGCAACAACGAACTGACTGATCAGGGCTCCGTACCATACTAAGCCATTAAACCAAATAAAAAAGCCTATACACACTAAGAAAAGTAGAAACCAAATGATGAATATGGCTGTGCTCTTCCACGGGCTTCTAAATTCTGGAACCTTTTCTTTCAACAGTTCGTATCCTTTTTTCTGAGCCATTTTTATCCGTTCCTCTTTTGAATAAAAAGATTTCTTCTCTATTTATCATTTTTCACCTCTTAGCGGGGTTCGGAATTTCGGATAATGTTTAATATATTGTAATTTCTTAAAATATGATGAAAGTACAATAATACGCCAAAGGACCGTCCCCTGTCATTATTCCTTCCCAATATATTTTTTCATGAGCTCTTTTGCCTTACCTAACCCTTCTTCTGTTAGATATACTGATTTTGTATGTTTTCTTCCATCAATATATCCTTCCTCGTTTAATTCATCTAAAACCTCAAAGGGATAACCTTTCCAGCTCCTTTGAACTTTTGTGAGACCGGCATCTTCTTGCCATGATGTAAGATATATCAGTAATAGAGTCAGTTCTTTTATTGTTTCATCCATTATGTTTTCCACCTTAATTACTTATTTTTAATATATTTCATAATCATCAGAATCATCGCTTTCACCAGTAATGCATGTAAAACATCCATCAAAACCGCCAATTGCACTTCCTATTGCCCATATTGATTGTCCACATACTTGACAACAGGCTCCCTCGTTTTTTCGCTTCAATGTCTCTTTTAATCTTTTCACAACATCCTCATATTTTTCTCCGGAATTGTCTTTAATAAATAACTTTGTAAATTTCTCAATTGATATCCCGATCACTATTCTTTTCTCCCTTCTAAATACTCTTCAGTTATAATATCATCCTGCCCAGCTTTTATAAAGCATTATCGCTAATATGTCAAAGAACCCTGGCATATTCTTGGCATACCTGTCACCCAAGCCCTACTTTGTCTTTGACGATAGTCAAAGTTTTCTCCGCAATGGATCGAGCTTTAGAAGCTCCCTCAGCTAACCATAATTCAATGCGGGTTGGATCATCCATTAATTCTCGATAACGAGACTGGAGAGGACGTAGACCTTCAATAATTACTTCCGCTAGTTCTCGCTTAAAATCCCCATAACCCTTCCATTTAAATTGAGCCTCTATATCGGGCCTACTGCGTCCTGTGAAGAGTTTATAGATAACCAGCAGGTTATAGATTCCAGGGCGACTCTCGTCAAAACGAACTTCCCGCAGTGAGTCGGTAGTTGCTTTCATAATATTTGAACGAATGGCCTCTGGTGAATCAAGCAAATGGATTGCATGACTTAGCTGCTTCTCACTCTTGCTCATTTTCTTGGTGGGGTCGTCCAGTCCCATAATACGAGCACCTATCTTGGAGATTACCGGCTCTGGTAGCTTAAAAGTCTCACCATAGATTGAATTGAATCGTTGTGCAACATCCCGTGTAAGTTCCACGTGTTGTTTTTGGTCTTCACCAACTGGCACGAAATCCGCTTCATAGAGCAGGATATCTGCAGCCATAAGCGCCGGGTAATCGAAAAGACCAACACTAACCTGTTCTTTCTGCTTTTGTGACTTTTCCTTGAATTGTGTCATACGCTGCATCCATCCCATAGGCATGAAGCAATTCAGGATCCAAGCCAATTCAGCATGAGCACTAATGTGAGATTGGACGAAGACAGCGGACAATTTGGGGTCTATTCCAGCAGCATAGAGAAGACCTGCTACTTCTCTTATCTTCGACTTCAAAATTTTAGGTTCTTGAGGAATAGTGATAGCATGTAGATCAACAATGCAAAATATATTTTCCAATTCAACCTGTGATGCTACCCAATGCCGAATTGCACCCAGATAGTTTCCGATATGGATATTGCCTGATGGCTGGATACCTGAGAATACTCGCTTTTTCATAGCTCTTCCTTTCATTCTCCCTTATTGGTTAATCTTAATTACATCTTTAATAAATTTTTCATTCTTTAAATTCGGAGTTCTGATATCACATAACGTTTCCAGCATAAAAGAAGTTTTTGCAAAGCAAAAATTTGGGTGAGTGCCGTAAGGCGTGAACCTTTTACGTTTTGTGATCGAGTGTGCTGCCCTTTCCGTATGTGAAATCTCTAATATGCATCCCATAGATTTCATCGAAGCCAAACTTTTTATAGAATGTTCCTTTATCTGAATCAGTTATCAAAACAATATCGTAATATCCCTTAAAATGCGAAACTGCGAGTCTCATCAGATGTGTGCCAATCCCTTTCCCTTGATGAGCCTCTAAGACTTCAACTAAAGTAATAAAGGCATGCATTCCACCATCACTTATTGCGGTGAGGAAACCTATCAGCTTACCATTTTCCCTTGCGGTAATAATTAAATCAGCTCCATTTAAAAGTTTACCCTTAATCTTTAGTGATGGAGGCGATTTCCAAGCCTGGAAGAAGTGGTTAAGCTCATTTGGAATAATCCTGTCACTTATTTTGTATTCAATCATTTAGGCCTCCTTTATGTGTTAGGCGAACTTCATTTTAGTATTTATCATAGTTTGCTGCACTTCCTACATTTTAGCACATAGAGAGCTGGATTCATTAAGTACCCATCTTTTGTAACCTTTCATATACGACGAACTAATATCAACGGACGTTCAATTTTTTTTGCTTTTTCAATTGGCTCACTAATATCCCAATTGTTCCACCAACCTACGAATTCAAATTTCCTGGTTTTTTCAATTAGCAGCAAGAATTCCTGTGGGAAAATTACTTTGGTAACATCAGCACTTTCAAAATGCATTTTTTCCCCGTTTTCTTGAACATCTACATTCAATCTATGCTCCCATAATTGATTAACTTTATCTATTACTTTTGAAAAAATTCTTGCCTTAATCTTTGACTCATTATTCTCTAATGTCCATTCAGTATTATCTTCCTCATTGTTATAATTAAACTCTACGCAGGAATCGAGAAGGTATAAGCCACCGATTTTTAAAGTATTGGCCACACAACCAAAATTTGCAAGAATATCTTGATTATTTCTTCCAAATAATGAGCCACCCATTAAAAAAACCAAGTCCGCCTCCATTTCTATTGAAAAATTTCGCATATCAGCAACTATAAAAGTTGTTTTATCTCTTAAGGAATTGTATTTTTTACGAACGTAACTAATCATAGATTCGTTGATGTCAAGCCCTATATATTCATACCCTCTCTGCATCAATTCTTTCAAATTAGGGCTCGGGCCACAAGCAATCTCTAAAACTCGTTTAACGGGAATGCGAGAGTATCGGTGGATGCATTCTTCAATAACATCTACTTCATTCTTCGTATCACGAAAAGAACAAAACGCTAAATCATAATATTTAGGATTAGCATATAAATTCTGTTTAATCATTCCCCTCTCCTTTGGTAATCGCGGCTAACTTCTCTGGGCTTTGCGAAGTGGCCATTAAATGGCATGAGTTCTTGCCAGGATTTACCTGTTCCCCACTTAGTGCAAGAACCATGACATAGGCCATTTGGGACGAGTACCACACTTTAATATAATTTATCTAATAAAGGTATGAGCCGTAAAGCCCGTTGTTAGCCGCTGTGTTTCTTTATTAATTCCCATTCTTCGCGCAAAATGCCCATTTTTATTCTATCGTAAAAAACTCCATTAACAAAGCAACTTTTTCTTATTCTTGCTTCTTCGGTAAAGCCTAATTTTTCACCAACCCGGATCATTCTCTTATTGCCTTCCCAGGTGGTAAAACCAATGCGGGTTAATTCACGTTCTGTAAATAGATAATCGACCCATAAGGAAAATGCCTCTGTGCCTAAACCTTTATTCCAAAGAGTGTCTTCAACAATATTTATACCAACTTCAGTAATATGTGGATCGTCTTTCTTATAATAAACCGTAACCCAACCGATGTGTTTCCCTTCTTTGGTCTCAATTTCTAAGAAACGATACGGTGTTTTGCAACCTTCTTCAAGCCATTTCTTTCTTCCGGCAATAAGGGCAGATAGATCATCATTGTACCAAGGGCCGTCATATTGCCATGCCTTCATATTGGGGTTATTCCATCTTTCGTAATCTTTAATATCTGCGAGAACTATCGGACGTAAATTGATTAACTGACCTTCAATTTTAAAACTCATAAATCCTCCTAAAAATATGCATTCTTTAACATAGCGCATAACTACTCCAGAGTTTGCGAAGTGCCCAAAGAGCATTTTAGTGAAAGCGGGAAAACACTTGAGCCACAAACTTTGGGTTATCTGAAATCGCTATTAATCATTTTCCCTGCTTTATAAATCTCTTCTTCCCAATTTACCGGACAGTTCCTTGAAAGCTTTTTACACACATTTGTAAACACCAACTCTCTAAAAGTCTCATACTCTCTAATCTTTTGTTTATTTAGGTCAAATCCAACTAAAAGATTACCAGCATACCAGTATCTGTTATCGGATAGTGCGATATCCGGAAGAAGGACGCCATCAGGGAGAAACCAAAATGTTTTGTCAGCATATTTGAACAAATTTGGATTATCTTTAAATCTTTTTAGATCCACCTCTCCGTGGGTAATAAATCTTGGTTTACCTCCATACTTTTTATTGAGAGTTTCCACTCTTTTGTTAACCTCTATAATATGATTACCTTCAAGCAGATAATCCTTCAACTTCTCCCCTCGGCCTTGGGCAC
>Ga0180732_1001602_pt1 | contig 13575 bp, 9 predicted proteins | sample KR11_01MetaG_FD_148674 | JGI IMG/M metagenome (GOLD analysis project Ga0180732, IMG submission 148674) | Groundwater microbial communities from the Olkiluoto Island deep subsurface site, Finland - KR11_0.1 MetaG | ecosystem: Environmental > Aquatic > Deep subsurface > Groundwater | place...
AAATAGAAGTATACAGTTCTGTATACTTGCATTGAAAATTATGACCAATAACGAACAAAAAATTAAGTGTCCGAAATGCGGCGAATCGATCTCCATCGATGATGTTTTGACGCGCCAAATTGAAGGACGGATCAAAAAGGATCTCGAAGCCGGCCAGAAAATCAAAGAGCAAGAGCTGGAGCTAAAATCCGAAGAACTGAAAAAACAAGCCGGCGAAATTGAGAAAAGCAAAAAAGGCATTGATTCTTTGGTCGCCGAAAAAGTGTCCGAACAAGTGGCGGGGGAGAAGCTTAAACTTTTCAAAGAAGCGCGGGTGCAAATAGAAAAAGAGCAAGACGCGAAAACGGCGCTTTTGGAGGAGCAGTTGAAAATCAAAGACGAGAAACTGACGCAAGCGAACAAGAATGAAGTGGAATTGCGAAAAGAAAAAATAAAGCTTCAGGAAGACAAGCAGGCTTTCGATTTGGAGAAAATGCGCCAAATGGAAGAAGCAAAAAAGGCGATTACCGAAGAAGCGACGAAGAAAGCCACCGAGGAGCAGCAATATGTCATCGCCCAGCTTAAAAAACAATTAACTGATGCTACGAAAGCTAAAGATGATCTGGCACGCAAGCTTGAACAAGGCTCACAGCAAACACAGGGCGAGGTTTTGGAATTAGAGCTGGAAGAATTGTTAAAAGCCGAATTTCCGCACGACGAAATTGAACCCGTGCCCAAAGGCCGGAACGGCGCCGATATTATTCAAAAAGTTATGAATAATTCCGGCCGCCTTTGCGGGCAGATTGCCTGGGAATCCAAAAAGACCAAGGCGTGGAGCGAGGGTTGGGTACAAAAGCTGAAAGATGATCAGCGGGCCGTTAAAGCGGATCTGGCGGTGATTGTTTCCATTGTGTTGCCGGAAGATGTGAAAGGGTTTATGTTCCGCGATAATGTTTTTATTTGCGATATGAAATTCGCAGTCAGTCTGGCGTCTTTGCTCAGGTATGATTTATTAAGAGTGGCCGAAGCCAATTTGGCTTTGGTTGGAAAAGACGAAAAGAAAGATGTGGTTTATGCTTATGTGAACAGCGTGGAGTTTAAGCAGAGAATCCAAGTAATTGCTGAAGCTTTCACGGAAATGAATAATGACATCGATAAGGAAAAAAGAGCTTATCAGGCTATTTGGGCTAAAAGAGAAAAACAGGTTCAGCGGGTGCTTGATAATACTTTCGGAATTTATGGGGATTTGAAAGGATTGACCGGCGGCACGATTCAGGAAATAAAAATACTGGAGCTGGGGAGCGGAGAAGAAGCGGAAAAATAATTTATTTAAACAACACATGAAATCACCAATTTTAAATTCACCGTATTTTGAACCCAGTCGTCATTTTAAAGCTGACGAGCGCGGCCTAACCGAAGATATAATCGAAAGTCGCCGGCCAAGCAGTTTTTATATTCCCGTTCCTCGCGCCAAGACGAAACAAAAAAAGATGGAGTTTAACACTGCTGAAGGCGCTTTTGGCAGTGAATTACAAAAAGAAAACGAATTTATCAATAAACTTCGCGCGAAAATAAAAAATTGGCGCGCAAACGGATACGCCGGAATTACAAAAACATCTCGCGATTTACTTTCTTATTGGCAAGATGACACAAGGGAAAATAAGCTTTTCTTTTGCCAAATTGAAGCGCTTGAGACCCTTATTTATATAAATGAAGTGGCCGAAAAAGCCGGCGAAAGCTGGATTATCAGCGAGCTTAAAAAAGTCTCTGCGGAAGCGAACCCGGGTCTTTATCGTTTGGCTTTCAAAATGGCAACCGGATCGGGAAAGACGGTTGTGATGGCAATGATTATCGCTTATAACACACTAAATAAAATTCGCTATCCTATGGACACTAGATTTACTGATACTTTTGCTATTATCACTCCCGGCATTACCATTCGCGATAGATTAAATGTTCTTTTGCCAAACGATTCAAAAAATTATTACAAAGAAAGAGCGGTTGTTCCATCTCAAGATTTTGATTTATTGCAACAGGCAAATATTTTTATAACAAATTTTCATCAGTTGGAACAAAGACAAAATCCACGCTTTCAAGTTGGAGCGGTTATGAAAGCCACCGGTCTTTTAAAAGAAGAGGCGGTAAAAGAAAGTCCGGGCGCTATGGTCAATCGCGCGTTTAAAAGTATTTTAAGCAAGTCGCGCATTTTAGTAATCAACGACGAAGCCCATCATTGTTATCGCGAAAAACCGATGGAAGAAAAACTTGCCGGCGAAGACAGAAAAGAAGCGGACGAAAATAATAAAGCCGCTCGCGTGTGGCTGAGCGGATTGGAAGCGCTATCTAAAAAAATGTCGGTCAATGCGGTAATTGATTTATCCGCCACGCCTTATTTTCTCCGCGGTTCGGGGTATCAAGAAGGCACGATGTTTCCATGGACTATTTATGATTTTTCATTATTAGACGCTTTGGAATGCGGGGTAGTAAAAATTCCGCGATTGCCTGTCGAGTCTGACACAGTATCAAAAGACGATATTCCGGAATTTCGCAATCTTTGGCTTCATGTTTCCGACGCGTTGCCTAAAAAAGGAATGAAAACCGGCGGCAAGGATTATTTGTCCGCCAATGTGTTGCCTAAAACTCTTCAAGAAGCGCTAATGTCGCTGTATGGCAATTACGAAGAAAAATATTATCGGCGTTATGAGGAAGAAAAAAATAAAAATCAAACCGTAATGCCGCCGGTAATGATTATTGTGTGCAATAATACGGCGGTTTCCGAATTGGTTTATCGTTGGATCGCCGGATTTGAACGCGAGACCCCAAGCGGAAAGATAAAAATCGAAGAAGGTAATTTGAAAATTTTTAGAAACGAAGATGGCGCGCGTTTTTTTGACAAACCCAATACCCTTATAATCGATAGCCATCAATTGGAAAGCGGCGAGAAAATTGATGATAATTTCAAAAAAATATTTAACGCTGAAATTAAAGATTTTCACAAAGAATATAAAAAGCGTTTTCCCGGCCGCGAAGCTCCGACTGATGAGGAATTGCTCCGCGAGGTTATGAATACTGTCGGCAAGCCCGGCAAACTTGGAGAAAATATCAAATGCGTGGTTTCGGTTTCAATGCTTACGGAAGGATGGGATGTCAACACAGTTACGCATATTCTTGGTGTTCGCGCTTTTTCCACTCAATTACTCTGCGAGCAGGTTGTCGGCCGCGCGTTGCGCCGGGTTGATTATAGCGTTGATGAATCTACAGGGTTTTTATCCGAAGAATACGCCGAGGTTTATGGCGTGCCTTTTAGTTTTTTGAAAGTAGGCGGCAAGACGGCGCCAAAATCTCCAAAAATTATTCATCGCGTTCATGCGCTGCCGGATCGCGAACAATATGAAATCAATTATCCGCGCGTAGAAGGTTATCGTTATGAATTAAATGAAACTAAATTGGCCGCAAAATTCAGCGAGGAATCAAAAACAATTATTGAAAATGAGCCGACAGAAGTCACTCTTGGCGGCATAATCGGCGAGGAGACTTTGGAAACATTGGAAAAAATAAAAGAGCGTCGCGAAGGCGAGGTAATTATTCGTTTATCAAAGGCTCTTCTTAAACGCTATTATACCGATGCGGAAGGAGCCGAAAAATATTGGCTTTTTCCGCAATTGCAAAAAATCACCGAGGAATATGTTAAAAAATATGTTGTGCTAAAAGACAGAATGGTTATCGGCTATCTTACTGTGGGAGAATATTTTTCCGGCGCGCTTACCAAGATTCAGCAAGCGATTATTTTTGAAAATTTGGAACATCAAAAAGACAAACAGCTTCTGCCGATTCTCGCGCCTTATGACACAATCGGCTCTACTCGTTATATTGATTTTTTGACGACAAAAGAAGTCAGAGAAACGATAAAAAGCCATATCAATTATGTCGTGGCGGATACTGAAGAATGGGAGCAAGGCGTTGCCAAAAAACTGGAACAAATGCCCGAAGTCTTAGCGTATGTTAAAAATCAAAATATGGGTTTTTCCATTCCTTACGAGCATCAAGGCGTGGCTCATCAATATTTGCCGGATTTTATCGCGATTTTGGAAATGCCGGATAAAAGCAAATTAAATCTGCTTATTGAAGTAACGGGGAAAAAAGACGATAAGAAAAAAATGAAAATCAAGACCACTTGCGATCTTTGGGTGCCGGCAGTCAATAATTTCGGCAAATACGGCAAATGGGCGATTTTGGAAGTTCAAGATATTCATGAAACGCAAAATTTGATACACTCTTTAATAAATTTACAAGAATAAGTTTTATATGGTTAAAACAACAGAGGAACAATTTAAAAAATGGTTAGAAACGCCTGAGGAAGGATTGCATTTAGAATTTAAAAAAGCTGAAAATAATTTTAATAAATCAAAAGATTTGCCTGACTATTGCGCTGCTTTGGCGAACGAAAGGGGTGGTAAATTGATTTTAGGTGTTACCAATGATAGGATTGTGACTGGTACAAGAGTTTTTTCTGGAACAGTCCAGACACTGCCAAATGACCTTATGCAGTTGATAGGAATCAGAATTGATATTGAAGAATTCTTTTATGAAGGCGAACGAGTTTTAATTTTTCATATTCCCAGCCGTCCGATTGGCAAGGCCATTAAATCAAATAAGGTTTATTGGATGCGAGCCGGCAGTTCGTTGGTTCCAATGGACGAAGAAACGCTTAAAAATATCTTTAATGAAAATATAGTTGATTTTTCAAGTCAAATAGTCCATGGCATGATTCTTGCGGATATTAGTGGCGAGGCAATAGATATTTTTCGGAACAAATGGGCGAAAAAACAAAACCAATCGAAATATCTTGAATTTTCTGACGAGAAAACTTTGCGCGAAGTTGGTTTGATGGATGAAAATAATGGCATAACATACGCCGCATTGATTTTGTTTGGAAATAAAAATAAAATAGATCAATTCCTTCCTTGCGCGGAAATAAGCTATGAATGGCGAATGTCTAATACGATAAAACATGATTTCCGTGCTAATTGGCGCGAACCGTTTTTTAAAGTTTACGATGCTATCTGGCAGGAAACTAATAATAGAAATATCAGATTTCCTTATCAAGAAGGTTTCGTTCAACGAGAAATATTGGCTTTTTCTGAAAAAGTAATTCGTGAAGCGGTTTTAAATGCTGTGGCCCACAGGGATTATTCAATTCAAAACGGCTGGATTTTCATAAAAGCATCTCCATATGAATATAAAATCGAAAGTCCTGGCGGTTTTTTGCCCGGTATAACGGAGGACAATGCTATAGATCGTCGTGCAACAAGAAATAGGCTTATTTGTGAAATTTTTGAAAAAGCAGGTTTAGTGGAACGCTCTGGCCAAGGAATTGATCTTATCTTTGAGATTACAATCAGAGAAGGAAAGGGCCTCCCGAGTTTTAAGGGTACGGATAATTATCGAGTAGTTATTAATATTCCAGCCGAAGTAAAAGATTTTGGCCTTGTTAAATTTATTGAAAAGATAGCAAACGAAAAACAGCTTAACTTTTCTACAGAAGAAATTATTAAATTGGAAAGGATAAAAGAAAATGGAAAAATAAAAGGAAACAAGTTTATCAAGAAATTTTTAAGTCTCGGAATTATTGAAAAAGTAGGAAAAACAAATGATTCATCATATATGTTATCGCATAGATATTATATTAATGAAGGAAAATCCGGCATTTATACTCGGATAGTCGGCCTGTCAAGGGAAGAGAAGAAGCAGCTTATTCTTAAGCATATTCAAAAAAATAAAAAAGGATATGCTAAGGATTTTAAAGATGTATTTTCGGAGCTTAAGCCAAAAGATGTGTCAAATTTTTTACAGGAACTGAAAAATGAAGGGAAAATAATTCATAAGGGGTCTGATAGGAGCGGATATTGGGAAATCCAAACTAGCAGTAATTAGCAGTAATTTAGATGTAATTTTAATAACAAACGCTTGTTATAAAGGAAAACCGGTTATTAAATTAGATGTAAATATAACAAATCATCAATGGTTATAAAATGATAATTTTAATGTTTTTTATAAATAAACCTTTAAAATAATTTTTTAATAATTATGCCGAGAAAAAAAATAATACTGCCGGTAACCGCCGCATCGGTTAAATCATATAAACACAAAAATAAGCGTGTCCGTATTCCGACACAAGAAGAATCAATCAAACTTTCGGCGCGTGAAAAACAACCGGTTAAAACAAAATATGATTATGATCCGTCGCTGGATCCGCAATTGGTTTGGGCCGGCAAGAAAGAGCAAGGCGCGGAATTGGCCGTGCCGACAGTGCCGATTTATGTGCAGGAAAAAATCGCGCCGGAGGCGATCATCGCGCGCTTGAAGCAGGGGACAAAAGAAGAAACCCAGTATTCTCTTTTTGGCGAGACCGCGCAGGAGCAATTTGATAAAACAATAGAGTTTTATAAGCATGAGGACAATTGGCAAAACCGAATGATTCTGGGCGATTCGCTTTTGGTAATGAATAGCTTGCTTGAAAAAGAAGGAATGCGCGGGCGGGTGCAGACGATTTACATTGATCCGCCATACGGAATTAAGTTTGGCTCTAATTGGCAAGTTTCCACGAGAAAACGGGATGTTAAAGATAATAAGTTGGAGGATTTTATTCGCCAGCCGGAGCAAGTCAAGGCGTTTCGCGATACTTGGGAGTTGGGTATTCATTCTTATCTTTCCTATTTGCGGGATCGCCTTTTGGTCGCCCGCGAGCTTCTTACTGAAAGCGGAAGTTGTTTTGTGCAGATAAATGATGAGAATGTGCATCATGTAAGAGAAATATTAGATGAAGTATTTGATGCTGAAAATTTTGTTTCTCATATAGTATTTGTTACAAGAGGAGTTCTTGGTTCTGGTGATATAGCGAATAAATTTGATCATTTAATATGGTTTTCAAAAAATAGACAAGAAATGAAATTTAGGCAGATTTTCAAAGAAAAAGGCGAAGAGGAGTTAATAAATTATCCATATGTTTATGAAAACGAATTATTAAGGAAGGCGAAAGATAATGATTTAATTGAAAAGCGATGTACTCTTGCAGATTATAATTCTTCTGGCTTAACGCCAAGTTGTGTTTACCCGATTAAATTAAATGGAAAAACTTATTATCCTAGAACAAATAAATCGTGGAGAACTAATGAGTTGGGAACAAAAAAATTAATAGAAAAAGGACGCATAGTTAGTAGGGGAAATAGTATTTCTTATCTATCTTATTTCAGTGAATTTCCGGTTTCTCGTCTTACAAATCTTTGGTCTGATACTGCTCCGCAGTCAGATAAAGTTTATGTTGTTCAGACAGCTGAAGAAGTTTCAAAGCGTTGTATTTTAATGACTACTGATCCGGGTGATTTGGTTTTAGACCCGACTTGCGGCTCTGGCACAACGGCTTTTGTCGCCGAGCAATGGGGTAGGCGCTGGATTACGATTGATACCTCTCGCGTTTCTTTGGCTCTGGCGCGCACGCGATTGATGACGGCAAAATTTTCATGCTATAAACTTAAAGATAGGCATAGCGTTTCAGCTGGATTTGAATATAAAACCGTGCCGCATGTGACTTTAAAATCTCTTGCCAATGACGAGCCGGCGGAGCAAGAAGTTTTATATGATCAGCCGTTTGAAAATAAAGATATTGTTCGCGTGTCCGGTCCCTTCACGGTTGAATCTCTTTCGCCGCATCGAGTTTCCGACGCGCAAGAAATGCTTTCTTCCGAACGATTTGCGGAAACAGTTGTCAGTAATCTTTTGAAATCCGGCGTGCAAACCGGTGAAAAAGGCGCGCGGGTGGAATTTGTGAATTTAGATATTTTGCCGAGCGGCCCGGAAGTGCAGGCAATAGGAGAATACAAAACTAATGATGGATTGAAAAAAGTCGCGGTTTCTATTGGCCCGGAATTTGGCAGTATTGACGATGATTTTGTCCGCGATGCTTCCGCTGTCGCCAAGAAATTTGCCGATCTTCTCGTGGTTGCCGCTACATCTTTTGAAGCATCGGCGTTTTCCGAGCCGACACAAGTCAATGGTTTACAAGTAATGAAAGTAAAAATTAACCCTGATTTATCTATGGGGGATTTGCTTAAAAAAACTAGTTCCGGCAATTTATTTATCGCCTTTGGCGAGCCGGAAGTGAAAGTTAAAGAAACAAAAGACAGCGTGACGGTGGAAATTGTCGGCGTGGATATTTATGATCCGGTAAAAAGTGAAATTCGTTCTAGCGGATCCGGCGATCCGGAACATGAAATCGCTGCGTGGTTTATTGATACCAATTACAATAAAGAAGCGTTTTTTGTAACTCATGCCTACTTCTTGGGCGCTAATAAGCCGTACGAGAAACTAAAAAAAGCGCTGAAAGCCGACATTGACGAGACGGCATGGGAAGAATTATATTCTACGATTTCCCGTCCGTTTGCAAAACCAAAAACCGGCAAAATAGCCGTGAAAGTTATCAATCACTATGGCGACGAAGTAATGAAGATTATTGAAATTAAATAGGCAGTGTGCCGACATTAAATAAATTATAATTTATGAATGCTCAAGATTTCTATAATTTAAAAGTAAAAAAAGCCAAAAATTTTGGTTTTCCTGATCCGATTTTTATTAATGCGGAAAAGTTATCGGATAGAACGAGGGTTATTTATTTAGTAGAAATACAAGCAACTCATATTTATAATAGTAAGACTCAAAAGACACATCACTATGCTTTAAAATTTTCAAAGTTTAAAAAGATAAAACAGGAGCCATTTTGGGAAGAAGAAAATCTTATTAGTAATTCAGGATTCACAATTTCTGATCGTCCATCAATAGAAAAACTGGCCGCATATATCAAAGCAAACGAGGCACTATTAGACATAGATATTTTATCAAAGGATTATACTTCAGCTATTTTGACAAACGATAAAGTGATAATTGATTTAGTTAGGCAAATTTTGCAATCTGAAAAAAACAAAGAAGCAATTTATCAACTTTTAAAAGAGCAGTACCCGGAGTTAGATAAAAAAATATTAACTTTTAAGTTAGTACAGGCAAGAAAAATAGCGCTTGGGGAATTTAAAAATTCGCTTGCCGACTTGCAGAAAAAAGAACGAGACTATTGGCAACCGTTTCTAGAAAAAAACCGCTGGATGTTTGGCTTATCTTATTTTGTCTTACTCGATGAAAGCAGGATTGATTTATGGGATACGGCAGACTATCTTTTTGAGTCCGAGGATGGTTTTATAGATATTGCTGAGATTAAACATCCGCATATTGATTTTTGGCAAAAAGATTCTGCCGGAAATTATAAAAAATATAGGAATTTTCTTCAACATAGCGAAGAATTAAAAGGCACTATTGTTCAGGCCACAAATTATATTTTTCAAGTTGAAAAAAAATTTTCTGATCCAGATTGGTGCAGAAAAAATAAATGCGAAACACCCGTAAAACCAAAATGTACTGTAATTTTAGGTAGATCGGATGGTTGGAAAATAGAGGAAAAAACGGCTTTTCGATTATTGAATGATAGTTTGCATGGTATTGAAGTTATTACTTTTGATCATTTATATAATCGAGCATCGAAAGTGCTGGCTAGTCTTGAAAAAGAAGTCTAATAAAAAATCCATATTTATTTGCCTTTTTGTAGCAAAATTGTTATACTTAAATTATAAATAATCTCCTATGACTAAAAAAATAAGTCAAAAAAGTATAATTAGTAAGGTTGCACCAAAGCGCATTTTAGAACAAAATGCCCTCGCTTTTAAGACTTACGATACTTATAAAAAAACCGCCGATATTATAGAGCGTGCGGAGTTTGCGTCTGGGAAAAGAGCAATTTTCAAATCAGATACTGGCTCCACGCTTAATTTTGAAATCAATCACTATGGAGCCCACTCAACAACAGCGCAAAAAATTTAAGACTGCACAGGACTGGAATGATTATGTCGGTCCTTTACTTCAACCCGGTCAAGGAATAACTGGAAAGGATTTATTTGAACTTCGCAAAGCATGTTATCTTGAGATTGAAACGTTGCGAGGTCGTCCACTTTTAATTTATGCGACAAAGTTTTTAGATGGCGGTCCGCCCGGAATGCCAAATCAAATTGACCTATCTGATGTGGACGGATTTACCGATCTTGTTAATTCTGTTGATGGGGATTGTAAATCCGTTGATGTGCTTTTACATAGTCCGGGCGGTCGGCCTGATGCAACTGAACGGATTGTTGGGATACTTCGCAATAAATTTCAAGAAGTTAATTTTTTGATTCCGCATTCGGCTTATTCCGCCGCCACAATGTTGGCCTTGTCCGGTAATGGTATTGTTTTGCACCCGAGCGCAACACTTGGCCCGATTGATCCTCAAGTTGGCGTTCCAACAAAAGAAGGTATGATCCGTTTCGTTCCCGCAAAATCAATTTTGAATGGCTTTGCAAAAGCCAAAAAATTTATAAAAGATGAGGGGCCAGAAACTTTACCTGCCTATATTCCACTAATTGAAAAATATTCACTTGATCTTTTTGAGCTTTGTGAAGATTCCGAAAAATTATCCAAAGAGCTGGTTTCTTCGTGGCTCAAAAAGTACATGTTTGTAGGTGTAAAAAATAATGGACATAAAATTAAAAAAGTCGCTTTATATTTTTCCGATTACAATACTCACAAAGTTCACTCACGGCCATTAACCTCAGATAAACTATCTGATTTTGGTTTGAAACTTGAGGTTGCCGAAAATCCACTTCGCGATTTACTGTGGGAAGCGTATATTTTGCTCAACGGATTTTTTAATGTTAGTTCGTTTGTAAAATTATACGAATGTGCACACGGCGTATCATGGGGCAAACAATTCCAAATTATGATGGGTCCACCACAAATGCAACCTCAGCCACGACCTCAATCGCAACCAAAACCTTAATAATAGTGTTACATAAATTATAGTGACGAGATTAATGAATTACCTCATAGTTTTATTGTGAGGTAATTTTAGATTAGAGAAATAGTAAAACCCCACTTCACACTTGTATAGAACTGTGCAACTTTGCCATTATTGCGCGAAACTTTTCCTCAATACGAGATAATGCTAATATGCAATTTATTACACAACAAAACCTAAAAGTGTAGCTTTTGTTTGCTAAAATGCAGCGTTTATATTAAAATTCAGTTATATAAGCTATTTAAAAGATTCAATATGGAATTAAAAGAATACATAAAAATTTTCAAAAAGAAGATAAAGGATTTTGTGGAAAGAGAACGGGAGGAGTTTAAGAAAAAATAGAAGCGGATAAATCAGTTTCTGAAAAATATTTTGCGCTTGACAAGTAAAAAATATAGTTGTAAAATGGTTTCAAGGAAGTAATAATATGACTACTTTGATGAAATCAAAAGTTTTTCGTTCCGTAGCAATCGAAGATGAACTCGTTAAGCGAGGCGTGTTTATTTTTACCTCCCAAATATTTCGGAGGATTTTTAGCGTTTCAAATGCGCAGACAAAAACTGTTTTGGAAAATTACACTAAAGGCGGTTTATTTTTGCGTCTTAAACAAGGGTTGTATTGCCTTAAACGCCGTTTTCCGGGCGATGAAGAGATCGCTAACGCGCTTTATAAGCCCTCTTATCTTTCTTTTGAATATGTTTTGGCTAAGAATGGCATCATTCCGGAAATAGTTTATTCGATCACTTCTGCCACGACGAAGCCGACACGGGAATTTACCGTCAAAGAGAGGGCTTTTTCTTATTATAAGATTAAAAAAGAAGCTTTTGCCGGATACGCGCCGGTGAAAGAAGGGGAGCGCAGCGTTTTGATAGCCGAGCCCGAAAAAGCGCTGGTTGATTATCTTTATTTTGTGTCTTTAGGCAAACGTTCATGGAACGACCGGTTTAATTTTTCCGGATTAAACAAAGGAAAAATGATACAATACGCCAAACTTTTTAAGAGGCCGAGTTTAATGGAATTAATCAAAAAATTATATCAATGATATAATTGCTCGTTCGAAAAAAAATGAAAGCAAGTTTTTGCTTTTTCATATTTTACAATTATGATTTCCAAAGAAGCAATCAAAAAACTAACTGATAAATATCAAACTTTCGAGCCCAATATTTGGCGTGAGTATTTTCAGCATCTTTTCCTTTCTTATTTTTATACTCAGCCGGAAACCGATAAAATCTATTTTAAGGGAGGCACGGCCTTGCGCCTTATTTTTCGCAGTCCGCGTTTCTCCGAAGATCTTGATTTTACCGTTTCCTTGAGAGACATCAAAATTATCGAGGAAATTGTGATCAAAACGCTTGCCGAAATTGAACGCGAAGGCATTGAAACTTCTTTACACGAAGCCAAGTTCACTACTGGCGGCTATCTTGCTATTGTATCTTTCCGGAACAACGGCGACACGGTAAAAATACAATTGGAATTTTCGCTGCGTCCCGGGAAAAACAAGGGCGAAACGGCGATCATTGCGGGCGATTTTATCCCGCCTTATAATATCGTTCATTTGGCAAAAGACGAACTGGTGTCCGAAAAAATCGCCGCGCTTCTTAATCGAAAAAAACCGCGAGATTTTTACGATCTTTATTTTATTTTGCGAGCTGATCTTTTGCCGGCGGCAGGGAAAAAGATTCTTCCCGAAGCTTTGGCAGCGCTGAAAAGCACCAGCATTAATTTCAATCAAGAATTAAAAGAGTTTTTGCCCAAGAGTCACTGGCTCATCATTCGCGATTTTCCGGCCACGTTGGGGCGGGAAATAAAGCAGTTTATCAAATAGAGGACTACAGTCTAATATGTTTTTCCGGTAATTGTTGAAAATATCATCGGAAACTATGAAATGAATCGGGTAATCGTTGTAAAGACGGTTTTATGCTAAATTTCAGATATAAATCATTTAAAAAATTAAAAGATTCAATATGGAATTAAAAGAATACATTCGAATTTTTAAAAAAGAAAAAAATATTATCAGCGGTACTGTTTTATTAGTGTTTATTTCAACATTGATATTTTCCGGTTTAAAAGAAGTGTCTTGTGAAAATGATATGCTTTTGCTGATTTCCAGGAGCGGAACGCAAAATACGGCGGACTATAAATACGATGGTTATTACGCTGTTCAAGCGTCTGATATTTTTGCCGATAATGCAAGCCAGTGGCTGGCTAGCGCTTCAATTGCCAGTGAAATTTACATTCGGGCAAAAGCGGAAAGCGAATTGAGAAGTTTGAAGGATTTTTCCAAGATTTTTAAGGCGGATAAGCTTTCCAGCCAGTATGTCAGGGTGCGTTATCGCTCAAAAGATAAAGAAACGGCAATAGATCTGGCTCATGCGATTACGGATGTTTTGCAGGAAAAAGCGGATTTACTTTCTCGTTCCAGCATTGAGCAAATTAGCTTTAAGATTATTTATTCCGATCCGCTTTCCATTGAGAGCAAAAGCGATTTTTTGCTGAATGGAATTTTAGCTATTATCGGGGGGCTGTTTTTGGGAATATTTATGGCATTAGGAAAGAATTACTTTAACTAGTGAGTAGGTTGTAGGTTGTAGGTTGTAGGTTGTAGGTTGTAGGTTGTAGGTTGTAGGAAATTTTTTACTCACTACTCACTACTCACTACTCACTAC
>Ga0180732_1001603_pt1 | contig 13561 bp, 13 predicted proteins | sample KR11_01MetaG_FD_148674 | JGI IMG/M metagenome (GOLD analysis project Ga0180732, IMG submission 148674) | Groundwater microbial communities from the Olkiluoto Island deep subsurface site, Finland - KR11_0.1 MetaG | ecosystem: Environmental > Aquatic > Deep subsurface > Groundwater | place...
CGAAAAGAAAAGGGAGATTTTCTTGAAAGCCATGATGTCAAAAATACCAAATGGCAAGAGCTGGAACCAAAAGAGCCGAGTTTTTGGTTTGTGCCGAAGGACATGAGAGGGGAGAGGTTGTATAAAAAGTTTATTTCAGTGAAAGATATTTTTGAAAAATATAATGCTGGGGTTGCGACGGGGAAAGATGAGATTTTAGTTGGTTTTGACGAAAAAGCGCTTTTAAGAAAATTAGCGGTTCATGATAAAGATATTTTTGAGATGACAATGCGAAGTTGTGGAGTTAGAAAAGAGCTTGTTGATATTTGGTATGATGAATTAAAAAATGAAGATATTGAATCGCAGATACAGCATTACAATTATAGAATTTTTGATAAGAGATTTGTGATTTACAATAACAGGATATTGCAGAGATCAAGAGATGTTATAATGAAGCATTTGCTAAAAGATAATTTAGCGTTAGTTACGACAAAGATATTGTCCAGCAATCAGTATGATCATGCTTTTATAAGCGATTGCGTCAGCGATAGGTGTTTCATTTCTAACAGAGGCAGAGAAGCGAATTATTTTTTCCCTCTTTATTTCTATAACACAGACGCTTACGCTCCGAAAAACAAAAAATCAAAATCTTCTTATGGCAACTTAATGTTGTTTGATAAGCCAAAAGAAAAAGAACCGAATATAAAAGCGGAAATTATCAAGAAACTATCCGAATCTTGTAAAAAGAAAATCGCGCCGGAAGAAATATTTTATTATATTTACGCGATTTTATATTCCGGCGTTTACCGCAAAAAATATAACGAGTTTTTGAAAATTGATTTTCCCAAAATACCGTTTGCCAAAGACGGCAAGCTTTTCAATAAAATTTCCAAGATAGGCAAAGAGCTGGCGGATTTGCATTTGTTGAAATCGGAGAAACTGGAAAATAATAAAAATATAAAATTTCCGGCCGTCGGCGATAATAAAGCGGAGAAGCGGGAATATAAAAACAATAAAATTCACATTAACGGCGAGCAGTATTTTACCGGCGCAGCGCCGGAGGTTTGGAACTATCATATCGGCGGGTATCAGGTTTTGGACAAATGGCTAAAGGACAGAAAAGATAAAATTTTATCAAGCGCCGATGTCGATCACTATTTAAAGGTCATCGCGGCTTTGAAATTGACGATAGAAGCGCAGAAAGAAATCGACGGGCTGTATAATGAAGTTGAAAAAAGTTTGCTATAAATTAAAAAACAATCAAAACCAAAAATATGATCAACAAAAAGTTTATTGAGGGATTAAAAGGGGAGTATGAAAAAAGAGAAAGAGAGAGGAGGCAGATTATCGGCTTGTCGGGCATCGCGCTGCATAATTCCAAGAGAATAATTTTTTCTTTGCATAGGGGAGATATTAAATCGGCGGAAAACAAGCTTGCTGAAACGGAAAAGATTTTGCGGGATTTGGAAAAAAAATTCGGGCGCAAAAGAATTTCAGAAGAAGGGTCGTATAAAGCCGGGGCGGAAGAGTATGTGGAGGCGAGGATGTTTTATTTGGTTGTAACTGGCAAAAAAATAGACAAAATAAAGGAAGTTAATTTGGACGCTGATAGCTATCTGGCTGGAATTTGCGACTTGACAGGAGAGCTGGCGCGCAAAGCGGTCAATGAAGCGGCGGACGGGAATTTCGGCGAAGTGAAAAAAATAAAAAAAACCATAAACGAAATTATGGCGGAGCTGATAGAATTTGACATGGTCGGCTATTTGCGGACTAAATACGATCAAGCCAAAAATAATTTGCGAAAAGCGGAGCAGATCAGCTATGAGATAAAAATAAGAGATTAATAATTTCAAAAATTAAAACACTATGATACTTGGGAGTCTCATAGTATTTTGCTTATATGTTTAGATGATGAGTCGCTCTTGCCTAAAAAATATTTTTGTTGTAAAATCTAAATATAGAAGATTGCAAAATTTTATACAAAAAGAAATTTGTCGTCTTTATTTTTTTGATTTAAATTTTTTTTGGCGTTGATAGACCTATTTTAAACATAACAAAATGATAAAAGTTGATAATTTGATGAAAAAATATGGAGAACTTGCCGCTTTGGACGGGGTTTCTTTTGAAATGAAAGAAGGCGAAGTAGTTGGAATTTTAGGTCCAAACGGGGCGGGAAAGACAACGCTTCTGCGTATATTGGTCGCTTTTCTTGAGCCTGATTCCGGCAAGATTACAATTGACGGGCTTGATATAAATAATTCATTATTGCAGCAAAAAATCAAAAGCAAAATCGGCTATCTTCCCGAACACGCTCCTTTGTATGAAGATATGACTGTCTCGGAATATTTGACTTTTGTCGGCAAGATGCAAGGAATTAAGTCCGATGATATTTACGAAAAGCTCGCTGAAGTGATTTCAAAATGCGGGCTGGAAGAAAAGAAAAACGCGGAAATTTCCACGCTGTCTAAAGGATATCGCCAAAGAACGGGAATCGCGCAGGCGCTTATCCATAATCCCGAGATAGTAATTCTTGATGAGCCGACCACGGGACTGGATCCAAATCAAAGAATAGAGATAAGAGATTTAATTAAAGAGATAGGCAAATCAAAAACTGTGATTCTGTCCAGCCATGTTCTTCCCGAAGTGCAGTCAACTTGCTCGCGGGTCATAATTCTTAACAAAGGAAAAATCGTCGCTGATGGAACGCCCTCCGATCTGGAAAGCAAGGGCGGAAAAAATAAAGCCACTATTCATATTGAAGTTGAAAAAATTGAAAGCAATCTTTTGCCGCGGCTGGAGTCTCTTGAGGGCGTGAGCAACATTGAAATTATTGAAAACAGAATTATTATTATTTCCAACGCGGAAAATGACATCAGGAAAGATATAGCCAGAATTATCATTGAAGAAAATCACGGTTTGCTGGAATTAACGCGAAAGCAGATTGATTTGGAAGATGTGTTTATAGATTTGACGAGGGAATAGAAATTTATTGTTAAATTTTTCTGTCATTGCGAGGAGCTTATCAAAGCGACGAAGCAATCTCAGGGCTGGTTAGTCTTCACAGTTTTGAGATTGCTTCGGTCGTTGATACTCCCTCGCAATGACAAAAAAGCGCTATTTCAATAGAAATTAATTACTAACTAACTGTGAATTATATAACCAAACCTCAATGAGCAAAGCGATTACAATCGTAAAAAAAGAACTGAATTCGTATTTTAATTCTCCGCTCGGATATGTTGTTGTTTCGGTGTTTTTGGTGATTTCCGGGTGGCTTTTTATTCAGACATTTTTTATTATCGGGCAGGCGACGCTTCGCTCGTTTTTCAATCTTCTGCCCATTTTATTTATGTTTATTATCCCGGCGATCACGATGTCTTCCTGGGCCGAGGAAAAAAGAAGCGGGACAGTGGAAGTTCTGATGACTTTTCCCGTGTCCGCCGCAAAAGTGGTTTTGGCAAAATTCTTTTCCAGCTTCGCGTTTCTTTTGATTATGCTTATCCTAACACTGCCAATTCCGATGATGGTTTCGAATGTTGGAAGTCCGGACAAGGGAGTGATAATGGCGGGATATATCGGCGCTTTGCTTTTGGGCTCGGCATATATCGCCATCGGGCTCTGGGTTTCTTCCATAACGAAAAATCAAATTATATCTTTCCTTGTCACTGTCGCGATTATTTTTATTTTCTATATGATTGGCAATTCTCTCATTTTAGACACAATGCCTTCCGTTGTTGCAACCATCGGAAAATTTTTAAGTTTTTCAACTCACTTTGATTCAATCCTTCGCGGAGTAATTTCTTTGTCTGATATTTTATATTATATTTCCGTCATAGTGTTTTTTCTATTCCTCAACGCGAGAGTGGCGGGGTTGAAGAAGTGGAAGTAAAAAGTTCCCTCTGATAAGGGATGGGTGGAAATAAAAAGCCTCCCTGATAAGGGGGGTTGGGGCATGGCTGTTCATTCCTGATAAATTTGTCATCCCGAGCGACGATTAGGAGCCGAGAGCCTGCCTATCGGCAGACAGGCCTGCCCTGAGCGATTAGCCGAACGGGGATCTGTGAGCGGATAAAATGTTTTTGCTAAAATAGCTTAGATTAAGCAAAAATATAGTTGCGCTTGCAGACCTGCCTATCGGCAGACAGGTTCCTCCACTTCGTTCACTCGACACGGGTTCACTCCGGTCGGAATGACAGGCGGATTTTGTTAGAAATAAACAGCCCTGCCCCTAGCCCCCTTATCAGGGGGAACTATAATAGTACATTTAAATTTATCTAACCGCGAATTATAAATAATGCTATTCCCGCGAGATGAAAAAAACAAAAAACGCGGATAAAAAAAGAAGGCAGCAATTTTAATTTTTTATTAAAATTGATGCCTAAATTTGTTCTTCTGCAGCTTCTATTTTCTCTTTCTCTTCTTTTTCTTCGTTCTGTTCTATCAATAAGCTAAATCCTAATCCAAGGATAAGGACAATTGCACTTCCTACGATTCCAATAATAAGTCCTGTGGGATCTCCTTTTATTGATGCTTCTGTCGTTAATAGCGGTGTTACAATCGCTATAACCAATAGAACAAATGCTGCAATATAGGTTACTGTGCCTGATCTTTTTGTCATTTTTTGCACCTCCATGCATTTGATATGACTTTGCATAATATCATAAATAAAAATTATGTCAACCCCATCGCGAAAAAAAATCTTGAATTCATCAATCAGCTCTATATTTATATTGCTGGCTTTTTTGGTGGCTATCAATTTTTTAGCTTTGCAGAATTCGGTGTATTTTGATTTAACGGAGGAGAAGATTTATACAACGAGCGAGGCGACGAAGGATATTTTGAAAGGTTTGAAAGGCGAGGTGAGCGTGAATTTTTATATTTCCAAAGATCTGCCTTCGGATTTGATTAATGCCAAAACGCAGCTGGCGGATTTGATGAATCAATACCAAGATATAGCCGGATCAAAGTTGAAAGTTTCGTATGGCGAGCCGGAAAATACTCCGGAAAAAGTTCAAGAGCTGGGAGAAAAAGGAATTCCGCAGATTCAATTTAATGTCATAGAGAAAGATAAGTATGAAGTGAAGCAAGGATTTTTCGGAGTAGAAATTACTTCTGGCAAAGACAGTGAATTAAAAAGAGAAGCCATTCCGATCATCCAAGCGATTGACGGCTGGGAATACGATTTTATTTCCGCCGTCTATTCAGTTTCCAGAGAGCAAAAAGAAGTCCTTGCTTTTCTTGCCGGACATGGCGAAAAAAATATTCAGCTTCCGGACTTGATAAAATCTTATGATGTTTTGAATGTTGAGATTGAAACTGTGGGGGATAATAAAGGATTTTATATTTCCAATTCCGCAGACGAGCAAAAAAGCGAGCAAGTTGAAAAAACATTTGTAACTCCCGTAACTTTGGTTATCATCGCTCCTTCTGAAAAAATTACTAGCGAGGAAATCGCAATTATTGATGAGTTTATGACAGATGGCGGAAATGTTATTGTCGCTTCCGAGAGCGTAGTCCCCGATCTTCAAAATAATCTAAATGCCGGGAATGTTGAAAATAATATAAATGAATTCACGAAAAGATACGGCATTCAAATTAATTCGGATTTAGTTTATGACGCCTCTAATTCCAATATAACTTATCAGCAAGGATTTTTCTCGGTGAGCAAGGCCTATCCTTTTTGGGTGAAAGCTTTGCAGGATAATTTTGAACAACATCCTTCGCTTTCCGGCGTTCAATCAGTTTTGTTTCCGTGGGCGTCTTCGCTCACAGTTTCTGAAAGCGATAGTTATAGCGCGAAGCCTCTGATAAAATCAACTAATCAGGCAAAAACTATGGCGGAAAATTACAATCTTTTACCTGACGCTAAATTTTCTTTTGCGGGAGGAGGACAAAAAACAATTGTCGCTATTTCCGAGCCAAAAGACAAGGATTCAAAAAAAGGAATTTTGTTTGTCGCGGGCGATTCTGATTTTATCTCTCCCAACTTCTCCCAGCAAATTCCTGATAATAAAACTTTCTTTATGAATCTCATTGAGTCGGTTTCCAATTCAGTCAATCTGGCGTCTATCCGCTCTAAAAACATTATTGACCGCCCGCTCAAGGAATTGGACGAGTCCAAGAAAAATTATTGGAAATTCTTCGCAATCTTCTCCGGCGCGATTTTGGTTGATGTTTATGGAGTTGTGAGAATTATGAGGAGAAGGAAGAGGAATAGATAAGTCGAAAATCCATAAAGTCTGTAAAGTCAAAAGTCTCTTCGTTGGTTCCATAGTGGCGATAGCCCTGTGGAACCCGAATGCAAGTCTTATTATAAATATATAAATTCCCAGTTTTCACAATAGGCTCCACAAGGCTGATGCCATTATGGAGCCAGCAAATCTGTCCGCTCCAGTCTCCCAACTGGAGCGTTTTGTGTTAATGGGAGAGTCTTGCGAACCTCACAACGGGCCTGCCTGTCGGTAGGCAGGCTCCACTCGGGAGAGTGGAGCCAACATCTATATCCCAGGGCTGTTTATTTCTAACAAAATCCGCCTGTCATTCCGACCGGAGTGAACCCGTGTCGGGTGAACGAAGCGGAGGAACCTGTCTGCCGATAGGCAGGTCTGCAAGCGCAACTATATTTTTCCTTAATCTAAGCTATTTTAGCAAAAACATTTTATCCGCTCACAGATCCCCGTTCGGCTAATCGCTCAGGGCAGGCTCTCGGCTCCTAATCGTCGCTCGGGATGACAAATTTATCAGAAATGAACAGCCCCGATCTATATCCCAATTTCTTAATTTCCTAATTTCCAATTTCTTATACCCCTTGACATTTGCTGGATTTGAGGTATGATGATAAGTCTTTTATAAAAGACATTGTTATTTGATAATTTAGGAATAAAAATAAAAGGGAGATGAAAAGGATGACGAAAAGAATGGATATGATAAGAAAGGGAATTGTTTCGGTAATTATTTTTTCAGCCGTTATGGGAATTGTAGCGGCGGGAAGCGGTAATGAACAGCCTGTTGCGAAGGCTACTTTTTCTCCGCAAGGATGTTTTGCTTGCGAGTGTAAAGAAATGATTCTGGACGGTTCTGGATCAAGTGATCGCGATGGATGGATTGTGAATTATGATTGGTATTATTATGATACTGATAATAATCTCAAATTTATCGCTAAAGGAAAAATAGTTTCTTTGGGAAAAGAATTTTGCAACAATCCCGGAACCTATAAAATCAAGCTTGTAGTGACTGACAATGGCGGAGCGACTGACGATTATGAGCTGGAATTTATTATAAAAAATAATCCAGTCCCAATGATAAAAGAAATTAAAATCAAAAGCAAAGCTAAAGATTTTTATGTTATGGGAGATGAAATCTCATTTTCTGTTGTTCTGGAGAATCTGGGGAGAGGTAGCAGTTATGGCAAACTGAATTATGATTGGGATTATAACCCAAATATATTTCAGAAGATTGGAAATGGCGGAGAAGTTGTTTTTAAAGTAATTTCCAGCCAAGTGTTTCAGACGAACTACAAAATAGCCGTTGTAGTTTCAAATGCTTGCGGAAAGGAGAGCCAAAGAGAAGAGATTGAACTGGAAGTAAGATCTCTAAAACTAAGCTCTTCGCTTAAAACCGAAATAATTCTTCCGGAAATATATGAAGGAAAAACTTTTAGAGCGGAATCTTCATACATTCCGGAGCAAGGAGATAAAATCACTTATCTTTGGAAAGTGTCTAGGATTTTAAATGGCGGAGAAACGCTATTAAAGTCGTCTTTGAAAGAAGAGCCTTCTTTTACTCTTGACGATTGGGGAATGTATAACATAACCCTTGAAATAACAAATCGTTATGGAGCAAAAGGAAGCAGCTTTGAAACCTTTGAAGCTAAGAACAGGGTAAATGATCCGCCTATTGCCAACGCTTCTGCCACGCAAAGACAAGTTTTGTTTGGGAAAGAAATAATCCTAAACGGAAGCTTGTCATGGGATCCTGACGGAAGAGACGCGATAATTTCTTATTGCTGGCTGGATGAAAGTTATGGAGAGAATTTAGGATGTTCTGGAAATAATCCGATTCTCAAAGTTACTTTCAATAGAAGCGGTGAGCATAAAATAAAGCTGACGGTAAAAGACAATGGATTGCCTAAAAAAAATCAAAATGATTTTCCAAAACATTTATCTGACACTGATACAGTGATGATAAATGTCATAAAGTCATCAAGCGCGGTAATCTCGCAAACTCCAGTGCCAGCAATTTCAGCGCAACCAAAATCAGCAATCCCAACCCCAAACCAAATCCATAAATATGCCCCTCTCAACCCCCAACCCCCTCCTCCCAAAGAATCAAACAAGATTCCGGGGATGGAAGGCGGAATGGCAATTGCTGTGATAATCACGGCGGTTGCCTTCATAAAAAGAAGGGGAAAATAAATGTTCAATATGGCCGTCGCTTGCGATTGGCCTATTTTTTATTTTTGAGATTGACAGGATTGTTTTTTTATGGTATGGTTTTGGCAATGGAGAGATATAAATGTGTGAAAATAAAACTTGTAAATTTTGCGCTGTAAAAGCGCAGGAACTAATAAAGAAAGAGGAATGTCCGTTTGGCAGAAACGGAGAACCTTTTTTTAAGGAAAGAGGAGTTTCTGCTAGCGGAAAGATAATAGGCGTTGAAATATAAACGGCCTATTTTTTTTATTGATAAAAACCGTTTTTAGTGGTAGAATGTTAATTGTTAGTTTATCGCCAAGGAATTTCAATATTACGGAGTTCTGACAACGGAGTCCTGACGAACCTGCCTGCGGCAGGCAGGAGTCAGGCAAATTCCCGACTTTCGTCGGCATCCCCGCCGACTTTATTTATTGCCAGCAATAAAAACTTAAAACACGAAATATGATCAATGAAATAATAATAAGCAGCGCGGCGATTATCGCGGTTTTGGGGGTGTTATTTTTTGCGCTGAAGAAGCCGATTTTTGATTATTTTTCAAGTTTCAGCGAGAAGATAGCGGAGAATAATTTAAAATCGCTGGAAGAAAGAAACAAGCAAATCCTCAAAGAAGAGAGGGAAAGGTTTATGGAATTAAGCGATGAGAAGATGAAAAGAAGCGAGCAAAATTTGGAAGGCAAGAAAGATTTGATAAAAGAAATGGTGGAGAAAATAGACAGCGAGCTTCGGGACAGCCAGAAAAAAATTGAGAATTTAGAAAGGGAAAGAATAGGCGAATTTTCCAAAATGAAGACGATTTTAGACGAGCATAAAAATATAACAGTGGAGCTGAAAAATTCTACGGACAATTTAAAAAATATTTTGTCTAATAATCAGCTTCGCGGAAAATACGGCGAGGAAGTGGCGGAAAATTTATTAAAAATCGCTGGATTTATAAAAGGAGTAAATTATGACAGCAATCTTAGCCAGGAAATGAACGCTAATCGCCCCGACTTTACTATTTATCTGCCGGACAAAACCAAAGTAAATATTGATGTCAAATTTCCGTATAGCAATCTGCAAAAATATCAGGAAGTGAAAAGCGAAAAGGAGAAAAGGGAATATTTCGCAAAATTTAAAACGGATGTCAAACAAAAAATCAAACAGATTACCGGCAGGGATTATATCAATCCCGAGGAAAAAACCTTAGACTTCGTGATTCTTTTTGTTCCCAATGAAATGATTTTTAGCGTTATTAATGATAAATTATACGATGTGGTTGAAGAGGCAAATGCAAAAAAAGTTGCCATTGTCGGCCCTATTTCTTTTATTACATTTTTAAGAATAATTTATCAGTCATATAATAATTTCAGAGTTCAAGAAGATTTGCATCGCGTAGTGAATCTCATTGGCAAATTCAAGCAGGAATTTTCAAAATACAGCGACGAATTTGACAAGCTGGGCGACAGGATAGGTTCAATGTCCAAGCAATATGATTCTCTGGCGACGACAAGAACAAGACAGCTCACGAAAATAATTGATCAAATCAGCGAAGAGGATGTGAAAATTATAGAAGAGAAGGAAATAAAGAAAATAGAAACTGGAAATTAGGATATTGTTTTGAATTACGAAATGCAACAAAAGTGTCATTTCGAACCTGTCTACCGTCAGGCAGGCGCCTCGCGAGAAATCTAAATACTGTAGAAATATCTAAAGATCATAGATTTCTCGCTGATGCTCGAAATGACAGCAAGCGCGCAAGTCCTGAGAAATTAGAAACTGGAAATTTAAATCTTAGCTATTATAAAAAATGAAAAGTTGGAAAACGGTGAAATCAAAAACGGCTTACGAGTGCAAGTATTTTAAGGTCTTAGAGGAAGATTTTTTGACGCCAAATGGCAAGGCGCATAAGTATTATATTCTTAAAAGAAGCGATTATGTTATCGTCCTTGCTAAAAAAAGGGATTATATATATCTGGTTGAGCAATATAGATATACGACAAAATCAAAATTACTTGAAGCCGTCGCTGGAGTCATTGAAAAAAAGGAAGCGCCATTAAAAGCCTCTAAAAGAGAGCTTAAAGAAGAGACTGGAATAACTGCTGGAAAATTAAAAAAACTAGGCTGGTTTTATGCTTATAAGGGGGTTTCAAATCAAAAAGCGTTCGTTTTTTTGGCGGAGGATTTGAAATTCGGCAAGCAAACCCCTGATAAATTGGAAAGAGAGGCTGGAATAAAAGTTGTGAAACTAAAAATTTCTGAAGTGAAAAATTTGATTAAATCCGGGAAGATAAAAGATTGCGATACTTTGTCCGCGTTTAGTTTGTTTATGTTGAAATGCGAGTAGGCAGATAAACAATTCAACAATAGGATTATACGCAATTTGGCGGTATTCAATGAATTGGAATATGCGCAAGCTCCCCCTTTGTAAAAGAGCCTGCCCTGAGCGATTAGCCGAACGGGGGGCTGGGGGGATTTCCGGGCAGAGCTATAATTAAATCATCAAATAATATCTTTCGTTTATCTTGAGATAAATACAGCTCTGTTTAAAATCATTAGATCTATTTTGCTTTCAAAGCGCGAGGCGGAAATCCCTCCCAACCTCCCTTTTGATAAAGGGAGGGGCTAGTATCAAAAACTTTTTTTGATATAATATAGAAACCGTTAAATTATATATGATCCCAACAATTTAACAATTTATAATTATTAATAAACTAACAAAAAACAATGGGAATAAAAGATTCTATTAAAAAAATTATTGCCAAGGGGGCGATGAAAATTGCCAAGACTAAAGTTGGCAAAAAAATTATGGATAAGGCGATAGAAAAAGAGCTGGAAAAAATACCCGAGGGGCAGAGAGAGATGGCAAAAAAAGCGATGCAGGCGATGCAAAATATGAGCGAGGAAGAGCGGCGGGAAATTGAAGAAAAAATCAAGAAACTTCTCGGCGGAAAAGAAAATCCAAGTCAAGGAGAGATGATGGGAATACTTCGCAAGATGACGCCGCAACAGAGGAAAGAATATGAAGATTTGGCAAGGAAGATGATGGGAATGTAATGTTAACTCATAACTGATAACTTATAACCAATAATTTTTATAAAATAAATGGAAAAGTTTGTCGTGGTTTGCGATGATTTGAGGAGCTTGTATAATGTCGGTTCTGTTTTTCGGACTGCGGATGGAGCGAGAGTTGATAAAATTTATTTATGCGGAATTACGGGCAAGCCTGATGATCAAAAAGCGAAAGCTAAAATTTCAAAGGTTGCTTTGGGCGCTGAAGAATCGGTTGAGTGGGAATATGTTTTGCAATCGTGGCGTTTAATAAATAAATTGAAAAAAGACGGCTATCAAATCGTGTCGTTGGAACAGACTGCGAAAAGCATAAATTACATTGATTTCAAACCAAAGTTTCCGCTTGCTCTTGTAATCGGCAATGAAGTCGGCGGCGTGAAAAAATCCCTTCTTAATAAATCCGATAAAATTATTGAAATTCCAATGCGCGGACAAAAAGAATCTTTGAATGTCTCGGTCGCTTTTGGAGTTGCCGCTTGCTGGATTGGAAAGTTCAAACAAAAATAAAAACAGTATGGTAATATGTATTACCATACTGCGTGTTAAGTTTTCGGCTAATTTAAGATAATAAATTGAAATTTAGTTTTATCTCAGAATAATTTTTTATAAATTATGCTTGCGGATTTTGAGAAATTGGAAAAACCAAAAGAATTATATGCCGATGAAAATATAAAGCGTCGGCTTTTTGAAGTTTTGGATAATTCTATTGAAGAAATAGTTAAGAATTGCAAAAAAATTCCAATCGCTTTTTCGGGAGGATTGGATTCTTCAGTTTTGGCTTATTTGGTTTTAAGATACTCCAAGCCAGTTTTGTTTTGCGTCGGGTTTGAGAATTCTTATGATGTGAAAAACGCGAAAAGAGCTGTTGAGATTTTGAATAATTTATCGCTAAGGAATTTGAATATGAGCATTTTCGGAGTTGAGCTCCGAAAATGCGCGAAGCATAATTTAACTTCTATTTTATCGAATGAGTTAGAACTGAATATTATTTATTTGGATAATATAGATTTGAAAAAATATCTGCGAAAGACGATTGAAATTGTGGGAACGGATAATAAATTAACAATAGATTTGAATCTGCCGTTTTTTGTTCTTTTGGAAGAATTGAAAAAGAGGGGATATGAAAATTTTATTTCCGGGCAAGGAGCGGATGAACTTTTTGCCGGATATAATAGATATAAAAAATCAGAAAACTTGGAAGATGATTTATGGCGCGACATAAGAGAGATTTATAAAACTAATCAGCAATATAATCTCAAAATAGAAAATCATTTTGGCGTTAAGCCTTTTCTTCCGTTTTTGGAAGAAGAGGTTGTAAAATTAGCTGTTCGGATAAGCCCTGATCTGAAAATAAAAAACGGCGTTAACAAATATATTTTGCGCGAAGCTTTCCGGGAACATCTGCCCGAAAAAATAATCTCCCAAAACAAAAAAGCGTTTCAGTATGGAAGCGGGGTAAGTAAAGCGCTGGGGAAATTGAGAAATTGATTAGCTTTATTATAATATTAGTTTCGAGTAGTCTGGCTGTAAAGATATAATAACCAAGATACAAGGATACAAACAAAATCCAAAATCCAAAATCAAAATTGTTTCAAATCCCTGCCTGCCGGCAGGCAGGAAATCCAAAGCTCAAATAATAAAACTTACGCTTTTGTATAAAAAAGCAGAAAGGATTAAAAGCATCTTTCTGCGTGAACAACTATTTTTACTTTATTACCAGTGATCTCTGTAACAATTTGTTTTGTTGTGTCTATCACTTTTATTGCCGTATAGTTGCCGGTTTTGTTAGATAGTGAAGGAAAGTCTATTACCTCTCCTTCTTTAAAAAAATTACTATCAGTTTCCGTTGTTATTTTTTCCGGTAAGTTTTTATCGCCTTTTCTATCTATGTAAATTTCTACCATTACCATTATTTAACCTCCTTTTAATAGGGCTATAAAGACTTTACCATATATTCATTTTTTTGTCCATACCCAGTCTTGTCCAACGCAAGATGATACCCAAATGAATTATCATTCTAACGCAAAATGAGCCCCAAAGGACTCATATTGCCAAAAGATAGGCGCGGCTCATAATAGATTTATGAGAATCATTATGAAACA
>Ga0180732_1001604_pt1 | contig 13559 bp, 23 predicted proteins | sample KR11_01MetaG_FD_148674 | JGI IMG/M metagenome (GOLD analysis project Ga0180732, IMG submission 148674) | Groundwater microbial communities from the Olkiluoto Island deep subsurface site, Finland - KR11_0.1 MetaG | ecosystem: Environmental > Aquatic > Deep subsurface > Groundwater | place...
GATACGGTAGATCTAAACTTCATATCGGGTGATTATTCGATAGGTGGATGGGTAAACTGGGGGGCTGGCACTAATCAGTCTGAGATAATAATTGGACGATATGCCACAGAAATTGACGGCTGGGATATCTATTTTAACGCCGTCTCAAATACCTTGTCACATCGCCACCATCATTCGAGTTTAGGAGCAGGTAACTTAAAGAGTGAATGCTTTTCCAGGGGCTGGGTTCCGGGCACTTGGGACTTCTTTGGCGTATCGAGAGGTAGCCTATACCCTCAGCATTACAGGAATGGCGTACCTCTCGTAATGGACTACGGGGGACTCACAATGCTTGACCCTGATACCGCCAATAGAAACTTGGTGATGGGTTGCAGGGATACCAATAATGCCAACTGGTATTATGGCAGGATGTGGCGGCCCAGAGTGTGGCCTAAGTGCTTATCTACCGAAGAGTGGAGAGACATTTTTGAGAGCGAAAAACACTGGTTCAATTAGAAGGAATGAAACATGATTGATCTTGAAGGAACTCTAAGAGAATTACAGTATGCGGAAGGCATCTTTTACGATGATACGGTAGGTGTGGCTGGCACGGCCCCGTCCGTTGGCACTCGTACCCATCCGTCTAATACTCCTGCTGATGTTATCACGCTTTGCGCCAGGTATAGGACGAATGTAATCCACGTTCGGGGAACCTTTACTATTGGGGCAACTATGAGTGGGTACACCTTTGTTGCAGATGGTGACCATTCAGATGATATCATCGTTCTAAACGCTCAGATAGCCAATGAAACAGTTTTCAAAGGCCTCACCCTTCAGGGCGCACTAGGCTTAAGTTCTATCTATTGTTATGACTGCAATATCAGCGTTGTAACTAATTTCCAAGGGACGGCCACCAGATGCCGTCTCAGCACGAGTATGACGCTTGTAACAGGTGCTTATACCTCTAATTTCGTAGATTGCTACTCTCTGGCCGCATTTACCATGACCGTCAACCAGCATACGGTGGTCATTACAAATTGGGGCAGGGGTCCGCTTACTTTGGCCACAGTGAGTAATGCAGGGTCCGCAGTTACAATAGACGGTAAGAATTGGACTCCGGTCACTATAGCGGCTTCCTGCACACTGGGAACTATTGGAGTAAGTGGAGATATCCACTTGACTAATTTAACTGGAGGGTCAGTAGTCACGGATCGCTCCACCCCGAATAATGTTTTGGCAGTTAATACCACCGTAGCGGCCCGTAACCTATATGGTGGAGTTGCTACATCCGGTGAGGTCGGGGCTGATATTTACAACCTCGCAGTCACAGAGCGTTCAAAGATCGGGTTCCTTGCTATCAGTATGATTAATTGTAATAGTGGTTTTGCCGGTCCGGTCGTGACGGTAAGAGCTTACACAACAGCCAACGCGGTAGAATCGAAGTTTTTTGAGCAGGCCTTCACCAAGGGGAATACTCCCGGTGGTGGAGCTTTTGGTGGTGATCCTGACCTTATTGTAGTGGTCGATTCAGAAATGCGGTTCAACGGGTATTTGCGCATTGAAATGAGATCGAATTATCTGAGTGACACAGCGGTATCTGTGCCCGTAAAGATTTTGTAGGGAGAATAAACATGGGATATGACTTGATGATAATACAGGCAGTCCCAACTCCTGATCTGATTGACAGGTTGAATTTTAAACTGGTCCCTGAAGGGGATACGGGAGTTGGTATTTACGTTGAACGTGATGAGATTGACAAGGTGTTTATATCCGAGTCTTTGTATGAATCCTCACCTAACAACTGGGATATGGTGAAGCACCTTGTCACAGTGGATGATGATAAGTTCGACCAGATGTATGAGGACGGGCTTATAAAAGGCAGTTGGTCGCCGGGTATGTCATCGAATACCTTGATAGCAGGGGGGATAGCCCTTGCGGTGGTTGCCGCTGTCCTAGCTGCCCCAAAAAGAAATAAGAAATCCAAGAGGAGAAAATAATGGCCTTTGCAAATGGATCAGTTGATACAGGTAGACACCTTGATCTACCAAACGTGGTAGATAGACATGGGAATGAGATGGTTGTGGTGCCAGCGCATAACGTTTTACTCCCAGATAGCACAAGGTTCACCCATGACAGTTTTATGATCGATAAGTATATCGCCAGCCAACCAGATGCCACAGCGGAAAGCATCGGGAGTCTCTGGGATTATGGGGCTGCAATTAACAATGGCGCAAACATGGACCCTGGGAATGCGATGGCCTCCTCAAAACAGGGAGTGGTTTCTTGGGTAGGTACAACCTATGCACAACAGACCAAGGCTTGCCAGAATCGAGGCAGAGAATATGTTTTGGCCTCGAATATGATGTGGTCTATGATAGGATATTGGGCTAAGGAATTTGGGGTTACACCTCATGGAGACAATCAGAACGCACATCCACCTCGTGATGCTGAATATCCTGATGAGACAGGGGTTTTAGATTCATGGCTGATGTTACCACTAGGCCAAGGTGGTGGATTTGGGGTGGGATATGATTACAAACGTGCCTTAGTCGGATCAGGCCCTTCACAGTGGGCCTGCCCACGAGGTAGAGAATCTGGTATTTATGATATGAATGGTCTGGTTCATGAACGAGTTATGGGTTTATGGCTCCAAGCAGCCACAGGGCTTGCTTACGTGCAGGCAAACACCCGTATGAGCATGACTAAAGGGCCGTTAGGTCAGTCAAGCGCAGTTGTGGCAGGCCAACTCTATGATGAATACAAGGAATGGACAGCCGATGAGTTTTTGGACGGAACACTAGGGAATGTTGTATTAGTTGATGGTGCAGGCACGATGCACAATCTGGCGAATGGATCTCCTGCGAATAACACCAACACTTTATTCCTTGCAAATGCGGCTACTGTCCCAGCAGAAGGATGTTATTCTGTATTGAAACTTGTGAGTACGGATATCACAGCAGGCAGCGTATCTGGGCAGCGAATCCTTACAATACAGACTGGGGCAACATTAAGATATGACTCTATCCCAGCAACTACGGATGCGACAGGGAGTAAGGATTGGGGGCAGGACGGGTACTGGTTTAGCACGGCTGCTCTGCGGTGCGCTCTGCGGGGCGGTGAATGGGAAAAGGGGGATGGGTCAGGGGTGTCCGCTCTGGCTCTTAACGTTTCGCCTGCGTCCGCCACTACATACGACCGCGCCTTCCGCTGCGCCAAACTACTCTAAGGAATAATTATGACATACATATCTGAGATCAAAGCCTACCTACAGGGTTTCATGCAACAAATCCCTCTAATCAGACGGGACACTACCTACGTGCGTGATAAACTCAATCGACAAAACCTCGACTTCCTTGAGGACTGGCAAACTGAGGCTATCAATGCGGCTATCTGGACGGACACGGACCCTGCGACAAACCCTAACTCAATCGTAGTGGGTAGCGGCCTCAGATTCCATAGGATGCACTTAGTAGCCAATGAGACGGGCCGCAGCAGGTCGGTAATCAGATACCTTGTAACGCCCAATCTGAATGATCTAGGCAACCATATTCCTGTCAGGTTCAACTTGGAATGGACGATGCGCTTGACCGATCCTACAAATCTCGATCCGGCTACTTGTTTCTTTGGCTTGACTGAGGGTGTGGCCGATGACCGGACCTCTCAGGATATCGTAGGATTTGGGCTTGACGAGGATGTTGGTGGTGTAATGACCCTGACCACCATCACGGACAGAGGGGGCTCTGAGGAAGAGAATGATGGCTTTGGTGAGGTTTTAACCGACTGGAATAAGCTCAGAATCTCTATAGGCTCTTTGAATATCAAGTTTTACCTGAATGACTATGAAATTTCCATGCACGGGGATACCGCCGATTTGCCGGATCAAGTCTGTTATCTTAATTTCTATGGGGATTCTGAGGGCGGGGCTGGGCCAACTTATTGTGATAGAAGCTGGATCAGAACGTGGTACGAGGATGAGGTTTAGATAAAAGGTTTCATGATGGGTAAGAAGAAAATTCCTTGGAATAAAGGCTTGACTAAAGATACTGATGAAGGTGTTGCTCGCCAATCAGAGACTTTAAAGAAAAGATATGAAAATGGATATATTACTTGGAATAAAGGTTTAAAAGGAGTCACTGTAAACCTTAAAAAGGGGAAAACTAAAGAAACAGATGAAACCCTTGCCCTCATCTCAAATACTTTGAAGGATAGATACAGAAATGGGCTTACGCCTTGGAATAAGGGGTTGAAGGGGGCTCAAGTATCTTGGAATAAAGGACTTACTAAGGATACCAATGATAGCGTAGCGAAAGTGTCGATAGCTTTAAAAGGAATACCAAAATCAGAAGAGCATAAACGGAAAGTATCAGTAGCCCTCACGGGGCGTGAAGGATATAAATTGACTCCTGAACAGAGAATCCGTAGAGTAATGCTTTTTGAAGGTAAAACAGGTTCTTTTACAGGGCATAAACATACTCCAGAAGCTAAGATAAAAATATCTGAAGTTCATAAAGGTAAAAGCCGATCCAGTAAGGATAAACAAAAAATAGCAAATACAAAAAAGAGGCAATGGGAAGATCGAGAATTTGCCTTAATGATGATAAAATCATTTAAATTATTACCAAACAAAAAGGAAAATATGCTTGATGACTTACTAATAGAGATGTTTCCTAATGAGTTCAAATATGTAGGTGATGGGCAATTCATAATCGCTGGTAAATGTCCTGACTTTATAAATATCAATGGTAAGAAACAAGTCATAGAGTTATATGGTGACTACTGGCATAGAGATGATGACCCGCAAGAACGCATTGACTTATTCGCTGGGTATGGCTATAAAACGTTGATTATTTGGGAACATGAACTTAAGGATATTGATACCCTTAAGGATAGACTTTTAGAGTTTGTAAGATGAGGTATAAATCATGGATAGAGCTTCACAATTACTACACATAATAGATGAGCATGAACACAGTCAGCAGTTAGTTCGCCCTACTGGGGCGGCTGCAATAACGGTAACCGCAGGGGGTGGAGGATGGACGCCAGGTAACTTCTCAAATGATATCATAGCAGCAGATGACATCGATAAACCATTTGATTTACATTGGATAGTGATTAGTAATGCAGATTCAAATGTGGTTTATGAAATAGTGCTTTATTATGGGCCTAATGACGTAGAATGTGCAAGGGTAAGGTTTGGTAGGACGGCTGTTTTTACCAATTCAATTACCTTACCACTTCAGACGATTATATTACCTGCTAATTCAAGAATAAGAGCGAAATCAATGGATGGTACAGGTGGAGCCGCTTGTGATATTGTGGCGGTGTACCTTCATACATATTGAGATTTAAAATGGCAGACATAAAATTTATAGGAAATGAAGATCCCCCGGCTTGGGCAGTTGGTGGTCTGGGGGTAGCTGTCCTTTTGGGGACACTCATAGTTATCAAAATCATCAAGGATAGCCGAAAGGGTAAATAGTTATGTGGGAAGCTCTAATTGGTGTCTGCGCTTTACTGTTTCTCAACCTTGTGGTCGTTATCTTCTATTATGGGAAGATGGTCCAGAAGGTTGATAGTTTTGACTACCCTATGGTGATTACCACTCTTACCAGAATAGAAAACCAAGTATCAAATCATCTAACTACAGAAACCTCCGAAATGAAACAGGCGATAAAAGACTTAAATGATACAGTTCGTGCTTTGGAATTATCTGTAGGTAACATGCAAACTATGTTGAAAATGCACAGGGATGAAAAGGGGTGATAAATGGGCAAACACACTATTCCGATAATCCTATTGGTGATATTCCTAACCCTGACCTCTGTGAATGTGGTCAGTGGCTTAAATATGTTCTCAAAATCCATAGCGGGGCTTGGATCGCTCCAGTTCACCGATGAGATTCAAATAGACGATATTTCATTCACTACGACCAGTGTAACCCTTAATATACGGGCAATAAGTGACAAGACGGTTCCTGATAAAACGTATCAGGCCAAGTTGAAGTTAGACACGGTTGAGGTGTTGACTCAAACCTTTACGTTCTCGGCCTCAGATGTGAGCTCAGGGGTTAGGAAAGTAGTCACGTTTAGTAATCCACCTGGTTTATTGAGTTCAAATGTGATCGAGATCGAGGTAGGCGGATAAAAGGAAAATATTATGGATAGAAAAGCGCAAGTTATAGAGGCAATTCATTCTAATATCACTGTTGTTGATGGGATAGTTGACAACATTCTCCTAGATACCCAAATACGAACAATACAGTCGGGGGTGCAGGCAATTCTCGCTGCTGCCACCGAGTGGCTCCATATAGACTCTGGGGCAAATGGTGCAGAGATATTGAGCATAACCATCGCTGGCTTAATAGGGCATGATTGGACACTGGCAACTTATGTACCCAGTGCGGATGCTGTGGCCGCTCCAGCAGCAGATGATAAACGGGACACCATAGCTTATCTGGCTGCCGGTACGGAGGGGGGGTTACTAAAACCCTTTGGCATACCATTCAACGCTTATCTCCAGTTCACCAATGATGGCGCAAATGACCAGATTGACCAAGTAACGATAACTTATCGAAGCAGGGGCGTACTGACGCTCACATGGGGTGCTTAAATGGGATTAGAAGGACTAGAGTATAGAACAACACCACTGACCACAGATAAGATATGGAAAGGTGTTGCTAATAAGCCCACTGAGGTGGATATGCCTGGGGGCCTGTCAGGGGTAATCTGGGTTCAGCCTTATTATGTAACCGGTACGGGTGCGGTCCTGTCTTCTACGTATCTTGGGTATCCTGGTGCATTGTGCGCTAATAATCAGGACGATCAAGTAGAGTTCTCTATTCCCATACCCACCGGATTTACAACTCTGTTAAAGGCGGTAATTCGTATACTCCCTAAAGTTGCGGGCGGCCCGGGGAATCTATACCATCAGTGCAGTAGTAAATGGGCGGCGGTAGGTGAGGCACATGACACCCACACCGATTCTATAGCAGTGGCGGCGGCGGCGGTAGTTTCTGTCCAGATGTACGAGTATGATATCAGTGCAGCCCTTACAGGAATAGCAGCAGGTGATACCGTTGGCTTTAATTATACCCGCGTGGGGGCCAACGCACTGGATACATTCGAGGAGGCCATTCACGTTTTAGGATTGTTGATTGAATACGAATAAGGGGGATATCATGAAAGTGATTTTTAACTCTAAAACCGGACTAATAACCGCTTGGTGTTTGGACGAAAACGGCAAAATGCGGGGACCACGAGACGGGGAGAGTATGGTGGATTTGGGCAAGATAACTCCCCCCTCCGTTAAAAGTGATATTTATTTTCTTAATCCCACAAAAACGGCTATCGTGCCGAACCCCTCATATATTGAACCGGAGAATATGTCTGAAGCTTGGAAGAAGGCAACTACCACTGAAGAAAAGTTGGGGATATTAGCTCTAAAGGTAGGATTATCATAGCAGCAGGTATATTATGAGGGAATTGAGATCGAGGTAGGCGGATAAATAAGGAGAATAAAATGTCAAATCAATTAGTAGCCGAAGGATATGACGCAGCGAGTCTGAGTGATCAATTAGCATCCCTACAGGACGGTGAGTTTGCCGAGGTTCGCCTGTTTGTTGACAACCCCCCGTCTGAGTATGACCTTCAGGAACTCCAGATTGCCTTTGAGCAGGCAGGGGCCATCCTGACCGAGCCTATCGGGTATGACGCAGGGATTATATCGATCAAGTTTATTAATTCGTCTACTCCACAGCAGATCGGGTTACTTCCCCTGTTGATTATTCCGGCCACGATCTTAGGGACTGGCTTTTTTGCATGGCAGATGACTAAGGAAGTCAAAGAGACAACTCAGGCGATCCCAAATATTGCGTATATTTTAGGTGGAGTTGCCCTTGTAGGGGTGGTATTGATTTTCATGGGTAGAAAACAACCTAAGCAAATTGAGACATAGGAGAGAGTGATGGTAAAACAAAAAAATCCAACTACAGGGCAGACAGCCGGAATAGTGGCTCTGGTGGCCGCTGGGGGAGTTGGTTTATGGGCTTTGTTAAAGGATAAGGATGGCGGGCAGGCTGATGTGGGGTTAATCCGAAAGGTTGGGACTCCTGATATTTACATTGAAGAAACCGGGTCCAATACCGTAGCCCATATAAACGAGACTATAAAGGTCGATTTTGGGTGGCGGAATGATAGTGATATTGATACGTCAGCCAGCTTCCAGTGCCAACTCAGAAGACACTCCGGGGGAAGTTGGGGGTCTAAAGGTAGTTGGGTGAAGTCCGGTCCCGTTGAACCAGGTAAGACTATTCTAGCCTCTGTGACAAATCAAATACCCTCCAATTGGGATGATGGGGATAATATCGATGTTAAGGTGAGGGTAAAGACTACCGAGGAAGCTGATTTCTATGAGAAAGCTGAAGTATTTGAGGTAGGAGAAGTGGGATCTGTTATATTTATCCCTACGGCAGTAGAGATATCAAATGCTGATCTTGATACGTTGGATATCTATACCATAAATATTCAAGCTGCTTACGATGCTGGTAACATTACACTTCAGGAAAAGATGGAGCTTCAGTCCTTGATTAATCAGAGAAGGGGGGCATTGAAACTCCTACTGAAGGAAGTGATAGAACTTCCTTCAGTAACTGATATCGAAAATGCACCGAGTATAGCGGAATTAGATCGATTATGGGCCTTAGTTGAGTACGCTTATGACAATTATCCAAACACTATACCCGATGTCAATGATCTTGAATATGCTATATTTGAGCAGTATTTTTCCGCTAGGAGGGCCGAGTTAAACCTTCCCCCAGAAATGTTTGGTTTGGAGATACAGGTATTAGCGGTTAACGGGGTTCTGGGAACAGGAAAGGTAACCGTATCTCCCCCCGGTGAAATGGTCCTCTATACAATATATTATGCCCCAGGTACCCCTGTGACTGTGGTACTTACCCCAGTTACCGGATACACATTCAAGCACTGGATAAAGAATGGAGTTATCATATCGACATCCCGTAGTTTTGTAGTAACTATGAATGGGGATACTATTATGCAAGCGGTTTTAGAGAAGACAACTGAGCCACCACCTGCCGCAGTTACCATAACACTTACCACCTCTGTCCCCACAGGGGGAGGAGCCATATATATATCCCCAGGTAAATCCTCATATGCTGGAGGAGAATTAATCTGGTGTACCGCTCTAAAGAATGCGGGATATAGCTTCGCATATTGGGATATTGGCGGGGTACAATTTTATGACTCTCAAGTTCAAATTGAGTTACCTAGTTATGTCTCAACAAATGTGGCAATTAAAGCATACTTCTATAAGACTATTGTGGCTCCAGTTACGGCCAGCTTGGTGGTCACAGTTTTGGGTATCTACAATATTCCATTGGCGTCGTCTTATATTTACATCAATGATCAGTATAAAGGGGCCACGAATGCCAGTGGGCAACTCACGATAGCAAATGCTGGCAACGTTGGTGCTGTCGTGACAGTCCAGGCTTTATGGAATTCTGGGGGGAATACTTGGGGTGCTGAAAAGACTTTGACGCTTCAAAGTTCCAATTCTCTTACAATCAATTTATAGTCTGATAAAGAACATGATGAACACGATTATTGTTCACCACTTGAAGGAATAACAACTAAAGGATAGGTAAATAGAATAATGGCGAAAAAAAAGGCGAAAACAAATTATAATGCCCTTTTGATCCCCGTGGCAGGGGTAGCACTGGTAGCTATTATCATCCTGGCCACCCGTGATAAGACTGAGGCATCTGACAATGGCGAACTTCCCTCTGGAACGGTCAAAACCCAATTAGGTTCCTGCTGGAATGCCATCTCAGGGGCTGGAAATCAGGATGGTGCTGCGATCTGGGTCGTGAGAAATGGAGATTGGATAAAATACGATACAGCCCAGCCAATAGATGAAATTGGAGGATTCCGATCAGGAGAGGAAGTACAGTTGAAAGCCTCAGCATCATGTGCCATCCAGAGAGATGAGGGTAACATTCCTTTATCTCCGGGGTGGAATACCTTTATCTGGTAAGGTGGAATCATGAAAAAGGAAAACAAAAAGAGTTACGGATTGGGCTTACCTGTCCTGATAGTTGGCGTGGTGGCAGGTGGCATCATTTGGTCACAGAGAACCAAAGCGGAGGAGGGGGATATCCCAAACGGCGTATTGTTGATGGAGATAATTCCCAGTGTAAATGGGATAGGCGGGGTTGCAGGTGACCTATTAGAAGGAAGCACTGGGAATATCGCTAGGGTGGGGGTAGGTAACGCTTCAACTAGGGCTGGACAAATGGTCCCTTATACCTTTTTGGTTGCCGTAGAGATTGCAGTCAATGATATCACCATCTATGATGATGTGAAATCCGTTAGTTTTGCGGCCAATGAACAAAAAACAGTTGACTTCACCTTCAGTATTCCTATAAATTCATATGGCACTGGTAGAGGGTATGCGACTTTATTGAATACAGCAGGGGATATTCAATTAGAGTTTGAGGAATCTGATCCTTTCACAGTTATTCAGGAGGTGGTAATACCTAATGGGACTATAACTTGGGATGTTGTTCAAGATTCTATCCCCGTAGATATTCCTACCACGACAGAGTTAGGGTATAAGGAGCAGTTAGCCTCTATTTGGCCTTATATTGATACGTATAATGAGTCTATCTGGGTATTTAGAGGGGGTGAGTGGCTTGCAGACTCCGATATAGGATCGTTTGTGTCAGGAGAGCTGGTGCGATTTAACTCGCTTGGGGCCGGAACCTTTTATTCTCCATCAGGAAGCCATTATTTTACAATAGGGTGGAACCAATTTAACTGGTAGGATTGGGGGGAATATTATGGCTAAAAAAAAACATGATGCTGCTCTGATTGCCGTAGTCGGAATTACTACGGTTGCTATTATTGCTTTGGCTACTCGAAAGAGGACTGATGCTTTGGTAGTTACAACTCAGGACACATCAAACTATTCCCAGATAACTACAGTCACCCCAACGGTTGAAAACGCTCCTATTGAGATTTATGAAGAGGTGAATGTTATTCCGGCGACCCCTGTGATCCCTCCTCCTGTAGCCCCTATTCCTACAGATCAAGGGTTGGCTGACTCTCAGGCTTTGGCTAACGTGGTCAGTGGTCAGACTGTATCTCCTACATCTACAGGTGGTACAGCTACTTTTATAAATACCTCAGACCCGATATATGCTCAGGTTGCGGTTACTTCACCCGTGCAGGCAGTCGTGACCTTACCAGATGGCACCACGATGTCTTTTGGTTCAAATATGGTTGATCCGGTTTATGAGTCGTCAGTCGCATATGCCCAACTTGTAAACCTTAATCCTGGGGATGTAATGTATAATCACTATCTGGCTACCCTAATTGTCGCTCAGAGCATGATATGAACGAAAACACAAAAACCCTAGCAATCCTGGCTGCACTTGGTCTCAGCCTGGTGTTTCTGAGTAGTAAGCCTGAGCCGGTGAAGCGTAAACCGAGGATTATCAAGCCTGAGAGGATTAAGTCGGGGAATCCAGACCGCTACAAAGCCTTCCATGGCGCGGAGGGGAATAAGGTGATGGTCAAGTTGCCTATGCCGGATAAGGATGAGCATTTAGTCAGTATAGGTCGCTTGGAACGCATTGACTACATGCCTTATGGGAGTAGTAAGCGTAAAAGGGTTTATTTCTACCACCATGCAGGCGAGACTTTGAACGGCAAACTCAAAGCTAGGGCAACATTGGCCGCCCTTAACAAATCAGGGCACTTGGTGATTATTCCTACGAAGTCAGGGCATCCGAAGTTTACCCAAAACGGAATTATTGGCTAGGATTTTAAGATGAAAGATGTAAGTTTTAAATACATTTATAGCCTTGTGATGTTGCTTTGCACGATAGGATGGGCAGTTTCACAGTTATTATAGTCAAAAGTTGTGGGCAACAAATTCAGGAAGGCACGATTACCTATGGGAGTATAATCGAGGCATCCGGGGTCAGCGTTCTATTAGGAGCCTTGATTACTTGGAACGGCATGATTGTCACCCATTGGTTTAGGAAGGCAAACCCAAATACCGAGAAATAAGGGAGGGATTTAATGGCTACGAAAGAAAAAATGTATACAGTTTGGGTTAAAGGAAGGGGACGTGGGCCAAGGAAAATTAAGGTGAAGGCCAAGGATAAGGCTGAGATTCAGCGCACGGCCAAAAAGTGGCTTGAAACTGGCGCAAAGATAAGTATTGGAGATGATATTCCTTCTAGTTGGGGGTATTAGCTCAATTTAAGATAAAGGAGGCTTAAAATGTCAGTCAAAAATGAACTTGAAAACAGGATCAGTGATCAGCAGAGAGTGGTTGACCGCCTTACAAAGCAGTTGGCCTTAGCTCAATCAAAACTTGATGATATGAAAATCGAACTTGAGCCCGTGATTGCGATGTTCCCAAAGGATGTGGTGGAGGAAATTAGAGAGGTGGTGTTAGAGAGGTAGCCAACATGTTCAAAAAATTAGGATGCTTCGTGGTGGCTGTAGCCCTTTGGTTCGTGGGGACATGGGTAGTCAGGCAATTGACGGAGGATAGGGTTTGGTGAATATCTCAAAAGGTGACCGGGATTTCGTACAGCGAACCATCGCTCTATATAATATTCCGAGGGTCCAACTCGAAACATCCGAATCAAAGGCCAAACATCCCGACCTTTGGTGCTATCCCTCCCAGAAGAGGATTGTCGTGACTCAGGAATGGGCCAGACAAGGGACCGAGGAGCGCAGGAAGAGGCTTGTGCATGAGATTGTAGGGCACATGGTATACAAATGGCCTCATTCGGTCTATATGGAGCGTCTGGGGTTTTCGACATATCCAAGGAAGGATCGGATAAGCCAGTGGATGTATCAGGATGTTAAAAGAGGGATTGCTAGGCCGGGGAGATATTATTTAGATCGGGCGATGAGGTGAAATTATGCAAAGGAATCCACAATACCTTTATAAGATAGGTCAAAAGATTGGTGGTGGCACGGTGGTATCCCGCCATAAGGGAAGCACTGGGCCTCATTCCCATGTCAATATGTACCATATCAGGACTCCCAAAGGGGTTAAGGTGGTTTCTGAGAAGGCTTTGGCTGGCGCGAAGAGGAATCCTAGAGTCGCAGACATTCCTACTAAAATCCCGATATCGATGCCAAAGAATATTAAGGGCACCGCATTACGCTATGAGATTGATAAAAGGCGTAGGTATTTGGCTGCCAGGAAGTGGAAATCAAAAGAAGCGCAGGTCTCATTTGTCATCTCTTATGCTAAAGGAGCGTATAAGGTTTTCAAACGGAGTGATGGAAAAGCTTACTTTGTAAGGGGATATTTAGATATCTGGAAGGCTAAAACTTTTAAAGAAGCAATCAAAATAATCGCCATGGATATGGAGTTGCTTAAGCTTCTCAGGCTCGCTGAAATCCGTAGTTGGGAAAAGGAAGGATTATTCAAATGAAACGCTTATCACATGTTATCGTCTATCATAACCGATCTGGCCGACCTATTCTGCATACCTCCAAAACGGGCCGAAAATTCATCATGGTTCGTGCAAAGGG
>Ga0180732_1001605_pt1 | contig 13559 bp, 16 predicted proteins | sample KR11_01MetaG_FD_148674 | JGI IMG/M metagenome (GOLD analysis project Ga0180732, IMG submission 148674) | Groundwater microbial communities from the Olkiluoto Island deep subsurface site, Finland - KR11_0.1 MetaG | ecosystem: Environmental > Aquatic > Deep subsurface > Groundwater | place...
GTTTGGTGCGTAAATGTGAACGAAGGCAAACAAATTACACGAACCCCACCCTACTCAAATACCGCTGTTCCTTATGAACGCACTAAAGCTGAAATTGAACTCTTGCTAAAAAGTTATGGCGTTAAAGGCATACGTTGGACAAGCATGGAAGGGCAAGATGATGTTTTAGAATTTATCGTTGAAGCAGAAATTCGCGGGATCAAAAAACAAATCGGCATCACGGTGAAACCACCGCACATTCTTACTCATAAACGAATCAGGGGTAGAGGCATAGTTTCCACTGAGAACATTGCTCAAGAGTACCGTTTGCTTTATCATTGGATTAAAACCAAAATTGAATCAGTTGTTTGGGGTCTCAGCACTATCGAAAAAGAATTTCTTAGCGAGGTTACAATGAAGCTTCCAGATGGTAGAACCACAAGCGTAGGCGAAATTGTACTAGGTTTAGTTAGCGAAGACAGATTGCAGAGCTTGCCATTCATAGATCAAAAAACAACTGAAAACAGGAAACCTTCTAAGCCCATAATTGATGTTTAATTTCATTGTCTTGAAGGGTGACCAAATGTTCGATTGGTTCAGTTTCGGAGTGGGTGCGCTAGTAGCCACAATCCTCACAGTGATCTTGATGTTTCTGTGGCTTCTATGGTCAGTTTCAAGAGCTTACATGCTAGGCTGGCATGACCACAAAGAGGGGAAGCATGTTGATTTCCACGGTCTTTTCCCCTTTTTCTTGCAGTTAATCATCAATAACAGCAATCCTTATTATAATCTGTATACATATTTTATAAGAGAGAAAATCATGCCCACTGTAATTGAGCATGTAGTACATTCAAATAAACGGATAGGGGTAAAAGGCACCGAAATCCATAAATGGATTGATGCCCTCTTTGGCACTTACCACACTCACCATCGTCGGTATAGACATGATTTTGCATCATGTATGAAAGAAATTGTTATTGTCAGACCAGATTTAATAGAGAAATTTGGAATTGCTGTAACAGAGAAGGTAGTGAAGGATCACATTGATTTTGACAATAATGGTCCTTTTGATATTGATTTACTAAAATATTTCATGCGAACATCAATAGCTAAGAGAAGCTTTTTTGTTTACCAACACTAACAAATTTGTATCTAGGATACGTATGCGTAAGAAAGTAGTCAAGAAATCTGTGAAGGAAAGTGATGTTTTCCTAGATTGGGTTCTATCCATTGATCTTTGCCCTAAGACTGGAGACCAAACAAGATAAAAAAAGAAAGGAAATTTATGCTGTCTGTTTAAACGCCCAGAGCTTTACTGTAACGGTTGTGTCAAGCACTTTTATTGGAATCTCAAGATCTAGTGCTGGAAGTCGTGTGTACCCCGCAGGAGCGGCTGGTTCTGTTGCGCCATCTATCCATTTGATGCCAAACGTGTCTGAGAGTGTAGCTGATCCTGTAAGAGTTACTGTGCCTGAAAGACTTACTGGTAGAGTTGTGTTTATCTCGCCCACTTTACCTGCCACCTTTTTTCTTCAACAAACTGTATGCGGCTCCTATCCCTATTAAGGTTATCACCGCTACGGCTGGTATTAGAAGAGAGGCGGCTTGAGGCGTAAGCGAGATGAATTCGGCAGTTAATGTCTTTCCGTTCAGTGCTTCAGTTATAGGAAGCGACAGTGGATTATCCGTATAAGTCATGCCATCAAGCTGCCACTGCTTGAAGGCGGTTCCTGCACTAGGTATTGCTGCTATCGTGATTGTATCGCCTACATGGAATTCGTGGGAGCCTGGGGTTAAATCGGTTGTGCCGTTTCCTGCAACAGCAATTATTACATTTACTGTTATTGGCGGGATTGCTGAGAATAGCGCGGTTAGTATTTTGCCATCTATGTCCACCGTAGCTGTAAGTTGCAGTGGGTTGGTTGAACCCTTATTTTCTCCTCCTAGATCCCAGTGGTCAAAGTTGTATCCTGTATTTGGCACTGCTGCGAATTGGTAACTCTGACCCACGATAAGGATTAGACTGCCTGATGGTGCCATAGACCCATTTGTGCCAGCGATAGCCTGCAGTATCACTTGCGTTTTTACGAATTCAGCCGTCAAGGTTTTGCCTGCCATATCGCTTGTTATGGTCAGGTTCAATGGGTTATTCAGGTATATTGTTCCATCCATCATCCACTGCTTGAAAGCGTACCCTTGAAGTGCTGTCGCGGTGAATTGAACGATGCTTCCAACGTTGAACGTTTGCAGTCCAGGAGATGGATTTACAGTTCCCTGCGATATATTCGCTGCTACTGTAAATTGTATCTGAACTGGTGGTATTGCCGAGAAAAGAGCCGTTAAGGTCTTGCCATTCATATCCGCTGTTGCCGTTATGTTCAATGGGTTGCTTGACCCTAGGTTAGATGTTCCCAGCGTCCAATGGTCAAACAAGTAGCCAGAATTTGATAGTGCCATGAAAGAGTAGGTGTTTCCTACCGTTAGGGTTTGGGATCCTGCTGGGCTTACGCTTCCGTTTGCTCCTGCGATAGCTGTTAAAATTATCAGTGTGAGTTTGAAATGGGCAGTTAACTGTTTCCCATTCATGTCCGAGGTCACGGTGAGTGATAGCGGGTTATTCGCACCTAAGTTTGTTCCGTTCAAATCCCAATAATCGAATGCGTACCCTACATTCGGAGTCGCTGTGAACTGGTATGTCTGCCCTACTGTTAACAACGATGTGCCTGATGGCGATACTGTGCCATTTCCTCCAGATACTACGTTCAGCGTGACAGTTTGAGCTTTGAAGTGGGCTGTCAGTGTTTGACCGTTCATTCCAGCGGTTGCTAACAGTGAAAGGGGATTGGTTGAGCCTTGATTTACTCCGTTTAAGTCCCAGTAGTCAAGCAGGTAATTAGCGTTAGGAGTTGCCGTGAACTGATAGGTTTGCCCAATTGTGAGAGTCTGAGAGCCAGATGGCGAAACGGTGCCGTTAGCTCCAGCAACCACATTTAAGGTTACAGTAGTCGGCGCAGCAACAGCGTATGTTGCAGTCAATGTAGTATCAGCGGTCAAGGCAATCGTTTTGACAGGGTTTGTGTCGCCATCGTTCCATTGCTGGAAGTTGTACGTTTGACCGCCAGACGTTACTTGCGCTGGAACGGTGACTCTGTAGGTAGCACCTGCAGTCAGGATTGCGCTATACGGAGTTACGGTGGAAGGCGTGTCGAGAACGCATGATTGCGCGACTTCATCCCAGTGGTACCCAGTGGGGCAAGTTGGCGTTTCTTCCAAGGTCAGAGGATGCGGATAAGTATAAGGTACGTAACCTGTTTTTGCAGAAAGGAAATAATCAGTATTAAGAACGACGCTGGGATTAGTATTTTCAACCACATTTGCAACATTCACAAGAGTATTTCCCCAAATCCACAAATCATGCGGTTTACATTGAGGAAATCTTGAGTTTCCGTCATCATCAGCAATTTCAACTGCCCTTGACATATCATGAACTTCATTTTCAAAGAATACTCCGCCACCGCCTCTCTGACGCAATGCACATGCTCGCGCATAATTATAATATGGGTTATCGCTTGGGTTAAAGAATTGGTTGCCATAAACTTCTATGCAACGTCCGCCTAAAGCGTCTGTGTATGCGCCATGCTGGTCCGTGTATCCACTTTGATAGCCGACTTTCATATAAGTATGCGTGCAATGCCGCGTTACCACGTGCGATCCTCCAAAACTTGTAGTGTCATGTCTACAGGCATAGAAATAGCAGTCTTCGATAAACACTGTTCTATCCGTGTACTTGCCAAGGTAATCGTCTATAGTACCCCATCTTGACGCTTCTAGAACTTCATTGTACGAACTTATTACTCCGACACCATAGCAAATGTCAATATTAGGTTTGAACATTTCTACGAAATCGCAGTGGTCAATAACTCCGCAGATAGGCAAATTTTGATAATTATCCCTGCCAGGATTGATTCCGTCAGCTCCCATTTGAGCAAATAAGCAGTGGTCTACGCGAAAATCTTTAGCTGCTTCAATCATTATGCCGCCATAAGGAATGTCATCTGCATAGCCGTAGAATCCTATGCCAGAAATACGTGCACGCTTACCATTTGACCCATCCAAAACCCACATAGATGTCCACGCTGGAGCTGATTTAGACATGCCAATAATAGTTTGGTCTTTTCCAGCCCCGAAAATAGTGATACCGCCCAGCGTTAACACATACCTATTAGTATAGTCGTCTAGGAATTGACCTGCAGGTATGAATATGGTTCCAACTCCTCCTGCAGCAATCACTTCATTTACTGCCGCTTGCACATCCGCTATATATCCACTATTTGCGTAAACTACTACCGCCATTTTTACGGCACCGCCTCTACAGTTACAGGTACACCTACTATGGGAGTAGAATTGATTGTTAAAGTATATTGTGATGGCGGTGGAACTGAAACAGTGATGTTAACGTCAGTTGACTGCCGAGTTAGATTTGTGCTATCCGTTACGGTTGCGAAGATAGTGTAATTACCCGCTGTAGCAGAACTGAAAGTGTAGGTTAAGCCAGTACCGATGACTGAACCAGATGCCTTGTCTTTCCAAGACACCGTGTACGGCGGAGTACCACCAAACGGGTTCGCCGTGAACAATTGAGATTGGTTTGTTTGCAGAGTAGCAGATGCAGGGGATACGGAAACTTGTAGTGAACTAGGGCTGGTTGGCGTGTACGTAGCATAAATGCTCCAATCATAATCAAATGCCTGGCTCTGAATCCATGGGTTAGGAGGATTGTCGAGGAATATTCCACCAAAATTGGCTTGACCCGCTTGCCCTGGGTCAATTGCGCCATAAACGGATACCCCAGCAGGCATATACAATCCTAAATGGTACGCCTTTCCTGCCTCAACTGCGCAGGTTATCGGCATGTCCAGCCACCCGTCACCCGTTTGAGTCGCTGCGGTGCCTACTGCAAGTAACTGGTCTGGTAAGCCATTATTATCGCTGTATATTATAGGGGTTAAAGTACGCGGATAATTGCCCCAGTAAACATACGCGGTCAGTTTAGACACTAAACCATTTTCAGGCGCAATAAATTTACACACGTAAGTTCCGTGATTGCTCATGACCCAACCACTTGTTCCTGTTAGAGCGCCTATTGCTGTTTTACCAAATGTGTATGGACCTGTTGGAGCCGCCATAAAGAGAGCTGTTAAAGTTTGTCCGTTCATAGCTGCGTCTGCAGTGAGTACCAATGGATTGCTTGCCCCTTGGCTTACGCCTGCTAAATCCCAGTGATCTAACACATAACTTGAATTTGGTGTAGCCACGAATTGATAGGCTTGCCCGATTGTTAAAATCACTGTTCCAGTCGGGCTGACTGAGCCGTTTACGCCTGCTGCAACGGTAATGGTCACTGTCGTTGGCGTTACTACCGTGAAGACTGCCTGCAACGTGTGCGATGCCACATCGTTTATCGTTAGGCTTATGGGATTCTGAGTGTACTGTGTCGCTCCGTCGAAGAGCCAGTAGCTGAAAACATAGCCAGAGTTGGGTGTGGCTGTTATAGTCGGCGTTGTTGAGCCTAATGCTCCAGTAATTGTACCCGAAGGCGAAACTGAACCACCCGCTCCTGCCGTGATTGCCAATGTCCAGTTTTGAGTTGCTGTAGGCGTATAAGTTGCATGAATGCTATATTCAATGTCTAGGTAGTCTGTTCCGCTGCCAAATGGGTCACTTGGAGGCGGAGGATTTGCACTCGCCGCTTGTCTTCTAGCTCTGCAAGTGGCGACGACATCAAGCCATGTCCTTGTGTACGCTCCAGCACACAGGGCAAGCCAATATTTTGCTCCACCCATGATTGGCAAGTTAAAACCCGTAAATTCATACCAACCTTCAACCGCAGGTATGTCTGTGCGAGTAACACTGGCGAGTAGCGCGTTAGGCGTGTCGATGTTGTCGCTGTAAATACAAGCCACCTGAGTTCCAAGGTCAAAATTATGAAGATAAATACTGATGGCGGTTAACATTCCATTTTCAGGAGCCGTAAACTGGCAGCCACACTTCGTTTTATCTATATCATCGTTATAATTGCCTTTAGTTACTTTTCCAAATGTAGTCATGGTAATTTTCCTCAGTTCATTATATCTACTGCAAGTATAAAAAAGCTTTATTGCGGAATAACTTGCAAACTGAGTGCTTTACGGCACAGACGCAACCATTACATACCCAATAGGAACTCGGTCAATGGCTGTCACAGGGCATAAAGCAGGTAACGCCGCAAACGCCAGAGCAGCTTCCCAAGATTGAAGGGTTCCTCCCTGAAGTATTGGGTTCTGGGTTCTAGTAAAAACAGTTAGGGCATCATCGGTCAATGTGGCAATCCAATATAAGCCTTGTGTAAGCTGAGTGGCTACAATAGGCACTTCATTTTTGCTTGCTACCAGTGCTTGTGGCCCCCCTTCAACTACTAAGGCTCCTCCAGTTGGCGCATCTCCATTATCACGGTATATGCCCATGCGAAGATTACCAGGAGCGACTCCTAAAGTGTCAACAACACATCCAAGTGTGTTAATTGTCATCGTTTCAGGGATGATAACTGGAACTAAACCGAAAGTATCGACAACTACTCCAGGACTTATGTCTGTTGCGCTAAGTATATCCCAAATCATTCTTTCATAAAGTTGAACGCCCCCAGAGCTTGAAGCGCGAGTTCTAGCACTCAATTTAGTTCACCGCCAAGTAACTGACAATATTCCCCACTGTTCCAGTCACATACACCTTGTTCAGATCGTCAATGTCCATGCTCACAGTAGCTCCTGGCTGAAGCCTATACCCATTACCCGCCGCAACCGTAGCGTTTCCAACATAGACCACAGCGTTTGTGCTAACATTCTCGATAGTGACACTTTTAATTGTAGTGGCAACAGCAGCAAGAGGAACGCTTGGCGCAGCAATCGTAACTTGTCCATTCAAAACAGCCGTAGGAGTCTGAATCACACTGAAAACTTCAGCTCCCAATGTTGCTTCAGGCATCTAAACACCAATACTACGTACATTCCAAGAGCTAATTTAAACTTTCGATATGCCACTTTTGCGCTTAATACGCCTTAACGGTAAAAATTAGATGCGACACCATTGCTTCCATGCGCGACTTGCTTTGCTATCTCCTTTCAGAAACCCGAATTTTTTAGCAGCATTACAGATTCTTTTCTTGCCACCTGAACATTTCTGCGTGTTTTTCCTTCGATAGTACGCTCTAGCACTTGATACTCGCGCAGGAACATCAATGGGGTAACTTTTAGTTTTTGGGCAACCAAATTTTGAAGCTGGAAGTTTTTCCCTTTTCCGTGTTGTGATTTTCACCATGGGCAATCAACCATAGAACATTATGTATAATTAGAATTAACTTTTTCGGTTGAAAATAAAAAAAGGGTTAAAATGGGCTTTATTTACTTCAATCGGCAAACGATTGTACCGACACGTTTCATGCGTCTTGCGGTGCTCTTCCTGCGTCTACCAACGGCTCTTCGGCGCTTACCGACTCTTCGGTATTTGCGTGTGTATCTCTTCCTGACTTTTGCTCCTTTTCCGCATTTCTTAGAAGCCGCGGCAAACTTTGCTCTCCATGCTCTTTTGCCCGATACTTTTTTGCCCTTCAACAGTTGCCTCATGCAATTTTGAAATGATGTTCTTGATGCCATTTTATTCACTACAATACCTTTTCGGCGCAATCTATTTTTAAAGTAGCCTCAAAAACAATTTCACCTGCCACTTTTTTTCCTATCGTATGTTTCTCTATTTCGCTCTGGAATAATCGCATAAACATAAAGAGATTTCTTATCACGGCTTCTGTTGGTGATACTTTTATCTGCGAAAAATCCATATCCTCTCGCATATCGTTCATGTATGGAATAAACATGTCAGATAAGTCTTCTAGTAACTCATCCTCGTAGTAAGCATCTTGCAATGTGTAAACCGTTTTGTCCTCATCAGTCGAAGCAACAATGATTCCCCATTCAAGCATTTGCTCAAGGTGATAGCTGACAAGCTGAACAGACATGTGGCTACGTTTTGCGACATGATTCATTATCAGGGGTCCATGTGCCCGACGTAACACTTGAATAATCTTAATTTTGCTTGAGAATAAATCGTTGAATGCGCTCAAATCTTTCCCGTTCTTCTAATGCGGTTAATCTCATTTATATCCTCTGTTAATGCTGGGTCGTTGCGAGCGGCTTCTAAAATTTTTTCTGCTATTTGGTCAGCATTGATTTCCCCTCGAAGGTATTGTCCACTGAGTTTTTTGCAGTCTACTTTATCTGATAATGATTCTTTGCAGATTTTGAAGAAGAATCCCATAGATATGTCGTTGACGCATCTGGGGCAGGGAGCTTCTTCTACCTTATTCTTTACCATGTTTCTGTTTCTCCTTGGTGCATTTTCCAGCTTTCCCCTCATCATCCAAGACGCAGAGTTCCCCATGCTTGTTAGAGTACAGAAATGAGGGAACAGCCGTGACACCGAGTTCATGGGCTAACCGTTTCGCTTCAGGATTTGATGTTACATCCATCAGTTCAAATCGGTTGTCCCCCTCGATTTTTCCCCTAAGTTGGGAACAAGCAGGACACCCTTCAGCAACGAGAACAATGATCTTTGCCATTGCCATCGTAAACCTTAAATGCTATTAACGTATATTAAATTTCTGTTCCCCTAAACGATTTCCCTGTTCCCTGAATGATGAGGGAAAAAAACTTGCGTAGGGAAAAACAAAAACCAAAAGAAAGTGAGGACTTGCCCAAACCAAAAGAGACTATTGCTGAGGAGTCAGAATCTAAGCCTGATGCTCTCGCTGACACCGATGAACCTATGATACCTGAAGAATGGAAAGACCTTCCATTGGAACAATTAATTGATGATGGATACTCTCCAAGGATTAAGAGGGTACGCAACATAGAATACATCGTGTTTAGAAAGGGCAATTCAGACCGCAGTGTTGGGCGCTTTTCCCCTGAAAGATGGAGTCTGCTAATGGAACTGTTTCCGCAATTGCGTGAGAGTTCCCTGAAGGAGACTGTTCCCGAAGAGAGCGTTCCCTTTACAGTTCCACCAGGTGGACTATATGGAGCTAGAGTTGCGAAGCCAGAGGCTCTTCAAGAACGACTTGGAATCAGCCTTGAAACACTGCAATTGTACGAATACTTCAAGAGCAAAGGTTTCGAAGGTAAGCTAGGTGACTTCATCAGTGAATGTATGCACTACTACTTTGTAGAACAAGGATTATGCCCCGTCATCATTATTCAGAAAGCAGGTTAATCGTTAAGGGTAACGGAGGAAGTATATGTCAGTTAAAACAATAATTGCCGAATCAAAAAAGGGAAAAGGTCAAGTAACTCAGTTCTTGGAGAAAGAAAATGAAGAAGCTGAGCAAGAATATGCCAACACCAAACTGAAAAGGCTGATTGCCGAAGAAAAAGCAAGAATCAACGAGTTGGGCGTTGAAGGCAAAAAACCTGAAGCTCACGTAAGCTCCGACCTTCTCGGTCACATCATGGATTTGGCTCAAGTCAGTCCTGTTAAAGCAAAAGAGTTCCTTGATAGTCTCAGTGAAGATGCTATGGGAAAACTTGCGATGATTTCCAGTATGGGTCAGAACGGTGGTATGAACAGTGTTCTTCCCATGTTGAAAGGTGGCTCCAACATACAAGACATCGTTGCGATAGTGAAGCTTTTGCAGGATAATCGGCAACCAAAAGAAAGCGGTACTGATTGGAAGGGAGCTGCTGAACTGTTTAAGGCAGGCGTAGAAGCAGCCAAGGCACAGCAACCTGCTAATCCTCAAAGTGACCTGCAATACAAACTGGTTGAAAAAACGCTTGATGAACTCAAAGAAACACGGCTAGAAATGAGTAGGCAAGACCGTTCTAGGACAGATAAAGAAATTGCCGAGTTAAAAAATAGGCCGTCAGCATTACAGGAGCTATCTCAAGATTCAGAGAAATACCAAGTTTACAAGAAAATGTTTGGTGGAAACGATTCGACAACAACTAATGAATTTACTCTGAAGAGGGAGGAAATGCAACAGACGGAACGCTTGGAGGATAAAAAACTAGGCTTCGAAGAAAAAAAGTGGGAATATGAAAAGACTAACGAGGGCAAAACCATTGAGCAAATCACAGGTCTCGTTAAAACAGTTACCGAGGGTCCAATCGGAGAAGCCATAAAAGCCATTGGTGGAGCACAAGCAGACAAAATGAGGGGGTCTGCTACCAAATCGAATTCTGCGCGAGTAGTCCAAGTTAAATGTCCATCTTGTAGCGGAGTCTTTCCTGCAAACGAACAATTAGCCGCGATCACATGCCCGCTCTGTGGCACTGGACTATCAAGAGGAAGTCAGCCAGCTCCGCAAGAACCGCAACCTCAAGCAGCCCAGTCACCAGAAAAAACTCAAGAATCACAAACGCAAACGGAACAGCCACCAGCAGAGGAACAAAGCATTGCCGAACAACCCGCAAATCAACAGTGACTATAAAGTAGTTGCTCCGCCTTCGCCACCAGCCTTCACGCCTGAATGGGCTTTATTCAGGTTTTTGGGAGAATGGACACCTGAAGACTTGGAAATTGCGATACGCAAAAACGTTGAAGTAGACTTGTCCTCAGCCATGGGCATGGTTGAAGATTATGTGGCAGCGGAAATCTTGAAGAAGTTTGAAACGTATAGACCTGATTTGCATAAGGTGTTATCAGAGGAGAGTGGGCGCGATTGGCTAAAACGGCAGATAAAAACGTCGATAAAGAAGTAGACCCTGAAATAGAATATTTAAAAGAGAAATCTAAGAAAGGCGCAATGAACATAGTCGGAGACATCCTGAGCGATCCTAAAGTTCAGAAAGTCATCAAAAAAGCACTCACCCGTGAAGTTTTAGTTCAGTCGATAACCATGTCGTGCCTTCTAATCGGAATACTGAAGCTTTACGATGTAGCTAAATTGACTTTGGGCTTCGGTTGGCAAGTAGAATTTGTTATCAGCGTTGTGCTTGTGTTGACAGGTTTAATATACATGGTAAAGAATACGTTTACTGGGAAAGACGATGGTGACTGAACGCCAAATAGTAGCTATTTTAGCGTTGGTGGGAACAGCGGCTACATTCTGCTTTGCCATTTATAATGTGTACCTCTCATTCAAGCCAGTTCAGAGCGTGAAAAGATGAGTGAAAGCGTTAAATCGGCATGTTTGCCTTGCGCTGTGGGACATTTCTCCGCTTCCGCCGCATTGCTTAATGAGGCTATTCGCTTCAAAAAAGACGGATTAGCAAACCCGCAAGTATTAGATGACATTGCTGCTGCACTCGGAGAGCAGAATGCATTAGAGAGAATAGATTTGACGCCTGCAAAAATCGATTTGTTGCCTGATTGGGAGAAAGAAATGGCTTCTTCAGCGTTGGAAAAGAGCCGTGAGTTAAGGCATAGGCTTGAAAGTGTTCAAAATATGGATGAATTAACACAAATAGCGGTTGAAACCGAAGAATATTACAAGTATCTCAATAGGGAATGGACTTCGAAAAGGTTGAAAGATTGCCCCACATGCCAAATAAACACTGATGAAGACATAGAAGACGCTGAAGAAGAGGTAAAAGTGAAGGTTGAAGCACCTAAAAACAAGCTTGGAGAATACGGACGTAAAGCATCTGAAGCCAGACAAAAGCTTTGGTCTGATATTCACGAAGCCAGAAACATAAAAAACTAATGTCTTTTTCTGTTAATAGGTTATAACAGCAAATTACAATCTTCTTTATCCAGTGACTTTGCGGTCAAATGAATAACCCCATCCATCGTATTTGCCATTTATAAACCAGAAATCAACATTACGAATTTTCAATGTCTGACCAGTAAATGCAGGATGATATGTTTTTTTCTTTCCGTGTCCTGTAACCTTAGCTTCATGTTTCCTAATAGGTGTTTCTTTGAACTTTAAACTTTGGCTTTCTAAACAGCCTTTGAAATTCTCTATTGGCGTTCCATGTTTAGGAAGCAGTTTCTCAATAGCCCAGATATTTTCGCTTTTAACGAACAGTTTGAATTGCTCACCATACTCTTTTGCGGTCATTCCTTTCGGGATGCGACAAGTTTTTGCCATGGCAATAAATAGTGGCTAGGCACTATTAATTTTTGCTTTTTCCTTTACTGTTAATCGTAGTTAACGGCAAACAGCCATTATTTCTCAGTGAGCCTCTGAAGCCAATCCCCTATGGAAAGGCATTTTTCAGGTTTACAATCAAGGTCACTAACAGTTTTGCGACTTAAGCAGACAAAGCATGGGACATCATAGATTGCATCCACAGAAAACCGTTTCTGATCCGTCTGATGCCTCATGGTTGGTTTAGTGCGATGTGTGTCTTAATAAATTGTTTGCGACATGGCTATATTCGGTTGCAGTTAACTCAACATAACTGCAATCTACGCTTGCCGTTTGCGTTCTGGAAGAATCCTCGGCAACACAACAGCAGCGACAATGATGACTCCGAGAATGCCTACAGCAGCGATGACTGGTCCAACCCAGTCAGCAGGTTCCTTCTTGGTCTCCCTATCTATTACTCGGCGTACAAGGTTGCCATTGGCATCATAGTATTCCTCTATATGTTCAACAACGGTCTCTTTGGTAATGAGGGCCTGTATGGCAAAGTAACCAATCGCCGAAATAGCTATCGCCGCGATAATATATTTGATTACGGTCACTATGGCCGCAAGCACAACAGGGGCTATTAATGCTTGGTACTTGGTTGCCATAACTATTTCGGGGTTACTTGTAAAATCAACACCAAGCCTAGTCTGCGTTCTATACTCTGCATAAGTTCGATTTCCAGATTGCCATGTTCTCACAGTTTCAAAACCGATGCTAACCTGATAGCCAAGCAGAGTTACCTGATATCCTTGGTCAAGCATCTGAAGCACGAACTTACCCATGGCACTATCGACTTGACCATCAGTGACAAAATGACCTCGCACTTCGTCTACTGGTGGTGGACTAGGAGTTCCGCTTAAGCTACTTAGTTGGAAAGGTGCGCTTACGGCATCCCAGCTCCAACGGTTAAAGTTCTGGGCGATTCCCGTTGGCAAATCAATCACATATACCTTCCAAGGCATAACCAGCTTCGAAATGAGATTCTTGTACCACCCAACATATGAAAGAGCCTTTGTTAGGCGATTAGCGGTAATGTCCATGGATGACGTAGCCTTAACTAGTACGCCAACAACAAGATCCGTGATGTAATAGTTCGGTCCTGCAACTTCTTCATTCCATGAGATTCGCATGTACTGAAGTTGCATTCCATTAGCCGAAATCACGTTCTGCAAATCAGCCAAATTCCCGTTAGCAAAAGCATTCCGTGTCGCTGCATCCACTGTAACAGGATAACCTTGATACGCATAGATGCCGAAAACCTCATCTGGGAAAATGAACTTGTTCAAGGCAACATCCTTGAAGGTAACGAAGTTTACGGGGGTTCCTGTTTCCTTGACAACCAACGGCAACTCTGTTCGGCTCCTAATACAGATTAAAGCGCGTACCTTTTAAAATCTTTCATACTCATTATTAG
>Ga0180732_1001606_pt1 | contig 13555 bp, 10 predicted proteins | sample KR11_01MetaG_FD_148674 | JGI IMG/M metagenome (GOLD analysis project Ga0180732, IMG submission 148674) | Groundwater microbial communities from the Olkiluoto Island deep subsurface site, Finland - KR11_0.1 MetaG | ecosystem: Environmental > Aquatic > Deep subsurface > Groundwater | place...
GCATCGTCATCTTTTCAGAAGAGCCAAAATTCAAAAACTCTCTTTTGTCCTGGGCAATAATCAAATCGCCCTGGCTTCTTAGCTTATCTACTGAATATGTAATCACAAAAACTTTTTTTGCCTGCTCGCCTTCATTTGAACTTTCATTATAATCCACCCCATAAATAGCAAGATTAGCGTCATTCACATTTTCAATATTGACTTCTTTAGGCAAATCCTCAAAATTAACTCTACTTACTTTGTTGATTTTCTCGGCTTTTACTCCTTTTTTCTCAACAAATTCTTCAACATATTTTTGAACTTCACCAGAAATCTCTTTGGGAGATGACACATCTTCTACTCTTTGTGTAATATCTCCTTCTATAGCTGTTGCCTCTGCTTCACTGGCAGTTGCAGTTTCAGAAACATTTGTTTCATTAGCTTCAGCTGCTGCTATTGCAAACATAGTAATCAAAAACATACCAATTGCGATAACTACAAATAGCTTTTTCATTCTCATTTAAACTCGTGCCCTCCCGCATATACACAGTAAGAGTTTGAATACCGAGAAAATCCTTTCGTTCTTGGGATTTTCTGGTCCAAAAAATCTCTGATTTTTCCGGAACTGAAAATTTCCTGTTTTCATCTTCTCTTTTTTATATAACTTTAAATCCAAAGGTATATTTAAACTTAACTCTTAACATATATAAACTTAAAAAGAATTTGTCTTTTCTTACAAAATCAAAAACTTTATAACAGAATAAGATGAAAATAGCAATAGTTTATGACATGATTTATCCTTTTAACATAGGAGGAGCAGAGCTAAGAAACTACGAAATAGCCAAAAGACTTGCGAAAAAGCACGAAGTCCATTTATTTGGAGTTAAGCTATGGAAAGGCCCAGATATTATTAAAAAAGAGGGTATAACATTACATGGGGTGTGTAGATATAAGAAATTATATAGTTTTAGTGGAAAAAGAACCATATTTGAGCCAATAAACTTTGCAATTAAACTTTTCAAGCCTTTAAACTCAGAAAAATTTGGCATTATAGACACTTCCAGTTTTGTTTATTTCCATTGTTTTACATGCAAGCTTGTATCTATTCTCAAAAAAACCCCGTTAGTCTTTACCTGGCATCAATACTGGGGGGGCTATTGGCACAGTTATCTTGGAAAATTAAAAGGTTTTTTTGGTAAAATTATTGAAAAAAGCGTAAAAAATCTTACAAAAAACCACATTGCTATCTCCCAAACAACCAAAAAACAATTGATAAATGAGGGAGTTAAAGAAAAGAACATTTTTGTGAATTATGATGGAATAGACATGGACAAAATAAATTCAATAAATCCTATCAAAACACGAAGAGAGATGTATGATATTATTTTTGTTGGAAGATTAACCCACCAAAAAAATGTGCCATTGTTAATACAATCTGTAGGTTTATTAAAAAAAGAATTTCCAAGCATAAAAGTAAATATTATCGGCGATGGCCCAGAAAGAAAAAAGCTTGAATCTTTAACAAAGGGGCTAAATCTTGAAAAAAATGTTGCTTTTACTGGTTTCTTAAAAAAGCAAGAAGATGTGTATAAAAAGATGAAATCCTCCAAGATATTTGTCCTGCCTTCATTATTAGAAGGTTTTGGAATTGTGGTGGTTGAAGCAATGGCCTGCGGTTTACCAACAATCGTAGTGAATAATGAAATGAGCGCCTCAAAAGAACTTATCTCAGATAGATACAAAAACCAATTAATTGTGAAAAATAACCCTCGGTCTCTTGCCATAGCAATAAAAGAATTATTAAAAAATGAAAATCTCAGAAAACAGATAAACAAAGAAGATAAGAAAAACCTCCAGAAATTTGACTGGAACTGCATAACTAAAGAGTTAGAAGAATATTATTTAAACATAATTAAAAAATGGAAAACCCAACAAAAACAGAATTGAATGTCTATGGAATTAAAATAATCATCACTTCCAACAAAGAGATTAGCAGCTGGATTGAACATGATTATAATTATTACCTCACACGCCAAAAAAGTGATATGGATTACAACCTAAAATTCAACTTATTTTTACAAACTCCAGATTATAGCAAACTTCCCGAGCTAACGGCAAAAAAATATCATGAGGATTATATTGTTTATGAATCAAAAAACACAAGAATAATTGATTTTTTCGGCAAAGCATTAGCGATATACAGAATTGATGACAAAACAATTAATATATACTGCAGTTCAAAAGACAGATTATATGAAATTTTTTGCTTGTCTTTTGAATCTCTTCTTGGAGAAGAACTGGACAAAGCAGGATTTCACAGAATACACTGCTTAGCTTTGGAAAAAAACAAAAAAGGCGTAATTCTCCTTTTGCCTCCAGGAGCAGGAAAAACAACCCTTGCCCTAAAGTTCCTAGAAAGTCCAGAAATTAAAGTCCTTTCAGAAGACATTGTCTTGTTTAAAAAAGGAAAACTATATGGATTGCATTTTGTATGGGGTATAAGAAAAAATGACGCAATTAATATTACAAAAAGATTCAAAGGAAGATTAATGAAAAGAGGAAAATACAGCGATAAAGTGCTAATAAATGTGGATAAATCCAATCTGTCTCACCAAGCAGAACCCAAAATAATAATCCTCGGAAAAAGAATCTTGTCAGAAAAAAGCTATATAAAAAGCACAGCTAAGCACAGGCTGTTCATTCCTTTGCTAAAAAGCATGGTTTTAGGATTAGAACTACAGCAGTCCTTAGCATTTTTCTTGCTGAAGAATACAAAAGAAGCATTTTCAAAAGCAAATATTAGCTTATCAAGATTAAACGCTTTAATATATATTTTAACTCACAGCAAAACTTATGAATTTAAAATAGGAAAGAATGTAGAAAAAAATTATAATGTATTAAATGATTTTTTAAGCAGTGTAAAATAGCCAACAAAATGGAAATCAATAAAAAAGAAATTCAGGACATAATCAAAAGAACTAATGCTTTATTGACAGAAAAAGAAGCAGAGCGGTTATTTTCTTTAACCAAAAATCTATCAAAAAATGGAGTAATCGTAGAAATCGGCTCTTATAAGGGTGGCTCGGCAATAATCTTGGCGAAAGGAGCAAAAAAGCATAACAAAAATAAAGTTTATGCCATTGACCCTCATAATAATCCCTTAGGAAGCCATGATAAAACTTCTCCAGACATAATCCCGAAAAACACATTGCCCTTTTTTATAGAAAACATAAAAAAAGAAGGGTTGGAAGGGGAAGTTGTTCCAATTGTTAAAACATCAGAAGAGGCAGCAAAAAATTGGAAAAAACCAATAAGCCTTCTTTGGATAGATGGAAACCATCTTTATGAATTTGTAAAGATGGATTTTATATTATGGGAAAAGTATCTTGTTAAGGGGGGAATAATTGCATTTCATGACTCATGGGAAGGCGGGGGATTTAACGGCCCTGTAAAAGTGATTGAAGAAAACATCTCCAATTCCAAAAGGTTTAGCGATATAAAAATTATAGACCGTATCACCTTTGCAAAAAAGATAAGAGTGGCAGATTTCTCTGAACGACAAAAAAACAAATTAAACCTTTTGTCAATAAAGATTAGGATTCCTTATCAAAGGATATTCATCTGGATTAACAAAAACCTTGGTCTTTTAGGAATTTTTTTAAAAAAGAATCACCCAAAAATGTATATCACATTAAAAAAAATAAAAAAAATGATATCAAAACTTAAACAAAAATGAAGCTTCATAGAATGCTTACCCTGTTTTTAAAGCGAATAACCTCGTTTTTGTCAAAAAACCAAAATATATCTATCCTAAGGCAGGTAGGGATTTTTTTGTATAAATTTGGATTGATTATAGCAGTCCAAATGTATAAAAAAATGCCAGAAATAGAGTCTATTTACACTAAAACAAAGTTTGATAAGTGGTTCAAAGTAGGACAAAGTGATATTGACATACAAATCATTATAAAAGACATGTCAATTGAACAAGAATGGGACTTTTTAAAGAGATTTTGGAAAATACAAAAATCAGTTGAGAAATTATTTCCATTTATAGAACTTGTAATTTTAGCATTTAATAGGGATTTTAAAATCCATCAAATAATAGGGCATACCAAAATTTCAAGAAAAGGAGAACACTTTCAAAATTGGAAATTAATTTATGGAAAAGAAAACCGAATGAAGTTTAAAGATAATGAAACAAAATTGTCATACCCATACACAGCTTTTTCTTATCGCGACTCTTTATTTAATATTTACGAGTTTAAATTAAATGAAAATCAAAATTTAAGGGTATTTTATAAATGTATAGGGGCTATAATCAGAAACTTCTTTGGAGATGAAAACAAAAGAGAGGCAAAGAATATTGACGAATACAAGGAATTTTTTAAAAAAAGAGGACTAAGTGAAAGATTCACAAAAGAATTTTTTGAATTGCCAGGAAAAGATTTTAAGTCCAATCAAGGATTTTTAGCATTAGCTCTATTTTCTATTATAAAATTAATAGAATCATTAAAAACTGAAAATTTAAATAAAAAAACAAATAAAATGGATTTTAAGGTTATAAAAAACCCTCATTTCAAGATTAACATAAATTCAGAAATCAAAAACTTTGTTAATAAATTAGACAAAAAACATATACATTCTATCTATTTAGAAAGAGAGGTTTATAGAAGTCAGTGCTTATTCTATTTGATTTTTAAAGATGGCTTAAGTTATAAAGAATTTAAACAGCAATTTAATCTTATTTTAGACAATCTTCATTTGTTAAAAGAAGTTAAAGATAGAGTTAAGTTGAAAGAGAAAGTATACACCAGCGACCCCCAACTTTTCCCTATTATTTTAACAGAGAAAATGATTAAAAATACAGAATTTATTGATGATGGAGATCCTTATGGTTCTGTTAATTTCAACTCATATGCTAAAAAATTATATGGCGATAAAATCTCAATAACTCCCAATTATAAACAAATAAGAAAAATGGTAGATATGCCTAAAACCCAGATACCTCTCCAATTTTTCCAGTTGTATAAATTACAAAAAGAAAATAAATCGTATTCAATTCTTCTTATGATTCATAAACTCCTAAACGAAAAGAACATTCTCTGCCTGCATAACATTGAAAAAGAATATTTCAAGCATTATCCAAAATTGGACATGGATAGTGTAGAAGAGAGATACAAATTTGTAAGAAAAGAAATGAAAAAACAAGACCAAGATTTAGTGCCAAGTGAAGATTTTAATCAATAAAAATGGAAAGAATAATCATAAATCAGGTATCAAATAAATTTAAAATAGGATTTGCCAAAAAACAAAACGCCTTAGCAAGATTTTTTGAATGAGTCCAAGAAAATGTTCTAATTATTAATCCAAGCAAAAATATAGCGAAAAACCAATTTTTCTTTAATTCTTTTTCTCATTTTTCCTTAATCCCCAATATGCTAAGCATAAAAGATGAAAATATTGTCTGTATTCCAATGATAATTAAAGTTAAGGCAATTATTGAATTCTTTACTTCCTGTAATGCACCAAAACCGCTTTCTACCCATCTAATTAATATAAAAAGATAGATAATTGCACCAATCCCGCTAACTATCACCCCAACAATACTTGCTGTTTCAATAGTAATATGTTTATTTAATTGATTAATCAATAAACTTTCTTCTCCTAAATGATTAATCGCATAAGTTTTAGCAAAAAAAGCAAATATGATTAATTGATAGCCAATAATCATAAATAAAGAAGATAAAAACATTGGATGGTACTGCAGTTTCACCCCAAAAATTACAAGGGTGTTAAAATACAACATAATTATTGATATAGCTCCTGCTAAAAAAAGGATTATTCCAGGAATAAAAAACAAAAACAATGGGCTGTAGAGCAGCATAAATCTTAAATGTTTCCACGCATCTGCAAATGGCTTTAATTTGGATTCTCCTTTTCTTTTGCAATAATTAATTGAAATTTGTTTTATCTTTAATTTCTTCTTTGCTGCTTTAATCACCATTTCAGAAGCAAATTCCATGCCAGTTGTTTTTAGATTTAATTTGTTTAATGATTCTTTTGTTATAGCTCTCATTCCACAATGAACATCATGAACTTTTGTTTTGAAAAACAATCTAAGCAAAAAAGAAAGAACTGGATTGCCAATATAACGATGAGAAAAAGGCATTGCATTCTCATCAATTTTGCCCTTAAACCTATCCCCAACAACAAAATCATAGCCTTCCTTTAGGCATTTTAAAAATTCAGGTATCTCATTAAAATCATAACTTCCATCGCAGTCAGCCATAAAGATATATTTTCCTTTTGCAATTTCAAATGCCTCAAGATATGCATTTCCATAACCCTCCTTATCATGCTTAATTAATATAACTCCTAATTTTTTGGCAATTTCAGGAGATTTATCAGAAGAAGAGTCAGAGACAATAATCTCTCCATAGATTTTGTTCTCACTCAAAACCTTTTTTATTTGCTTAATGCAATAGCCAACTGCCTGCTCCTCATTTCTACAAGGAAGAATTACGCTCAATTCAGGGCTTTTGTTGTTTTTTTTATCCATAATAAACTATTTTACCTCGTAGATGTAATTATTCTCACTATAAACCCGTTTCCACCCGCAATCAATTTTTTCTTTTGACAGCACATATCTCACATTATCCTTTTGAATTATTTCCTGTTTTTTATCACAGTCTTTTAACTCAAAAAAGAGTTCCAAATCCTCTTTGTGGGAGAGTTTAGTGTAGATATTGAGAGTAGATAGCGGTATTTTTTGTGAGATTGGGTACATTGCAGTTGAGATTTCTATAGGCGCTATAACTCTCTCTTTCTCAATAGTTTGGAGACTGGACAAAAAAATCAAATCCTTGTAATCTTTATCATTAATAAGCTGGTATAATTGAGTTCTCCTGTCAGAAGAATAATAAGGCTTAAATGCAAAAAATAAAACAATCACAACAATAATTGCAATAATCGCATACTTAAGCAAAGCCCTGCTTTTCTCTGAAATTCTTAAATTACCTGCATAAGCAGAAATTAGTTTTAGGAGGTAATAAATCCCAAATGCACTCAAAAAAGGAATGCTTATAGCAAGATAATAAAGATTTCTTTGGTAAGGAACTAAATAAGAAACTCCTGTTAGCTTATAACCCAGCATGGAAATCATCGCCATAGCTGGCCACAAAACATAAACTAGATATTTCCTTATGTTTTTGCTGTATAATAAGATAATCAACATACCGAACAAAGCAAAAAGATACCCAATTAAAGAATAAACTTCTGTAGGCAGATTTTGCAATTCACCTATGCCCCAACCCTGCCTAAATTGCAGAGAAGTAACCAAATGAGACAGAATGCTGCTCCAGGAAACCATAATGATATATTGAGACAGAATGCTGCTCCAGGAAACCATAATGATATATTTATAGAACAAAATTCCTGCAATTGGAATTATTAAAAACAAAGAGAAAAATTTGTATTCTTTCTTTATATAATTAAAATTGATTAGAGCATAAATAACTAAGAAAGGGACAGCAAATAAAACAGAGATTGCATGGAAAAACAGGAGAAAAGTCATTATTGCTAAGCTTATTAAAATAAATTTCTTGTTTTGTTTTTGAATGCCCTGGCTGAAAAAATAAATATACAGAAAAATAAATGGTATTGAAAAAGTTAAAGGAGTGAAAAACCACAGCCCAGTTAGATTAACATTTGATTTTATTGAAGCAAAGAAAATAACAGAAAGCAAAGCAATCCAAAAATTATCATCTGTCAGTTTATAACTGGTATAAAACAATGCTGATGCAGAAAGAACAGCCCAGATTGCAGGCAGAAATTTGTAAATAAGCACAAGATTAAAAAATTTTGACAATATTAAAAGAAAAAAATGAAAACCCATTTCTGCTCCTGCAAACCCGTATAAATACAGCCCGTCAGCTAAGAGCATGGATTTTAAAATGCCTCCCCATTCATCAACATGAAATGGAAATCTGTAAGAAAAGTGCGGGGAATAAACCAAGATAAACAACAAAATAAATGCAAAAATCACCAAAATAACCTGAAAAATACTCCGCCTTTTTTCCATGGAATAATCAAATTATTCAGGCTTTTATTCTTTTTGCTAAATCCAAAGTAGTTTATTTAGCAAATAACAAAATCACTGCCATCCTGATTTTTTTTAACTTCGCATGGCATATAAGTATTGTTTAAAATTGTGTAGCTGACTCCTTCAAACTTCGGTGATACACACACAATTTTTATCTCAAAATTTCCAAAATAATCTTTCATCCCGGTTTCTAAATAGTAAAAACCTTTATCAGGATTTTTTCCTGAGGGTGTAATTCCTGGGGAAAATTTTGACAAATCTGCAACTTCCCTCAAAACTACATTTTCCACGCTTCTTTCTTCAGTTATAATGTCTGCTTTGCACGAAGCATTTACAACCGGCTCTTTATCTTTGTCCAAGACTCTTATCAAGACATTCTCTGGAATGCTTCTTTTAGGGATTTCTAAAAAAACAAAAAGAAAAACTGCCAAAACTAAAAAAAGCAAGCTAAAAAAGATTCTATGCCCCATTTTCATAGGAATAATAACTAAAAATAGTTTATAAGTTATGCGATTTTATTATCGTGTGTGTTATCGACAGGAGGTTATTTCTGGATAACACAATTTTATTCCTCTGTATGCCTTTGCATATATCACTGATAAAACTTCAAATAGGTTATAAGATGCAACAGATTATTGCACAAATGCACATTTAGTTATATTATGCCAAAATTGCCGATGCAGAAAACTGCACATTTTAATGTGCAGATGAATGCAATTTTGACATAAAAACATTCTTGACATGTGTGGTTTGTGAGTTTTTTGGATGCTCTGAAATTAAAGACACTCCCAAGAGCATTGTTTGAACCCAATTTCGGACATCATAAACACTATTTCTAGTCGTGTATCCCTATGCATCCAAACCGCCCCCATTTGATTTTAAGAGGAGCGCGTGAAACTGATATTCCTTCTGCTGAAAACCCGCTTCTTGTATAAGTCACAGTATCAGCTGTCCTTGAAGCTATTTTAAGCTCAGTTCCAGGAACAATTGCTCCTGTTACATCATTAATAGTTACATCATAAACCTTAACATTATCAGAAGTTAAGCCTTCTTTTTCAAGTATAAATTTGTTAAGTATCGCCTCTCTTGAAAATGGCTCACTCCCACTCTTATCTGGGTTTGAAAAAGTTGTTCCTGAAGGGCTATGTTTAACATAAGTCATAAAAGTATCATTAGGAAGAGAAAAAATATCTTTTAGTGGAATAGCCGGAGCAACAGTTAATGTCTTTTCACTGCCAGGAGTAGTAATTGCGGTTCCTCTTGCTATTTTGTTTTTGCATCCAGCAGAATCATACCAAACCAAATCTAAATCATCAGGAACATGTCCGTCTGGGTGCTGATGAACAACTTTTGATTCTAAACTTGCATTATAAAGCTCAAGAAACCCATCTCCATCTGTATCATCTGAAAAAACAATTATTCCGTCAGAACTAACTCTTGGCATAAACTGGTTTCCAACATATTTGATTAAACTATTAGCAGGAGGAGAATGTATTCTTATATCAAAATCAGATTCTGCTAAATTATTAGCTACTATATCAAACTTTTCTTCCATAAAGTCTCTGCAATCAATATATCTCTGCCCAAGGAAACCAACAAACATAGCTCCATGACCATTACCAAACCCAAGGACTTCACTAAAATCAAAAGGCACATTATTAATAACTTTTTCTTCTAAGTTTTCAGTATATGGAGCATGGTCACCAAAAAAACCAGCAATAAATTGAGTAGCTGAAACTATCTTAGTTCCAGCTAAAACTTTTCCATCACCCCTAACAACAGGCCATCTCAAGATTTTTCCCATGTTGCTTACAATTTTTCTCTCATCGCTCGCATTAGGCAAGCCAGAAACTATTGGATAAGCATTAATTACACAATTAGGATTAGAAATGCTTTCTTTTACTGAAACAAAAAGGATATCCCCTGTTGTTCCTCCATATCTATGTATATAAGGGTCAAGAGCTTTTCTTCCATCACTAAAAACAAGAAAATCTTTTACACTTCCTGTTTTTAAAACCTCCACAAGCTTTCCTCCTGAAGAAAGCCCTGTATCTCTTGTGCATAGAATAACACCGCTATCATCAAAATTTGGAGTTCCTGACTGATAATCATAAAACTCCCCTAAATCACCTTCTACTGTAAGCTTAACAGCAGAACCTGGCTTTCCTCTCTCCACCATATATAATACAGGTTTTGCTCCGTCTCCTTTTGCTCTTATAAAATAAATTGTCCTGTTGTCTCTGGATACAGAAAGAGCAAAATCATTTTTATCTTTTTCAGGTGTAACAGCCGGAGTTATTTCATGATAATTAAAAGCAGAAAAACCAAAACCAAAACTGGGTATAATATTTGCATCTGTAATACCCAAATTATCATTAAACTCCCAAGAATTTGAAGATGAGGGATTATTTGGGTCTGTGGGTCCATTAGCTAATTCATAAGAATCACTTAAACCATCTCTGTCTGTGTCAACTCCAGAGTTTTGAGGTGCTGCATATGCCATAGGTGAGTAAAGAGTTGCAAGAGCCAGTCCAGTAATTACTGCTTTTCCAACTCCTTTTTTTACAGAACTATAAACACTATTAAATAAAGAGGTTTTTTTAGGTTCAATGCTTTCAACCTGGCTTTCAAGGCTATCCATACTAAATCTTGGTTTTTAAAGTTTATAATCTTTTCTATGATTTTTAATTTATGCCCTACTTAACACATATCAGTAGGAAACACAAAGCCGGTAGATAATCAGCTTATCAGAAAAACCCTCTTGCTGTTCGTTGTGTTTCCGCAAAAATCAATTGATTTTCTGTGTTAGGATGTTCCAAAATTTGATAGATTTATGGACATTACAAAAAGTGTCAATAAATGACACTTTTTTAAACATGAGAAAATCAGAGTAAAATTAATTTTTATTTATGTCAAGATTCTTGATAAAAACCACCTCTTTTAAGATGTGGTTGAATCTTGAGCATCCAAAAGTCCAAAACCAGACTCAAGGACTTTTTGATTCTAAGAGCCATTTCCATGCAGGAATTACTTTTATTGACTCTATTTCTCTTTCTGTTTTATAGGATAGAACTATTGCTCTTTTGGGTTTAAATTTCTCGATAAATTTCTTCAGAGATTTTAAATTTCCTCCTTTTATCTCCCCAGATTTTATTTCGATTGCAATTAAAGGGTCTGTTTTTATAATGTCCACTTCATTTTTATATGCATCTCTCCAAAAGAAGTCAGCATTTGAATGGATTACCAAAGCCTGTTCAAATATTTTTGCAAAATTATCCTTTATTAATAACGGATTTAGTAATGTTGTATAATACTTCTTCAATCTCCTTTGTGTTTTTCTTGCATTTTTCGAATAATTATAAAGTTTTTTTATTAAAAATGATTCTTCTAGATACTCGAGATATTCAGATAGCAAATGCCTAGTTATCCCCACCTCTCCAGCAAATTGCTGCAACTCTATAATCTGACCAGGATTATTATATATAATATCAAATATCTTCCTGATAACAACCAAGTTTTTAACTTCAAAAACTTCGCTCATATCATGATAAAGAATTTTGTCTATAACTCCTTCACGCATATATTTCTTTATAATCTCGGGTTCTTTATCTATTAACTCGGGAAACCCATTGCACATTAAAAAATTGTTAAATTCTCTCAGAATTTCATCACACTGTAGCACAAGATTATCAAATTTCTTGTCTTTAAAGTTTAGGTACTCTTTAAAGTTAAGAGGGTTGAGCTTGAACTCAAATATTCTTCCAGCCAAGCTTTCTCTTGATTTTCTCCTGATAAATAGGGATTCTGACCCGGATATAAGAAATTTAATCCGAGGGTAAACATCATAAATTCTTTTTAATTGTTCTCCCCAATTTTTAATTTTTTGGACCTCGTCAAAAACAAAAAGATAGTTCTCAGACCTTAAATCTTTATTAAATAATTTCTTGTAGATATCTATTATCTCGTCTATCCTTACTGAAGAGTAATCATCAAAAGAAAAATAAAATATATTTTGTTTGGAAAAACCTGTGCCTATGTATTCTTTTATAAATTTGAACATCATTGTAGTTTTTCCAACTCGCCTCAATCCTGTTATTGCTACTATTTGTCTCGTTTTCATGAATTTCTTAATTTCTGGATAAAGATCCCTACTTTTATATTCTAAAGTAGGAAAATCTTTAGTCCACCAGACATTTGTTTCTTCCATATCTTTAATGATTATATTCTCTTCCATCTTCTAAATTATATGGTTTTTTATAATACCATACTTTCTATTATATGTTATATTATACTATCATACTTTATAAACCTTTCTATGATATTATACCAAAATTAACAATTTTGTTAATGGAATGTCAAGAACCATACAATAAATTGCATGGCGTGTCTGGTTCTTGATCACCTCCAAACTTGAAAAGTTTTGATGGCACAAAAATGGTTTCATTTTTATTGTGCTCAAGAATTGTTTTTATTATGTCAAGATTGATAAATCTTGAGCACTATCAAGAACATCAGTTCTTGAAGTCTCGCGAACTAAAGTAGGGAGTTTGTATAAAAAAACAATTCTTGACATATCAATTTCATTGTCTTCCACAAGTTCAAGTAAACAATAAACATTATAAAACTTTGTAAATCTCACTATAGTCTTAACAAATTTATTATCAATTGTGTTATCTACCTTAATTATTCTATATAACAAACCTTAACTCAAAGCAACAAACATCAAGATTTTGCACTCGTCTTTATCGCAAAAATCATATGCTTTTCCAAGAACAGTCCCATCTCTTGGATTATTATTGCTTGTTGCATATCCTGGCTTGCTTGCACTAACAAGCAAATCACCTGGATAGATTTTTCCGTTTTCAGTTATTACTTTTGTATAAACAATACCAGCAACAGCAATAGGATAACCATATTTAGGATTATTACCCATGTTTATCACAGAAGTATTTGAAACAACACCAACTACAAGCTGTGAATTAGATTTGTCGCACATTTTAATTACCTGTCCATACAATGGGTCTATGCAAACAACATCTCCAAATTCAAGTTCTGGCTCATAACTTCTTGCAACACAGCTTGAATTAGCCAAACACAAAACATGCTTTCTTGCATTTATTGTTTGCAAGACTTCTGCAATATCAGCACTGACAATTGCTGCATATCCTCCTGTTAGATACATTAGTCCTTCAACTTCTAAATTGCCCTGTATAAATACATCATTAGAAGTAAGCATTGCACCAGAATCAGGGGTTTGCCCAGACCCAAAATTATTAAATGCAGCATCTACGGTTGTCCCAGCACCGATAGTTCCCTCAACAATTAATCTTCCATCAGTAGCAGAAGCAGTGCATCCTCCATCACCGATACAAACACCTGCATCTTCAAATTCATATAATCCAGAAGAGGTTGTTGTTCCAAACCTGAGATTATTTCCTAATAAATCTCCTCCTAAAAGAGTTAAACTTCCCTGAA
>Ga0180732_1001607_pt1 | contig 13546 bp, 10 predicted proteins | sample KR11_01MetaG_FD_148674 | JGI IMG/M metagenome (GOLD analysis project Ga0180732, IMG submission 148674) | Groundwater microbial communities from the Olkiluoto Island deep subsurface site, Finland - KR11_0.1 MetaG | ecosystem: Environmental > Aquatic > Deep subsurface > Groundwater | place...
CAATGTATTATTACAATAATAAAAGAAGACATACATCATTAAATATGAGTCCGGTGCAATTTAGGAAAAATTACTATATTAAAAAGGAAGCTTCTGTGCGTTTGTCTAAAGAAATGGGTACTTGACATAATCGCAAGACTCCGGCGATTCACCAGTCAATTCACTAACTTCCGATATGACTTTAGTAAAATTATTTTTTATCATATCCAGTTGTTTTTTATCTTCTTCGCCAAGCAAATGCAGCTCTTCCATAGCTGAAAGTTTTCTTTTGCTCAATATTAATTCAAGTGTTCCTTCCTTTTTATGCTCCGTTTTGTACTCTGCCCAAAAGAAGCTATAATCATATTTTTTTTCTGCCCCCAAAATTTTATCTACAGCTTCTTCTTCAGAAATTCCGGAGTTTGCCTCCTTTACCTTTGAAATAAAATCCTTATATTTTAATTTTATTTTTTCAGGCATAGATTTGACGTTCTCTGGAAATATCTTACCAGCCAAAGATTTCTCTACGGAGTTTTCCTTCTTAAATTCGTATTCTACTGTTTCCATAAAAAGTTGAATTATTATTTATCCTTATTATATACAAAAATTTATATCTACTGGATTCCCGCGTTCGCGGGAATGACAATAATCTGTATTTAGTGATTAGTCAAGCAGAAAAAGGCCCCGGAAGAAAGGTGAGCTGTCAACAAAAAGCTGCAAGAGGAAAATAAAAATTACAGTCAGAATAAGGGCAATATTACCCTTTGCCAACGAATGTCTCCCGATTGCCATGACAATTAATAGATGGAAATAAATGAGTAAATTGAATATCGCGCTCCTCGCCTGCGCTTCTGTGTTTACTTTCAGTAAATATGAAAAAAGGAAAAGCAGGAAAAAAGACAGAGAAAACCCGATAATGCAAATTAATAATATCCTTCTGGGAGCAAGAATGCGTTCGTTTGGATCGCGGGGCTTTTTCCGCAGAACACTTGCGTCCTTACTGCCGATCGCCAGTGCCAGTGCCGGCAAACTGTCCGTAACCAGATTTATCCACAAAATTTGTGTCGGAACAAAAGGAAAAGGAAGTTGAAAAAGTACAGCCATGAAGACCAAAGACAACTCTGCCAGATTACCGGAAAGCAAATAAATAATGGCATTCAAAATATTTTTATAAATAATCCTTCCCTCTTCAACTGCCTTGATAAGCGTAGCGAAATTGTCATCTGTCAGTACAATATCCGACGCCTCCTTTGCCACATCTGTTCCGCCCTCCCCCATGGCGATACCCACGTTTGCCTGCTCCAAAGCCAGCGCGTCATTCACTCCGTCTCCGGTCACTCCAACGACAAATCCCATCTTTTGCAGGAGAGTAACTAATCGAAGCTTTTCTTCTGGCCGGGTCCGTGCGAATACGCGTATTTTTGTCAGAATTTCAGACAATTCATCATCAGTAAGCGATCTTAGTTGTTCCCCTGTCACCACATCATCATTTTTATCAACCAGTCCGATCTCGTGGGCCAGGCTGACTGCTGTAAGTTCATTATCTCCGGTCACCATAGCGACATGTATGCCGGCCCTGTGTGCCTTTTGTACTGCGTCCGCTACTTCCTTCCGGGGTGGATCATAAAGCCCTAAGAATCCTAAGAAAGTTAAATCCCGCTCAAGACGGCTGCGGCTCAAATGCTCGGAATGTCCGTCAATTTTCACTCCAAAACCGATAACCCGAAGTCCCTCTTTTGCGAGTTCTTCAAAATGTTTTGTCGCTTCTTGTTCCTCAGCTCGGGTTAGTGTGCTTTTTTGTAAAACAGCCTCAGGCGCTCCTCGTACAAAAACATAAGTTTTATTAAGTCTCTTACATACGGTTATAATCGTTTTAGTTTTAGAGTCAAAGACATATTCATCAATAACGCGTTCGTCATCCGCGATAGAAATATTTGGAAATTCCTTTGCCCACAAAAGTAGTGCCCCGTCAGTCCTGTCACCGACGACCTCATAAGTTTTTCCATCCCCTTTTTTCACAAGAGCCGCCGTATTGCCCAGGATACACCCCTCCACAAGTTTGTCCAGTTTCTCTTTATTAGGGATCCAATATTTTTTAACCCGCATTGCGTTCTGCGTAAGCGTTCCGGTTTTATCAACAAGAATATATTGTACTGCTCCCAAAGTCTCTATAACCGGCATTTTTCGGACGACTGCGCCCCTCTTTGCCATCCGATGCGTTCCCATTGCCAGGGCGATAGTCACAACAGCCGGTAATCCCTCCGGAATAGCTGCGATTCCGATACTTACTCCGACCAAAATAAGAGGAAGAAGAGATTGATTATGAAAAATACCTATCGGTATAATAAGTAGTCCGGCAATCAGTGCTAAATAGGAAAGCGTCTTTCCCAAAGAATTCATATTCTCTACCAATGGTATTTTTGCGGGATGTATAGTTGAAAGGGTATGTGCAATTTGCCCGAATTGCGTGTTTGCTCCGATTGTTTTTACCCGGAACAAGCCATGTCCTTTTGTGATCAATGTACCTAAAAACACTTCATTTTTTTGCTCTTTATTAACCGGCAAAGATTCCCCTGTAAGGATAGCCTCATCAATCTCAAGGTGATGCACCTCAACAAGTTCTCCGTCAGCCGGCACGCGTCCTCCTTCGGAGATGACAACAATATCATCAGGCACCAGGTCTGCTGCCAATATTTTTTGCTCTTTTCCGCTTCGTATTACCAGCGCTGTCGGGCTGGCGTAATTTTTAAGTTTCTCAAGCGACTTTTGCGCTCTGTATTCCTGAATGAACCCAAAAATCGCGTTGATAATGATAATTGCGACAATAAATATACTGTCAAAGTAGCCTCTCAAAAAAAGCGAGAGGAATGCGGCAAGAAATAAAATTCCGTTTATAACAGTAAGAAATTGTGAGAAAAAAAGCGCGCGTACCGAGAAGGATTGCTGTGACGGAATCTCATTTTTCCCGTATAACTTCCTTCGTTCCGTTACCTCATGAGGAGTAAGTCCTTGTTCCACCATAGATTTATTTAATTATTCGCCTTACGCACCGTCATCCTGAGCGACCCGCCTTGGGCGGGGAGTCGAAGGATCTCTCGCGAATGCGAGATCGCACATTTATGCGATATCCACCGACTAATAGATGGCAATATTGCATAACAGGAATGATTTATTGCATCTCGAGTTTCGGTCTGTATTGAAGTGCTTCCGCGATATGATTTGGCTGTATTTCAAAAACTCCTTCCAGGTCTGCAATTGTCCTGCTCATTTTTATCGTTCGATAATACGAGCGGCCGGACAAATGCAGTGTTTCCAAAGCCCTGCGAAGAAGCGAAAGACATTCGGTTGACAAGGTGCAATATTTTTTAATACTCTTATTTGTTAATTCCGAGTTGGACATAAGGGAAGCCCCTTCAAATCGCTTAGTTTGAATATCCCGCGCTTTTTGCACCCGTGTTCGCACATCGGCAGAATTTTCTAGAGAATTTGTATCAGAATCAGTCAACTTCTCAACCTTTACCGCCGGAACATCAATATGAATATCTATGCGGTCAAGCAAAGGCCCTGAAATACGTTTGTGATAGCGCAATATTTGAGAAGGCGTACAAATACAAACACGCGTGCTGTCTTGATAATAACCGCATGGGCAGGGATTTTGCGCCGCGACCAGCATGCACTTTGCCGGGAAAACCAATTTCCCTTTTGCTCTCGAAATTGACACGATACCATCCTCAATAGGCTGCCTCAAGCTTTCCAGGATGTATCTTGGAAATTCGGGAAACTCATCCAGGAACAATACCCCTCTATGTGCCAGAGTGATCTCTCCCGGCCGCGGATTTGTTCCCCCGCCTATAAGTCCCACTAGGGATGTTGTATGATGCGGTGCGCGGAACGGTCTTCTTTGCACAATAGCGTCTTTCCCCAAAACACCTGCAACGCTATATATCTTGGTAACCTCAATCATCTCCTCAAAAGTTAATTTCGGCAAAATTGTGGGAAGTGTACGCGCAAGTAAGGTTTTTCCGGCGCCCGGCGGTCCTTTAAATAATATATTATGTCCGCCTGCTGCTGCGATTTCCAGAGCCCTCTTTGCCAGATGCTGTCCTTTAATGTCTTGCATGTCAAAATCAAAATTCTCAGTAGGGAAGTTAGAGTATTCTATGTTCTCTGTCGGCTGTAATGGTTTCTGGTTTGTATAATGCTGAAAAATAGAAAGTAGAGAAGGAGCGGAATAAATAACAACATCACTGACAATCGCTGCTTCTTTTGCGTTCGCTTCAGGTATAAAAAGCTGTTTTATGCCTTTCTCTTTTGCCAAAATTGCCGCAAGCAACACTCCGGTAATTGATCGTACCCGCCCGTCAAGCGATAATTCACCTGCAAAAAGCGCGTCTTCTATATTTGCCTGCAATTGCCCTGAAGCGATAAGTATTCCAAGAGCTATTGGCAGGTCATAAGAAGGTCCTTCCTTCGGTAAATCCGCCGGTGCGAGATTCACAGTTATTCTCCGCGCCGGAAAATCCGCTCCGCTGTTTCGAAGCGCCGACCGCACCCTTTCCTTTGCCTCATCAACCGCCTTATCCGGAAGTCCCACAATAAAAAAATTCGGCAACCCCTGTGACGCGATATCTACCTCTACCTCAACAGGAACAGCATTTAACCCCACAATCGCCGCAGACAAAACCCTCGCTAGCATATATATCTATCATAGCAAATTTTATTACTATATTTTTTAGACCTCTCGCTTCACAACTTACTTTATAATTTAATCCTCACACTTTACCCTCTTGAATGCATAATAATTCCTAGTAGACAAATTCAGAAACAAAATCAAAAATTACAACCAAGATTTCAAAAAATATCGCAGCACTTGTAAACATTAGGCTCACATTTACTTAAAAACCACGCCTTCTGTGGTATACTAACTATGGTAAAACATAATTACGCAACAGATCTAATGAGTAAAAAGAAATTGCATCTATATAAAAAATATTATTCTAGAAATTATCCTGGGAAAATATTAGATAACGTTGATTCTAATCCTGTAAGCACAAAGGGTTCTTTTCGTGAGGTCTTAAAATACTTAGTCGATCAAAAATATATTTTTTTAACTGAAGACGGTTTCTGCCATTTACTTCCTAAAGGAGTATTCATTCAAGAAGTAATTTCGAAAAAAGCTCAAGAGATGCTTGAAGCTGAGGGAATGCTACATTATCGGTTTTCAACTATCTTTCCTGAAACAAAGGACATCTATAAAAACCTCACATCAAAATTTAAGAAACAATTATTTGAAATAGTGGCTGAGAATAAGAAAATTGGATATTTAAAATATGCATCTGATCCCTTACTTTTTTCTTATTTCTCAAATCGTAAAGTTTACACTACTAGCGGTATATATTCTCCCGATTTCTGTTTTAGATATTTTCGAACAGGAGAAATGAAGCCCTTGATTCAGCCAAAAGAGTTTTTTATTACAGATTTTCATTGTTTCTGTGAACCAAAACAATTTGAGACATATGTAAAATTCGCGCTAGTGAACAAGGGGGCGGTTGAATTATTTGTGAAGCCAGAAGATTGGCATTTAAATATAGATGTAAATATAGAATTTTTTGATAAAAATAAAATATCAATAATCGATATGCTTGATAAAATATCTGTAAACGCAGTAATTAATGTTACTAGCAAAAAAACACATTACTACTCAATCCAGAATCAGTATATTGTTGAGTATTTTTTAGGCAATGAAACACAATTGGCAAACTTACAATTTGACGAAGAAAATGGCAAGGCATTTAGAATCGAATCTTATCAATCGGGCTACCCAGTTAATGTTATTCACGGTTCACTTTTTGGCAGATCGGAAAAAATATTAGCCCTTGTGTTTGGAAAACAGATCGAAGAGAGCAAAAAAAATCTCACTCGACCCATACTACCCCTTTGGCTATCACCAATAATTATTAGAATAATTCCTATTAAAGAGAATATCTCAATAAGTACCTATATAAAACAGTTTGAGCAAAAACTAATAGCGTTGAGATCTAGATATGAAATTGATACACGTGAGCTTTCATTGTCAAGGAAAATTTTAGATGCAGAAAAAGATTGGATACCTTTTCAGATTATGATAGGTGAGAAGGAATTAAAAAATTCTACCCTATCTATTAGGGACAGAAGTTTAGGTAATGTATATCCTTTATCACTTGACAATTTTATATCCAAGCTTGCGAATCTTGACGTGGGTAATATTTCCACACAAAATACGCCCTCTATATTTCGGGGTAATGATTTTTATTAAATAAAAGATTATATTTTCTTTAAGATTTCTTCTTGAAATTTTATTAAAATTTCAGATACATTAAGTTGTCCGAGATTACCGTCATCTCTATTCATAAGAGTGACTTTATCTATGGCTATATCCTTATCTCCTATCACAATCCAATAAGGGATTTTATTATTTTTTGCATCTCGAACTTTAGTGCCCAGGTTGATGTCTGCATTATCAAATTCTACCCGAATGTTGTTCTTCTTTAGCGTTTCGAAAACTTTTTTTGCATATTCATTATGATTTGTGCGTACAGGAATAATTTTCACTTGCACCGGAGAAAGCCAAAGAGGAAAGGCGCCTGCGTAATGTTCCATAAGAATTCCCATAAACCTATCAGGTGAGCCAATAAGAGCACGATGAATCATCACAGGAGTTTTTTCTGTCCCATCTTTGTCGGTATATGTTAATTTAAATCTACTTGGCTGGCTAAAATCAAGTTGAATTGTAGAAATTTGCCACTCTCGTTCAAAAGCGTCAACAGCCATTATATCAATTTTGGGCCCATAGAATGCCGCTTCTCCTTCGGCCTCATTGTAAGTGATTTTATTGCCATCTAGCAATTTTTTCATTATTGCTTGAGAGCTTTCCCATATTTCATCAGTACCTAAATATTTTTCATTATTATTTTGGTCTCTTAAAGACAAACGCATCCAATAACTTATCTTGTATGTTTGCAGAGCTTTTTGTATTGCTGCAAGAATGTTTGAAATTTCTTCTTCTATTTGTTCTTTACAGCAGAATACATGACCGTCGTCTTGCGCAAAGCAACGCAAGCGAACTAATCCAGAAAGCTCACCTGGTCTTTCGTCTCTGTAGAGATTGGCAAAATCAGAGTAGCGGATTGGTAGGTCACGGTAGCTTCTTGGTCGAGAAGCGTAAATCTGAGTGTGCTGTGGACAGTTCATTGGTTTCAAGAAAAAATCTTCTTCACTATATTTTGAATGTACTGTTAACATGTCTTCTTTGTATTTATCATAATGACCAGAGATTTTAAACAATTCCGCCTTGTTAAAATTTGGTGTATGAACTTCTTCAAAACCCAGTTCTTTATTAAGCTCTCTTGAGAAATTTATTATAGAATTGCGAATTATGTTACCTTTTGGCGTAAACATTGGCATTCCAGCTCCAATTAAATCTGAAAATACCAACAAATCTTGCTCCTTGGCTATCTTTCGATGGTCTCTCTTTTTTGCCTCTTCACGCTGATTTATATATTTTTCGAGTTCTTCTTTCGTATTAAACGCTAACCCATAAATTCTCGTAAGCATTTTATTTTTCTCATCTCCTCGCCAGTATGCTCCTGCGAGACGATCCAATTTAAAACTATCCATTTTAATTTCTCTGGCTGGGTTTTCTACATGTCCACCGCGACATAAGTCGGTAAATCCTCCACAAGTATATGTAGTAATTTTTTCTCCACGTTCCGCAATTTCGTTTATCAATTCTGCTTTGTATTCGTTTTTGAAAAATTTTAAAGCCTCGTCTTTACTTATTTCTTTATGTTCCCATTCTGTCCAGAGCGGTAACTTTTTTCTCATCATATTTTCAATTTTTTGTAAATTTTCATCAGTTACCTTTTCCCCACAAAAATCAATATCGTAATAAAAGCCATTTTCCGTGGCTGGTCCAAGAGTAAGCTTGATTTTGTTGAATTTATAGATTTCTCCCACCGACGCTGCAAGTAAATGCGCTAAAGTGTGCCTCATATTACTCATTTTTTCAGCTTTTTCCATAATTTGTATTATAACATACCTTTTTAAAAAAAATCGTAATATACGGCTAGTAGCTCGCAAGCAAAAGGTGATATTCCCCCAACCCCAGTCACTTTTTGCTCGCGAGCTTACCGTTCCGGATTTTTTGCAGCGGCTATGGACAAAATAAGTCAAAAGTGATAGAGTGATAGAATGCTCTTGTCAATAAATACATTGGCTTTTCGACTTCATTAACTAATTTTTTACAAAAATATGCAGAACAAAAATGTTTGGATTATGGTCGGTATTATCGTCATTGCGGTTGCAGGATTTTTTGTATTTCAAAAACGAAAACCGACTGAATTACAACATGTAACTGTTGGAATTCAAACATCTCCGGCAATGGCGTTGGTTATGGCCGCAAAGGATAAGGGATTTTTTGAAAAACAAGGTTTGGATGTTGAACTAAAAGAATTTGCCGGAGGCAAAGACGCTCTTGCCGCATTTTTGGGAGGTTCTCTAGATTTCTCTATCTCCGGTGATGTACCGCCAACTCTTTCAATCTTGGCTGGAAATAAATTTGTTGTTCCGGCGCAGGTTGTCGGTCGTACAAAAAATGAGGTTCGCGTGGTAGCGAAAAAAGAAGCTGGTTTGGACACTGCCGACAAATTTTTCAAAGCAAAGAAACGCAAACTCGCTACTTCAATCGGCGGCGGGCCTGAATTTTTTACTTATGAATTTTTGAACAAATTAGGTATTACAAAAGACCAAATTGAGATAGTCGCTCAAAAACCTGGTGATATACCCGCCGCCTTAATTAGCGGGAGCGTTGATGCAATAGCAATTTTTGATCCTTTTGCTTTCATCGCTGAAAAACAACTTGGTGATAAATCAATTACTTTTACTGATGAAAGCGTATATTCCGAATTGTATGTGATTGAGGCGAAAGAATCCGTCAAGCAAGACTCTGCAATGCTTGAAAAACTTTTAAAAGGATTGGTTGCCGCAGAAAAATTTGTCAAAGATAATCCAGAAGAGACAAAAACGATAGTGATAAAATATACCAAACTCGATAAAGAAACTGTTGATAAAATTTGGAATAGCTTTGATTTCCGAATTGCGCTTACTCCACAATTACTTGAATACTGGAATCGAGAAGCACAGTGGGCTAAAGACAGCGGAAAAGTAAAACCTGAAACCGTTACACCAAACTTTCGAGATATTATCTTTGAGGCGCCACTCAAAAAAGTTTCTTCTTCCGCTGTCGAATTATGATGAACTATGAAAAGATTTCTATGGTTTATACTTCCAATTATCGTACTCATAACACTATGGGAATTTGTCTCTCGTAGCGGTTTTGTTAATCTGGCACTATTTCCGCCACCGTCCCAAGTAGCTGTTGCGCTTTGGGAAATGATTACATCTGGAACTTTATTTTCCGACTTGAGAGATAGTTTGTGGCGACTTCTTGCCGGATTATTTCTCGGTTCTGCTTTTGGCGTAGTTTTTGGATTACTGACCGGCAGGATTAAATCTTTCGCCACTACGCTTACACCAATTATTCAAATTTTGCGTCCTTTACCAGCAGTAGCGATTATGCCACTTGTCATTGTTTGGTTTGGTATTGATAACGGCGCAAAAATTTTCTCCATTGCGTTTGCTGTTTTCTTTCCGGTTTGGATAAACGCACACATTGGCGCACGACAAATTCCGCAAACGTTTTTATGGAGCGCAAAATTATTTACTAATTCACCTGTCAAAATTTTTCGCGAGGTGGTATTCCCCGCCGCCCTACCTTTTATTATTGCGGGCATTCGCACTGGAATTGCTATCGGATTTATCATGGTTTTTATTTCGGAACTTTCCGGCGCGTCAAGCGGCTTGGGATATCGCATATCCATTACTTCACTTGCATATCGTATTGACCAAATGATCGCCGCACTTATCGTGCTTGGCGCGTTGGGCGCAATAGCCGACCAACTATTCGCCTTTGGAACACGCAAGATATTCCCGTGGATTAAATTTTCTTCAAGATGAGCAACATTTCAATAAAAAATTTATCGGTTCATTATGATGGCTATTGCGCTCTTAAAGGTCTTGATTTTGAGGCATGCAAGGGCGAATTTGTTGCTATCGTCGGAAAGTCCGGCAGTGGTAAAACAACTTTTCTGCATGCGCTCGCTCGTCTCGTTGAATTTTCCGGCGATATTTCAGCACCAAAAAATGTTGGTATGGTATTTCAACACTACGCCGTTTTTCCGTGGTTTACCGCTTCTGAAAATATCGCCTTTGGTCTGGATAATGAAACGAAAGAAAAGCGAGCGCAAATCGTTAGAAAACATTTGAAGCTCGCAAAACTTGAGGATAAAAAAGACAAATACCCTGCCGAACTTTCCGGTGGACAGGTTCAGCGTATCGCCCTTGCCCGTTCTCTCGCCCATAATCCCGAAGTGTTGCTCATGGACGAGCCATACGGTGCACTAGACGCTTATACGCGAGATAAAATGCAGCAGTGGCTATTGGATATATGGACAACACACAAGAAAACTATCGTGTTTGTAACGCACAATATTGAAGAAGCTATTTTTCTCTCGGATAGGATTTTAGTTTTGAACGATAAAAAATTTGTTGGCGAATATAAGATATCATTTGCAAGACCTCGTAATGAGAGTATTAAATTTTCACCAGAGTTTAACAAATTGAGACAACAAATCTTTGAATCCTTGAATCATAGTAATAATTAGCCACCGCCAAAAGCGCAAGTTTTTGCGGCGCCATCTTCAGAGCAGAATGGATTCTTTTGTTGTTGTATAGCCAGATGATCTGGTAGATGGCAAGTACCAGCTCTGTCAGGGTCTTGAATCGTGAAGAATCTTTGAGGTCCACCTCGAACTTGTCATAGAACTATTCCTGGTATCCGTTCCCCCAATCCACACCAACTCCCGCCTTGGACCCCACAATAACATCTACGCCTGCAAATCAAGCGTCTGTATCGATGCTTACAGCTTTAATTACTCCACCACTTCAGCCTTCGAAGTCTACAAGTACCCCGCCACACCATTAATACAGCCAACAATTACCTCTGGAAATAATGAGGCTATTATAGTCAGTAACGGAAATAGTGCGCTTATAAATGATCCTAAAAACGAAGTAATATATTCTACATCAACTCCTGTGCCTGGAAATACTGCTCCTATAGTAAATCAAATAATTACATCACCAACCTCGGCTCCGCTAGGCGCATATGCCGAGGTTAAAGTTTGCAAAGTAGGCCAAACTTATCCACTATTAAATTCGCCCTCTTAACGTTGTGTAGTCATTAAACGATTGTTATTTTAAAATGAGATCCCAGTTGTGATAATCCTAATACTAGAGATGGAAACAAAAATTATCAAGCTTAAAAGAAAGCTAGCCTCAATTCCTCAGAATACGAGGGGGAGATGTCAAGCGCCCGTTTTGCCAACTGCTGGCCTTTAATATCCTGCATATCAAAATCGAAATTATCAGGAATAACCCGGTCGGAATACGTAATAGTTTCAATCGGCTGCAGTGGCTGTTGGTTGGCTAAATGCTGGAAAAGCGAAAGGAGAGACTTAACCGGATAAACAGCAATACCACTGACAATCGCTGCTTCTTTTGCGTTTGCCTCAGGAACAAAGAGTCGTTTTATGCCTTTCTCTTTGGCCATTAGTGCCTTAAGCAACACTCCGGTAATTGGACGCACACGTCCGTCCAGGGATAATTCACCTGCAAAAAGGCTGTCTTCTATGTTTACTTGCAATTGTCCCGACGCGATCAGCATTCCTATGGCAATTGGCAGGTCATAGGCGGGTCCTTCCTTTGGCAAATCCGCTGGCGCGAGATTTACAGTTATCCGCCGTGCCGGAAAATCCGCCCCGCTGTTTCGAAGCGCCGACCGCACCCGTTCCTTCGCCTCGTCAACCGCCTTATCGGGAAGCCCCACTATAAAAAAAATTCGGCAATCCCTGTGACGCGATATCCACCTCCACCTCCACAGGAACCGCGCTTAACCCGACAACAGCAGCAGAAAGCACATGAGCTAGCATATCTATCTATCATAGCAAATTTTAATACAATTATATTTTCAAAAATCACTTTACAACATACTTTACAACTCAATCTACACGCTTTACAACTACTTGACAACTTAATCTCTATACTTTACAATATATTACATGGATATAAAAGAATTAATACTGAAATTAGCAAAACAACATGACAGAATTAAAACCTCTGACGTTGTAAAGGAGCTTCATAATACCAAGTCAAGACAATATGTAAATTCTGTTATTAGAGAATTGGTAAATAAAAAATTACTCTTAAAAGGAGGGGCGACCGCCGGTTCTTTTTATGTCTTACCCCAAAATAGCCGTCTAATAGGTCAGGAGATTACGATAAAGTTAAAAAGAGAAGACTTGGAAGAGCATAAGGTTTTTAATGATTTAAAAGAAAAAGCTCCTTTTATTAATGACTTGAAAGAGAATATTTCCAGTATTCTTTTTTACGCTTTTACCGAAATGCTCAATAATGCAATTGAACATTCCCGCTCTCAATATGTAGAAATAAGTATTAGAAAAGATAAGGAGAATATTATATTTATTGTTAATGATTTCGGTGCGGGCGCGTTTAGAAACATAATGCAGGAGAGGAAATTAAAGTCTGAGCTTGAAGCAATACAGGATTTATTAAAAGGAAAAACAACAACACAGCCTCATTCTCATACCGGTGAAGGAATATTTTTTACGTCAAAGATTGCGGATATTTTTATTTTGGAAAGTTTCGGGCTTAGATTAAGAATAGACAATATTATAAAAGATGTCTTTATTGAAGAAATGGCGAAGCAAAAAAAAGGGACAAAAGTAACATTTACGCTTTCTTTAGCATCAAAAAAGCATCTGAGCGGCGTTTTTAGTCAATTTGTGACAGAGTCTGGCAGTGTAGGTTTTGATAAGACAGAAATTAAAGTGCGTTTGTATGTTTCAGGAACAGTTTATATTTCACGTTCACAAGCAAGAAGAATATTGACCGGATTAGATAAATTTAAAACCATCATCCTGGATTTTGACAGAGTCACAACTGTGGGACAAGCATTTGCTGACGAAATTTTTAGGGTCTTTCAACAGATACATCCGGATATTAAAATAGTGCCGATCAACATGGTGGAACCGGTACGATTTATGATAGATCGGGTAGAAAAACCAAGCCTCTCTTAAGCTCACTCACTCCACCGGCGCTAAATATATCTGCCAAACGGAGGAGAATGTTTTCCTCACCCCGTCAGTTCTTTCTGCCAACCATTGGTTGGCATATGTTATTAAAGTAAATAAGAACATAGGATATTAAGTATTGCGAAGTAAAGAAGTTTTGTAAAGATTGTCTTATCAATCCGCATTGAGTACGTCTATATCAAACCCGAGCACCCCATTATTAAAAGTTCAAAAATTCAATAAAAAATCAACATAACATAAAGAAGAAAAAATTAAAATCCCGAAAAATAAAGCAATATAACACTAATTTAATACATCAAATA